>Ga0114922_10000965_pt1 | contig 27531 bp, 21 predicted proteins | sample AartaG_FD_100975 | JGI IMG/M metagenome (GOLD analysis project Ga0114922, IMG submission 100975) | Deep subsurface microbial communities from Aarhus Bay to uncover new lineages of life (NeLLi) - Aarhus_00045 metaG | ecosystem: Environmental > Aquatic > Marine > Oceanic > Sediment | place... | reverse complement strand
GACCTGACTAATTACTTCCACTCTGCGATTGTCAAGGCAATCTCGGATTCAGGGTGCAAAGTTGTTCACCGGGCAGGTCCTGGTGTGGCGAGAATCCGCGTGGCCCTTACAGATATTAAGGAAACCGGCGCACTAAATGTACTACCGCAGGCTAGTCTGCTTGGTGCCGGGGTAGGTGGGGTGGCGATGGAGGCGGAGGTTGTGGATTCGGTGACAGGTAAGCAGGTAGGTGCGGTTGTCGAGTCGCGGACGGGCAGCCGGGTACCATTTTCCAACCTCGGCGACTGGGGTACTGCCAAGGGCGTCATGGATGACTGGGCAAAACGGCTTCAAAAACACCTTGAAGAGGCGCGCTAAAGACCGAGCTAAAAAGTAAGTAAGTATTTCAGAAAGGAGGCAACAAATGAGGACCAAATTGGCAAGTAAAGTTATTTTGATGTCGGTTTTGGTGCTCGTCCTGTCGGCAGTTAGCCATGCCTATCAGCCGGATGCGCCGTATCTGGAGCTGGCTGAAAAGAACCGGGCAAAATGGGCGGCCGAGAACAAACAGATCAACGCCAAGCTTGCGGCACTGGAAAGGAGATTCGGCAAAAAACCGAACATAATCTACATCCTCGCCGACGACGTCGGCTGGGGCGAGATGGGCTGGCAGGGTGGTGGCAAACACCGCGGCACGCCGACACCCGAGCTGGACAAGATGGCCTACGAGGGAATTCGGTTTTTCCATGCGTATGCCGAGCCATCCTGCACGCCGTCCCGCATTGCCATCAATACGGGTAGGCATCCGGTCCGAACCGGGCTGCTGAGCGTCCTATGGCCGGGCCAGACCGAAGGGCTGTCGCCGGACGAGGTGACAATAGCCGAAGTGCTCTCTAAGGCAGACTACCACACGGCCATGTGGGGCAAGTGGCATTTGGGCGACGAGCCCGAGCACGCGCCGGAGAACCAGGGCTACGACTACGCGTACTATGGCCTGTTTAACGGGGCGCCCGACAATTGGCCCGGTTCTTTCGACATGTACAACAAAGCGCCGAACTCCCAGAAGGCGATGTTCTACGACTTCCCTGGTGAAGAGGAATACAAAAAGCGGACCGGGATTGATCTGTCGGTGGCCGGGTACGTTGGGCGCAAAGGCAAGGGACGCAAGCCAATTGAGGGCGTTGCCGGCAAACTTGGTCCTGAGCGACAGGAAGCCTTTGAGGCCGAGTCGATCAAGCAGATCATGGCCTACGTCAAGGACAAGGCCAAGGACGACAAGCCCTTCTTCATCTACTGGGCGACCTACACCCAGCAGCTACAGGGATCGAAGGCCCACCACAACGACAAGCATGTCGATAAGGTCAATGCCCAGGCTTCCGAGATGGCGGCCCACAATGCGCATGTACGACAACTGCTCGACACCTTGAGGTCCGAAGGCATCGCCGAGAACACGCTGGTCGTCTGGATCAGTGATAATGGACCGATGTACGCCTTCTACCCGAACTCCGGCTACTCCTGGCTGAAGGGTGGCAAGGGTGCTGTCACGGAAGGCGGCGTGCGGGTGCCAGCAATGGCCTGGTGGCCGGGAATGATCGCGCCCAACCAGGATCCGGTGGATATCCTGCACCTCACCGACCTGTTCACCACGGCGGCACGGATCGGAGGCGCCATGGATAGAATTCCCAATGACCGTGTTACTGACGGGATCGACCAGACTGCCCTATTGCTGCTGGGCGAAGGTCACGGCCGACGCAACTATATGTTCCACTACAGCGGCGGTGTGCTTGGCGCCATCCGCTACGAGGACTTCAAGGTCCACATCAAGGAGGGCCACGGCGGGCTGCCGGGCATGGATTTCTACAACGTCATGCGTGACCCTGGTGAGAAGTTTGGAGAACTCTACCCAGGGCTATTCGCGGTGACGCCCATCCAAAATCACCTGCGGGAACACATGATGATGATCCGGAAGTTCCCACATCGGGTGTCAGAAGTCACGCCGAAAGGCGCGGAGCTTACGCCGCACGATTAGACCGAAAAGAGCTGGGCAGGCAAACAGACAGAAACTTTTGTTAAGGCACAGAAAGGTTCGAGAGTACCATTCGCAAATTTAGGTGAATGGGATGCTGCAAAAGGTATAATGGGTAACCGGGCCGAACGGCTGCAAAAACGCCTTGAATAAGCGCGTTAAGCCTGAAAGGTCAGACTGCTCTTACACGGTTGAAAAAACAGTCTTGAAACAGCGGAAAGTCGGTAAATATTGATGAAAGTGTGGTAAATCATTTGAAAGGAACGGCGAGATGGAAGGAACAAAGAGAACAAGTCTATTGTTGGCTCTGGTAATTGTTGTTATGTCGGTGCAATACGGTTGTGAGTCTTCGGCCCCTTCAACAAAGATGCCAGTGACCGGCTTTCTAAGTGACTACTCGCGCCTTGAACCCATATCTGAGACGAGTTACCGGTACGTAAATCCAAAATACGACCTCGGCAACTATGAAAAATTCATCATTGACCGCGTTGAGGTGCTCTTCGATTACGGAACGCAAGCAGAGGTAAAGAACTGGGACGAAGTGGAGCAACTCAGGACATATATGCGTAGAGCCATAGAGGACGCGATTTGGTCAAATTGGCGGGTAGTCTCAGAGCCTGGACCGCGGGTTGCGAGGGTACGTACAGCGCTTACAAACGTCAAGAGGGCCTCTGCCTTCAGGATGGGCGGGGCATCAATGGAGATGGAGTTGCTCGATACACAGACAGGCGAGCAAATAGGCGCCTTTGTTGAATCTCAGGAAAAAGGCCGGCCGCTTGGTGAGTATTACAAATGGGAGAACGCGAAGGCAGTTATGGACGATTGGGCCAAGCGGTTCTACAATCGGCTTAAGGAGGCCCACGGGTATTGATACCAAGGTTAAGATATGGTATGCTTGAATATTCAGGCGAAAACAAATTATTTGTTTTTTGAAAGGGCAGAAAAATGGCAAAGTTCTTAACTGTTTTGGTGTTACTGAGCCTATTGTGCTTGTGGACAGGCTGCACATACTGGTATCAGGAGGGTAAAACCTTTGAAGAGTGCGACCAAGACCTGCAGCTGTGCTACGATGAGCTGAAAAAGTATGCGGATATGCAGGACGTCGACACCTACGAAGTGGACTTCATAAAGGATTGTATGAAACAAAAAGGCTATCGGCTCGTATCGGAGGATAAACTGCCGCGAGATGTGAAACGCCAGGACCCTCAAATGAAAACGTTTTGGCTATTAGCCGGCAAGGCAGGCACTCTCGAGGAATGATAATAGCATCACGAGAACACAGGGACTAAACGTTACAGAAAAGAAGTTTGTTTTTTGAAGGTTCTGGGTCAGAACTTGTTGGGCATCAGATTGCAAGCTGTGCCCTTTGATAAATTATGATATAGTTTCGATTCTGCCGGCGAGGTTAGGTTGTTAAATCTAAAAGGGTGGTCTGAAAGGAGCTGAACAATAAAAAAAGTAATTACTGAAAGCGCACCGATTCTTGTTTTTAATCTGGTTGCATCTGCAGTGGTGCTGCTTAGTGCTACTCTGGCTGGCGCCGTCGAGTTTGATTGGCCTCGCGACATCGAACTGCCGGAAGCTATCATTACGATTTACCAACCGCAGCTTGAGTCGTTTAAGGCCGATAAGCTAACAGCGCGCGCAGCAATTTCCATAACAAAGAAGGGAGAAACCGAGCCTATTTTTGGGGCCGTCTGGTTCGCGGCCCGTGTTTCGACAGACCGTGACACCCGCACCGTTACGTTGTTGGAGCTCGATGTCCCTCAAGTGAAATTTCCAAACGCCGACCCATCTAAAGCGGAGAAACTTATTTCTATACTCGAAGGCGAGATTCCCAAGTGGAATCCAACGATGTCTCTTGACCGATTGTTAACTGCGCTTGAGCTGGTTGAAAAGGAAGAGGCTGCCGCTGAGGACCTGAGATCAGTGCCGCCCAAAATTATTTTTACTACGGCCCCGACCGTGCTGGTTGTACTTGATGGTGAGCCTCAGCTTAGCAAGGTTGAGAATTCCGATTTAATGCGGGTGGTGAACACACCATTCTTTATTGTGCTCGACCCAAAGGTAAAGCTCTACTATCTCAAAGGCAGCAACCAATGGTTTGTTGCTCCCGATATAAACGGACCTTGGACGATCAAAAAGAACCCACCGGCTTCGGTGGTGGCACTTGCCGCAGATGATTCGAGTACTAACGTGTCAGATACACAGCCATCTTCTGACCGTGTACCACAAATTATAGTTACTACAGAAGTGGCAGAGCTGATAGTCTCCGATGGAGAACCCAAGTACACCCCCATTAGCGGTACGGACCTTTTGTACATGAGCAACACGGAAAGTGATGTGTTCATGCATATCGGCACGCAACTTCATTTCGTCCTACTGTCAGGTCGATGGTTTTCGGCGACATCACTGGAGAAGACCTGGTCGTATGTTCCGGCGGATGGACTCCCGAGGGATTTTGCAAAGATTCCCCCTGGTTCAGCCAAGGAGCACGTATCAGCCCAGGTTGCAGGGACACAAGAAGCCAAGGAAGCTGTGCTTGAGACCTATATTCCCCAAACCGCAACTGTAAAACGCAGCGAAGCAAAAGTGGCAGTTTCTTACGATGGTGCGCCTAAATTTGTTAAAATCGAAGATACAGACATGTACTATGCTACCAACACCTCCTACTCGGTCATTCGCTACGGGAGTAAATATTACTGCTGTAACGATGCGGTGTGGTTTGAAGCTAATGACCCTATGGGGCCCTGGGTAGTATGCGTAGCCGTTCCGCAGGCGATCTATACTATTCCACCGAGCTGTCCTGTCTACCACGTGAAATATGTCTACGTTTATTCTTATACACCTGAGGTTGTTTACGTCGGCTACACGCCGGGATATGTTGGTTCCTACGTTTATGGCGGGACGGTCGTCTACGGTACGGGTTATATTTACCCGGCATGGTACGGCGTCTACTACTACCCACGTCCAGTGACCTACGGTTACGCAGCCGTCTACCGTCCTTACCGCGGTTGGGGTTTTGCGGCCGGGTTCGCCACCGGCTGGGTCGCATCTCATGCGCGGCACAGAGGATGGTGGGGTAGAGGTGGCTACCGTGACATCGACATAGACATCAATCGCAACATAAACATCGACAGAAGCAGAAACAACATTTACAACAGACGTCGTGATGTTGCTCGAGGACCTGGTGCAGGACGACCCAGTGCAGGCAGACCTGGCGCGGACAGACCCGGCACGGCTAGACCTGGCGCGGACAGACCCGGCACGGCTAGACCTGGCGCGGACAGACCCGGTGCAGGTAGACCTGGGACTACTCGGCCCGCGCGTGCGAATAACGTCTTTGCCGACCGCAATGGTAATGTCCACCGCAGGACCGACACGGGCTGGCAGCAGCGGACACGTGATGGCTGGTCTGACCGGAGGACCTCTACTTCACCCAGTACATCACGCCCATCCACCAGCCGTCCGAGTTCCGGCAGGAGAAGTTCCAACCTGGATCGCCATCACAATGCCCGTCAGCGGGGTACGAGTCGAACCAACAATTTCCAGAGGTCTCGAAGCTCCGGCGGCAGACGCGGCGGCGGCAGACGACGCTAAAGGATGATGCACAATGGTTAAACCGTGGTTTCCAGGATTAAGTATTGCAATAAGAAATAAATTTGGTAGAGTGAATTCTCTATTGCAATAATTTGATTGTTTGGTCTGCAATAGTAAAGACAGGAAGTATTGCTAAGATAGTTAAGGAGATAATGTTATGTTGAGACAAAGCAATAAGCTACTGGTAGTATTAGTGCTAATCGGCATGTTGGCACTGACAACGGTGGCTCAGGAGCAAGGGTATTTTCAGGAGCAGATGGAAGAGCAGCTCGAGCAGATGCGCGAGTCGGGACGTGAGGCCTTTCTTGGCGTGCTTCAATATCCGCAGGATGTGTGGAAGGCGATGTTAGAATTGGCCCAGTATCCGGATTTGGTGGTAAAGCTGTCGTTTTTCATAGATAGGGTGGATAAACCAGTTGCTAAACTCTACGAAGTACTTGGGTCGTACCCAAAAGAGGTGCAGGAAGCGGCTAAGTTAATGGTTTACTATCCTGACGTGCTTGACGTTATGGAGGAGCATTTGGTAGTAACCGGTCTGATCGGAGCAGTGTATGAGAATGATAAGGGCAAGGTTCTGCAACTAGTGAACCAGATGGCAGAACAGGCTGGGCAGGAGCATGAGCGGGCAGTCGATACGTGGGTTGAGCGTCTGGAAAACAATCCTGAATCAGTGGAGCAGTTATTAGCCGCTTACAAGGCATATGCAGATGAAACAGGCCAGCCTGAACAATCAGCAAACGAGACCGGCGTGGCCATGTCAGAGGCCAACGAGGTTGAGGTATGGGGTTTGCCCGATGCCAACTTTGTCACCTACGTTCTTGACAATTCTGAGGAGTATCCCAATCTGAACGAAGAGATGCTGGAGTGTTATGAGGATTACTATGATGATGACTACTATGATCGCTATTACGGTTATCGACGTTATTACCCCAACTATTACCGACCCCGTCGGGCTCTTGATGCTATAAGGCGTTGGGCCCGGAATCGACCTGACACACCGGAAATAGAACCCCTAAGGCGCATACAGGCACGGGATAGCTTCGAGCAGGAATTCGCAACGGCCCGCCAGCAGAACGAAAACCTGAATCGCAAAAAATTCCGAAGCGAAAGTCCTGATCGCTTCGGCAACCTCGAAAGACGCACAGGTGAGCCACGCACGAGACCAGAACGCGCGCGAACACGCCAGAGGGATGAGCGTGCCGAGGCCAGGACACGGGACAGAGCTACCGCACAGGCTATTTCTGAGCGAAGAGCAAAAGTCACACAAGAAAGAGCAAGAGTCAGACGAGAAAGGGCAACGCGTGACCAACAGATCCGCAGGGCACGAAGCAACCATCGGAACAGCTGGAAGCGCTCAGCTGACAGGTCGCGTCGAAGACGCTCCGACCACAGACGAAGCCCAAAGCGCCAACCGAGTCGTGGCGGACGTCGCAGGTAACTGAAGGAGACAACACAAGCAGCGGAAGTCGTGTGTAGAAGCCAGTGGAAATAAGGAAGACATATAATACTCCCCAAAAACTGAGCACTGTGATTACGTCTTTTGTCTTTCATGAATCTGTCTCCTGAAACTTTTATCGTCTCAGGCGACAAATCCACCTTAATCATGCGCCCAGTTTTTGGGGAGTATCATATCTTGAGCAGTTCGGGTACGTGGGGGAGGTCATCGAGAAGCATCAAGCAAATGCCAGGTGGTATGACGAGGCATTGGCTGACTTAAAGAGTGTGCGGCCGCTGAGATACAAGGACGACCGCTTGAGTTCATACTGGCTTTACACAGTGAGGGCAAAAGACCGCGAGCAGTTTACAGAGCGTATGAAAGCAGCCGACATAATTGTCTCACAGGTGCATGCGAGGAACGACGACTACTCCATGTTCAAGGACTTCAAGGTAAGTTTGCCCGGCTTGGATGAGTTTACCCACGAGCAGGTTTCTATTCCCGTAGGATGGTGGTTGACAGAAAAAGAACGTGAACACATTGTGAATGCTATCCTCAAATACGACCGGATTATAACGGGCTCAAAGCAGCCAAGCAACGTATAGGGACTTGTTTTCACCTCCGAAGGGTCAACTTGACAAATGTGCCGCGATCCGTTTGCTCGAGTGGACTTGCCGTAAAAGACCGTTGATTCCTGCTCTCTCAATGCATTATTGCGCGATCATTTCGAAAGGTATTCCAACCATGAAGTAGACTTGTTATTTCCGCTACGGCAAAATCTGTCAAAAGCTTCTGTTTTTGCTTTTATAGCCTCACGTTTTTCTCGCCCACTCCTTACTCATTAATGCTTGGGCAGACTTTCCTGTACAGAAAGAAGCGATATGATTTGAACCTCTTAAACGCCTCGCTTGTTCTTCCCTCACTAGCATACTTCTGATAAGCTTTATTTATTTTCTTCTTATATTTCCAGCGAAGAAGTCTTAGAGTGAGTGGGTATTTAGTGCTCAGGAAAGCGAGGCCTGAATCCAAGACAGGGCCGAGCATATTTTTCGTCATGTCATGCATTATATCAAGGTTCGGTGCCGTTTCCTCAGTGATATCTATGTCCGTAACAAGTTCAAAAGGGTAATGTGCAATCAATTCGTGAAATCTCGTCAGTCTGCATCCGCCACCCAGCACGTTATTTCCTTTGACACCTCTTTCAAAAACATCACATATCAACAAGTAACCATCGTCATTCAAGAATCTGGCTGTTTTTTCCAAGCCTTTTTCCAGAGCAACGTATTGAAAACTCTCACTAAACATAATCACATCATATCGGTTTTCTGTCTCCAGCAGTTCATATGGACACTCAAAGATTTCGCTTTTATTTCCCAGCAATGAGCGCCCTTGTTCTGCAAGGAAGGCGCTCGGAGACACACAATCCACCTTATAGCCCATATCAACCAACTTCTTGGCAGTTTGGCCTGTACCACACCCAACGTCCAAAATTGCCTTGACACTATCAGGAATGTGCGAGATTAGGAAATTCGTATAATTCTCCTGAGCAGTATGTAAGTTACCTATATCTACATCCAGGCCGTTGGTCCAGTACCCATAATGCAGGTGTTTTAACTTAAGGAGATGTTTGCCGCAGATTGCACCAATCTCAAGCCCTAACTCGCGAGAGGTCATTTTTTCCCGTTTACTCATTGGTCTATTATACTTATTAATTCATAAAAAGCTCAACCTTTTGAGTACTATACATGAGTTTCTTTTTTTTTCAATCTTATAGTTCTGTGACCAGTCAGCTTTTCTGGGCATATTAATTGATATTATCCCGGCAGGTCAGCCGCGATTTAGAGGGGCCCAGAGGTTTCCAAGAAAGTAGGAAATTAGAATAAGTCTTGAATTTTGTGGATTTTCGCGCAAAATATGAACTATTGGCGGTTGAAAAACGTAAAAAAACCGATATTTTTTATAGCCCACAGGTGCAACCAGGCGCAAATTGAGGTATTTGTCTTATAGCCAGATTTTTGAAGGAGAAAATGCATATGGCGATGGATGTAAAGCAGATAGGGAGTTTGGTGCAGCAAAAGAGCGAATTTGTGCGGGCGCTTTTTGGCGAGATGAACAAGGTAATTGTCGGGCAGCGTTATATGCTTGAGCGGATGCTCATAGGCTTATTAGCAAATGGGCACATACTTTTGGAGGGGGTGCCGGGTCTTGCCAAGACGATGGCGGTGACAATTCTGTCGCGTGCGATAGACGCAGATTTCAGGCGGCTACAGTTTACGCCAGATTTGCTACCAGCTGATTTGATTGGAACGCAGATATACCGGCAGTCGGACGGTCAGTTTTATACGCGCAAGGGGCCGATTTTTGCAAATATCATACTGGCTGACGAAATCAACAGGGCTCCCGCAAAGGTGCAGAGCGCCTTGTTAGAGGCGATGCAGGAAAGACAGGTTTCAATCGGGGAAGAGACTTTTCCGGTTCCGAGTCCCTTTATGGTGCTTGCTACACAAAACCCGATTGAGCAGGAGGGAACGTATCCACTGCCGGAGGCACAGTTGGACCGGTTTATGCTGAAGCTAAAGATTGACTACCCGAACAAAGAAGAGGAACGTGCGATTCTCGACAGGATGGCTGTGACGGACAAGAAGTTTGACATAAAAGCAGCCATTAGTCCTGCGGATATTTCAAACGTCAGAGCAGTGGTTGACGAGATATATATTGATGAAAAGATTAAAGATTATATTGTCGACGTAGTCTGCGCCACGAGAGAGCCGGATAAGTACGGGATAGAACTGGGCAATTTTATAAACTATGGGGCGTCACCGCGAGCGACGATTTATCTTACGGTCGCGGCAAAGGCGCACGCCTTTATCCAGCAAAGGGGCTATGTCACGCCGCAGGACGTCAAGAGCATCGGCGCTGATGTGCTGCGGCACAGGGTAATTGTCAGTTACGAGGCGGAGGCGGAAGATAAAACCAGCGAGGACATTATAAAGACGATTTTTGAGAATATCGAAGTACCATAAAAAGCGGCTGCCGATTTGGTTTTGAGATTGCGATGATACCAGAGGATTTAATTAAGAAAATCAGGCAGATTCAGATCTATACTTCCCGGACGGTGGACGCGAGCTTTGCGGGTCAGTATGAGAGTGTCTTCAAGGGCCGGGGAATGCAGTTCGACGAGGTCCGGGAGTATACGCCGGGCGACGATGTACGTACGATTGACTGGAATGTCACGGCTCGAACGGGCAGGCCCTACATCAAGCAGTATGTGGAAGAACGCGAGATGACCGTGATGTTTGCGGTTGACCTGAGCGCGTCGGGGGAATTCGGAACTGTAAACAAAACGAAGAATGAACTGGCGGCGGAATTCTGTGCTGTCCTGGCTTTTGCGGCAGCGAAAAACAACGACAAAGTCGGTCTGCTGATTTTTACCGACAGGATAGAATTGTATATACCGCCGAAGAAGGGAAGCAGGCACGTCTTGCGTCTGATTCGAGAGTTGCTTTATTTTAAGATGCCTCGGCGGAAGACAGATATCCCTCTTGCCATGGACTATATCGCGAAGGTGATGCGCAAAAAGGCGATCGTATTTGTGGTGTCCGATTTTATAGAAACGGACTTTAAGAAACCTCTGAGTTTACTTAACAAGCGTCACGATGTTATCGCGGTGCCGGTGCGGGACAGGGTGGAGATTTCTATGCCCGGCGTGGGACTGATTGAACTCGCCGATGCCGAGACCGGTGAGATTGTTCTTGTGGACACGTCCAGCAGGAGATTTCGCAATCAATACGGTGAAAGAAGCGCAGGGCGGTTCGGCGAACTGAAGAATATGCTCAAGTCAATCAACGTTGACAGTATCAGCATAAGCACCAACAGGCCGTACATACATGACTTGATTGAGTTTTTCCATATGCGGCACAGACGGTACTAAGGAACGTCGGGGGCCGCTTTGATAAATGAAAACTTGCTGAAGGAGGTAAGAAGTTTATGGAAGAGAAGCTGAATTTTTCGCTTCCCGAGAAAAAACAAAAGAGCAGTGCGGCAAGCAAGCTATTGATCGCATTGGCATTGGTCTTGGTGGGGCTAACGTTGGCCAATTTGCTCACAGTGCTGCGACGTCAAGGGCCTACGCTTGAGACGCAAGTTCACGGTCTTTCTGCCGAGCAAATCAAGCAGTTAGCAGCAAAGCTGACCCAGCGGAATCTGTACACGCGAGCGGTGGAGGTCTGGCAGGATTACGTGTCCGGGCGTAACGTGGGGGATGTGGAACGTGCGAAGGTACTGTTTGAAATTGGCACGTTGCTTGAGAAGGCTAACCATTTTGACGAGGCCATTGAGTATTACTATCGAAGCGAAACCGTTGCGAAGCTTGATGAATTAGAAGCTCAGATTAACTCACACATAAAAGAGTGTTTTGAAAAACTTGGAAAGTTCTCAGCTCTACGGTATGAATTGATGGACCGGACAAGTTTGGAGGGAACTAACCATGCGGGAGGAAAAATAGTTGCCGAGATAGGCGCCGAGAAGATAACAGAAGCCGACCTTGACGCTATAATTGAAGATAATATTGATAATCAACTGGAGCCGATGGCGGAATTTATATCAGTTGAGCAGCTTAATGAACAAAAGAAGGAGATGCTCAAACGGTACAGAAGCGCAGAGGTCAGGGGGCAATTCTTACAGGGCTGGCTGGCTCAGGAAATTCTGTACCGACGGGCGTTGGAGGAAGGACTGGGGGAGGAAGCCGGAGTTAAGAAGCTTCTTGGCGAGCTGGCCCGCGGGGTCTTGAGCCAACATCTGATGAATCGGCAGCTTGCGGCCAAAATCAATATTACAGAAACGGACCTCCAAACATATTACGAGGCAAATAGAGACAAGTACGTAGAACCGGCCAAGGCACGAATAAGTCATATACTCGTTGATGACAAGGCGCGGGCGAATGAGCTGATGGGGCGCATTAAGGACGGGGAGGATTTCGGCAAACTGGCAAAAGAGTTCTCAATGGACGAAAGCACAAGGGAAAACGGCGGCAAAATTGATACGGAAGTCAGCAAGGGTTCCTACGTACCGATAATTGGTGAGTCGGAAGAAGTCAACGAAAAGATATTCTCTGCAGATGGGCCTTCTGTGCTGGATGAGGCGGTGGAAACAGAAAAGGGATGGGAGATTGTCAAGGTCGAGGAAGTGACAACAGCGCGACAAAAGAGTTTCGATGAAGTCAGGCAGCAGGTTATGACCACGCTTGTCAGTAGAAAACGGCAAGATGTCCAGCAGGAGTATATAGAGCAAATGATGGACAAATATAATGTCATCATCCACACATCCACCCTTATGACAAAAGAACAAGGCGAATCTGGAGACGCATCTTCAGGGATGGGAGAATAGGGAGTTGCGCCAAAGAGTATGACGGGAAATTCAGCGAAAAACTGTATCGTTTTAGCTTCGCTTGTTTGCTGGGGGTTGCTTTTGGCGTGCGCAGGTTGTGAAGAAGGCACGGCTACTAAATCGGAGAAGGTGGAATTTGAAATTGATAAAGTGTATGAGCGCGGGCCGTTGACTGTTCATGTGCGGCTTGACAAGGGCAAGATGACCATAGCGGAGACTGTTCTGCTGGAACTGGAAGCGACAATTGAGGGGAATTATGAGGTGCAGATGCCGAAGGTCGACAAGTTACTCGAGAGTTTTGGGATTGTCGATTGGGATAATTTAGGTAATAAGCTTGACCCAAACAACAATGTTGTCAGTACATACAGGTATCGGCTTGAGCCTTTTTTGTCGGGGACCTACGCAGTGCCGGCCTTTACGTTTGAATTTCATGAGCCAAATGATGTGGAAGAAAAGCAATATGAACTTACGACTGAGCCAATAGATGTTGAGGTTACTTCCCTTTTGGGTGAGCAGCGGGGAGAGTTGGTGATAGTGGATATTGAAGATGTTGTCGAGATGCCCCAGCAGGCTTCATACCTGTGGTTTTGGGTACTCGGCTCGGTGGGTGTTATTGGCGCTTCTGTGGCCGGGTGGTATTATTTGCGGCGGAGACGCTTGGACAAACTTATCAGAATCTTCAAACCCGCTCACGAGATTGCATATGAGCGTCTGCGGGCTTTGGTCAAAGATGACCTGGTAAATGCGGGAAAATTGAAGGAATTTTACGAACGCATCAGCGATATTCTCAGGCATTATATCGAACATCGTTTCAAGTTACGGGCACCGGAGAGAACTACTGAAGAATTTCTGGTTGAGCTTCAATGGACGGATATCCTTTCTGCATCCGACAAGGAAAGCGTGGGAGAGTTTCTAAAGCATTGTGACCTTGTAAAGTTTGCAAAATACAACCCGACGAGTGAGCAGATTCAGCGAACGTTCGATTTGGTCAAGGATTTTATAGAGAAAACCAAGTCTGACGAGCGGAAGATTGACGTAACAGAGAGGGTCGAGAGGGAAGAAACCATAGAAGTTGGGAGCGTATAAATGCAGTTGTATTTTCCGTGGGCATTGTTGTTACTTTTAGTTCTGCCGGTCATGGTATATCTGACGGTTCGAAGGAGGCGGACTGCGGCGGTGAGATTTCCGAGCCTGACGAATGTGAAAGGTTGTCTTGTCTCGTGGCGGCTAAGGCTGAGGCCATTGCTGACAGCGGCAAGGTGGGTGTGTCTGGGTCTATTGATAATTGCCCTTGCCCGTCCGCGAAAAGGAACGGTACTGTCGGAAATATCCACCGAGGGAGTGGCAATAGAAGTTGTTGTCGACCGCTCAGGCAGTATGCAGACGGAGATGGATTATTATGGCGAGAAGCTGAACCGCTTGGGAGTCGTTAAAGAGGTTCTTTCCGACTTTATCGGGGGAGACGAGAAGGAGTTGGGCGGCAGGAGCAGTGACCTTATAGGGCTGGTTACGTTTGCCCGGTATGCTGATACTATGTGTCCTCTGGTACACAGTCATAATGTACTACTTGAGTTTTTGAAAAAGACGGAGATTGTGAGGCTTCGCAGCGAGGATGGTACTGCGATTGGTGACGCGATTGGATTAGCGGCTGCCCGGCTGCGAAAGGCTGAAGAGGAAATTGAGCAGAGACGAACACAGTTAGGATTAGACGATGAGGAGCTCTCGGGCAGCTCTGAGGAGAGCGGCTTTAAGATAAAGAGCAAGGTGATTGTTTTATTGACAGACGGGCGGAATAACATGGGTGAATATGACCCTCTGGAGGCAGCTGAATTAGCGAAGGAATGGGGCATAAAAATATATACGGTCGGGATTGGTTCTGCCCAGGCGTACACAACCATTCAGACGATGATGGGAACGTTCAAGATGCCGACGCGGGAAGACCTTGATGAACGTTTGCTCAAGGCGATTGCGGAAAGGACGGGCGGGTTTTACGGCCGGGCGGATGATGCAAAGGCCCTCAGGGGGATTGTCGAAAAAATCGACAGCCTCGAGAAGACTGAAGTCAAATCTATTCAGTATACGCAGTATGCCGAGCGTTTTGGTCCCTGGACGCTGGGAGCACTTTTGGTGTTGGGTTTGGGGATGTTAGCAGGTTGCACAGTATTTCGCAAGATACCGTGAGGTATTGACAAGAGCAATTATGAACCTTGGAAATGACAGAGCATTGTGGCTGTTATTTACGGTGCCGGTGGTGCTGTTGCCGACTTACGTATGGTGCTTTTGGCGAAAGGCCAGGGCACTCAGGGTATTGGCCAGTAACGAGATGCTCAAAAAAATCAACACGTCGGTGAGTTTGAAAAAGCAAGTATTCAAGGCGTTTTTGCTAATCGCCGCTTTTGTGACTATTGTGGCAGCATTGACCGAACCGAAATGGAATCCACAAGCTCAGAAAATCAAACGAATAGGCAGAGATGTAGTCATATTATTGGATACGTCCAGGTCGATGCTGGCAGAAGATATCAAGCCGAGCAGGCTCGAACGTTCGAAGATAGCGGTGAGGGACCTGCTGGAAAGACTTAAGGGTGATAGGATCGGTATTGTTACGTTTGCGGGCAATACTTCGGTTAAGTGCCCGCTGACGCAGGATTATGCTTTTGTTAGAATGGTTCTGGCTGATATATCGACTGAGAGCACCAGCAGAGGCGGCACAATGATAGGTGATGCGATTCGCAAGGCCACTGAAGAGGTGTTCGACAGGCAGAGCCGTGAATACAAAGATGTAATATTGATTACTGACGGTGAAGACCATGAGAGTTTTCCTGAGCAGGCTGCTGAAAAGGCGACAACGGAGGGGATAAGAATAATTGCAATCGGGCTGGGTGATGAAGCAGAAGGTTCGCGGATTCCGATTACGGAGGCGGACGGCAGGAAGACGTTTTTGAAGTATAACGGTGCGGAAGTCTGGTCGAAGCTTGATGCAGATACGCTGCGCAAAGTTGTCTATGCAACAGACGGCGGCAAGTATTTGTCGGTTGAACCGGGGACGACTTTGGATTTAGGGGAAATTTACACCAAACTCATCGACTCAGCAGAGAAACGCGAACTGGAATCGGTGACAATGATGAGATATGATGAGAAATTCCAGATATTTCTGGCGTTAGGCATTGGACTTATTATTTGTGAGGCGCTGATAAGTGAACGTAAGAAAGCTTGAAATAATTATAGTGGTGTTGCTTGTTTTGGGGCTGATGCAACAGGTTTGGGGAGAGCCAGCGCGGGTTTCGCTGCAAGATGGGAACAAGCTATACGGCCGGGGCAATTACAGCGAGGCAATCAACAAATACAATGAGGTTCTTATTGACGAGCCACAGGCTTTGGAGCCGAGATTCAATAAGGGGAACAGTTACTACCGACTGGATGACCTCGCGAAGGCGCAAGATTTGTACAGAGAAGTTGCAGCCGAGAGCAAGGATATGAAACTGGTGACCAAGGCCAAGTACAATCTCGGCAACAGCTATTTCCAACAGGGAATGAAACAGAAAGATTCTAATCTGCAGAGGGCGCTAGAGAATTTACAAACGAGCATCGTTTTTTGGCGGGGCGTATTGGATATTGAGCCAGAAAATGAGAAAGCAGCGAAGAATATTGAAGTTGCCAGGCTGATTATAAAAGACATTATCGACCAGCTGAACAAACAGAAACAACAACAAGACCCAAACCAGCCACAGGACCCTAATCAATCACAACAGCAGCAACAGCAAAGTCAGGACCAACAAGGAGCACAGCAGGACCAATCTCAGCAAATGGGTGAACAGGACCCGAATGAGGGACAAGATGAGCAGGGTGAGCAAAAGCAAGAGCAGCAAAAGGCCGATGCTCCTGATGCGACTGCACAGGAAATACTTGATAAGGAACAGCGTCAGAGAAAGGAAAGACAGCTGCTGCAGAGGGCCCGCTGGCAAAAAGTTGAAAAAGACTGGTAGTATGAAAGCATTTACGATAAATATTGCTGTTTGTTTTGCTGTATCAGCGGTCATGTCAGGCTCCGCTTCGGCACAGGTAACAGTTTTTGCGCAGGTTGATTCATCAAGAGATATTTATGTTGGAGAGAGTTTTACATACCATGTCATCATTGATGGAGAAAATAAACCGGGGAAAGTCAACCTGACGCCGTTAGCACAATATGGTCCGAAAAGTGCGGGTAACAGGGACCTCTCGCAGACTTCGATAAGCATTGTAAACGGCAGGACAACGAGAAGCATCGTTAAGCGGTATGTAATGAGCTATTTGCTTGTAGCGGCCGAAGCGGGACGGATACAGCTAGCGCCGGTGACAGTTGCTCTTGACGGGAGGACCTATCAGACGAATCCGGTGGAAGTAAACATTCTAAAGCCCGGGACTACTGACAAGCTGGACCTTGAAGTTAAACTATCAGAGCAACAATGTTATGTTGGTCAGCCGGTTATGATGGTGGTTAACTTTTACTACTCAGCTGATATTAGTGACCCTCAGTTCAACGTTCCTGTTTTTAATAGCGCCCTCTTTTACTTTGAAGACCCGGATGTTATCGACCCTCGTGCCAAACAATTCCGTCTAAGTACGGCAATACCGGAACCAGTATATGTCACTCAAGGTCGCGCAGTTCATAAAGGCAGGGACTCTTACCTGCTTTCTTTCAGCAAGATTATTATCCCGAAGCGCGCGGGTAGGCTACAAATCGAGCCAACAAGTGTTTCAGCAGATGTGGCGGTCGGCCGGGTGCGGTCACGTGACCGTTTCTTTGGTGATTTTTTTCGTTCGCGAAGCGAGTACAAGCGTTTTATGGTAAGCTCGGCCCCTATAGAGCTTGCGGTACTGCCTTTGCCTGAAGATGGTACGCCGGTGCAATTTTATGGTTTGGTCGGACGTTATATGATTTCGGCGTCAGCGACGCCGACTAATATTAATGTGGGTGATCCAATTACGCTGACCGTTAAAGTCGGGGGCAGTAAGTACTTAAAACCCGTGCAGTGGCCTGCGCTTGAGCAAATTCCTGAACTGGCGGAGAACTTTAAGATTCCGTCGCAGCGGGCATCTCCAAGCATCGAAGACGGATTCAAAGTCTTTACACAAACGATACGAGCCAATAACGACAAGGTGACTGCGATACCGCCAATTCCGCTGGCGTTTTTCAACCCGGACAAGGGGGAGTATATAGTTGCAGAAACCGAGGCGATTAAACTGGAAGTTGCACCGACTAAAATACTGACGGGCGCGGATTTGGAAGGCCGGGACTTTGCGCCGATAAACAAGGAGGTTGAGGCGATAAAGAAGGGGCTTTCAGCGAATTACGAAGGCCTTGATGTTTTAAGAGGCAAGGGTTTCTCGCCGCTGGGGGCCGTGGTTAGTCCGGGGTATGCGGTGCTTTGGGGGATGCCTTTGGCCGGGCTTGTATTGAGCACACTGATTAAGCTTTCTACGCACACGACTCCTGAAAAAAAGGCGATGAAGCGCAGGCGGCAGGCGTGTGGCAAAGCCGTTCGACAGCTAAAGAGGGTCGTATCTGCGAACTCCCGACAGCGGTGTAAGTTACTTGTTGGGACGATGAAGCAATATCTCGGTGAGCGCTTTGATAGAACCACCGGGTCGCTTACCGCCGATGATTGTCATGAAACAATAGTCTCTGCCACACAAGATGAGCAGACCGCGGAAAGATTCAGGGATATTGTATCAGAGTGCGAAGCGACGCATTACGCATCCATCGAGATCAATATCGAGGCCGCTCAAATCAAAGAAGTAGTATCACTTGTTCGCAGTATCGAAAAGAAGTCTAAGAAATGAATGTCAGACACTTTCTGGTCGTACTAATTGGTTCGCTTTTATTTGAGTCTATGGCTGGAGCGACAGACCGGCTTTCGCCGGAGCAGATACACTCACTTTTCAATCAAGCAAACGAAGCGTTCCGAAGTGCAAATTCCATTACCAAGGACCCGGACCAAGCCGAAAGGCTCTACGAGACGGCAGTACTTTGCTACGAAAAAATCATAAATGACAGTGAAATAAAGAACGCCAAGCTTTATTATAACCTTGGGAATGCATATTTGCTCAAGGGAGAACTTGGCAAGGCGATTTTAAATTATCGTCGGGCTGAGAGACTGGATGGCGCCGATGCAAACATTCAAAAGAATCTGTCTTTTGCGCGCAGCAGGCGAATAGACAAGGTTAAGCTGGAAACTGAGAAACGTGTTTTGCAGACTTTGTTTTTCTGGCATTATGATTTCTCCATTAAGACCAAATTTGTAGTTACGTGCGTCTTTTTTGCCATCGTTTGTATCATCTTTACAGTAATGGTATGGTTTGGCCGGACTGCTACGGGAACCACTGCGGCGGCTATTTGCGGTATTTTGCTGGTCTGTTTTATTGTCTCTGTTGTTTTAGACGCTCGCAGTCAGACGAGGATGGTTTGTGGCGTTATTACAGCCGAAGAGGTTGTCGCCCGGCAGGGAGATGGTCAAAATTACCCCGCGAGCTTCAAGGCCCCGCTGCATTCGGGGACGGAGTTTGATTTGCTTGAGCGGCGGCCGGGTTGGTTCCATATAATGCTTTTCGACGGCAGCGAGGGCTGGATACCTGAGACTGGGGCGGAACTGATTTGATATTGCCACCCGGATTAGGTAAGAATCTGTTATAATAGAATAAGCCGCTGGTACGGTTTGGCTCAGCAGTCAAAATATGTTGAACACTGCATAATTGGTTATTGTGACAGGTTTTTTGCCGGATGGTATAAGCAGGAAGTGAGGCTTTAATTGACGGTTCAATGCGAGCTATGCCCAAAGAAATGTATGATTGAGCCCGGGCAAAGCGGCGAATGTCGGGTGAGGGTAAATGTTGACGGTGTATTGCGAACCGTTGTGTATGGGCACCCCTGCTCGATTCACCCTGACCCAATGGAGAAAAAGCCGCTTTTCCATTTTCTACCCGGCACCAAGATTCTTTCAATTGCAACGGTTGGCTGTAACCTTCACTGCAGAAACTGCCAGAACTGGGAGATATCGCAGGCTAATCCGGAGGACAACCCGGCTTATGTTTTGTCACCTGAAAAACTTGTTGATTTAACAATAAAACAGCGTTGTCTTTCGCTGGCGTATACATATACCGACCCGATAATTTTTTATGAATACACTTATGACACGGCGAAGCTAGCCCGCAGGGCCGGTATACGAAATGTTCTTGTGACAGCTGGGTATGTATGTGAAGAGCCATGGAAACGATTGCTTGAATATGTGGATGCGGCGAATATAGACTTGAAGGGGATGACGGAGGATTTTTACCGGCAGGTTTGTTCAGGGACTTTGAAGCCGGTACAAGACGCTCTCATTACGGCCAAGGCAAGCGGGATACTTGTTGAGGTAACGAACCTGATTATTCCGACACTGAATGATAAGCCTGAACAAATACGGGAACTCTGCCACTGGATAAAATCGAACCTCGGCGGGGAGACACCACTGCATTTTTCCCGATTCTTTCCTAAATATAAGATGCGGCATTTGCCGGCGACTTCGCCAAGGACGTTGGACATGGCACGAGAGATTGCGATGAGCGAGGGGCTGGACTACGTCTATATAGGCAATATCCGCAACAAGGTCGGCCAGAACACATATTGTCCGGCGTGCAAGGGACTGCTGATTGAGCGCAGTGGCTATACAATTTTGAAGAACAGGCTGAAAGAAGGCAGGTGTTCGGATTGCGGCAAAGAAATATACGGGGTTTGGAAATGACGCGCAGAAAATTCGTTCAGAGATTGCTAAAAGCAGGTTCAGCGATAGTTTTGGGTGTTGTGTGGCTGGGTAAGAAAGCGGCACCGTGTAAATTCATATGGGCGGCTCGGCTCAAAAAGTATCCCGGACCTTTAAGACCTTTAGAGGATGTTAATAACCAAGGTAAGTGGAGTGGTTGATATGGGCAGGCAGTTCAGGAAGCCATTTGCCAAAAAACTTCTGCTGTGGTCGGCAGCAGTTTTACTGGTTGCTTTAGGGTTACTTTTGCGAAGAACATATAAACCAGAGCCCGTCTCCGTTGTTAAAGAAGCAGCGAAGCCGGAAAGGATAGAGCCTGCGAAGTTAGCCAAGTCGGTTCTTCGTTCGTCGCTTGCAGGTGGATGGTATCCGGCCGACGCTGCAATTCTTAGGGAACAAATCGGGGGCTTTTTCCGGAAGGCTGATGTCGAGCCTATAGAAGATGTTATCGCCCTTATCCTTCCGCACGCGGGGTATCAATATTCCGGGCAGACGGCGGCTTTTGGACTCAAGACAACTAACAAGAAGTATAAGCGAGTTGTTGTTATTGGGCCAAGTCATCGCGTGCCTATGGAAGAGGTGTTGAGTGTCCCGAGAGTAAGCCATTACGAAACACCACTTGGAGAGATACCGTTAGATGTGGAATTTATCGAGAAGCTTCTGAAATATCCGATGTTCAGGAACGTACCAAGGGCACATAAGTATGAGCACAGTGTGCAGATAGAGATACCACTACTGCAATACAGTGCCGGGGAATTCAGACTTGTTCCGATTGTTGCCGGAAGATGTTCGTTAGAGACAATTAACAAAGTCGGAGCCATTTTGAGCAGTTTGATTGACAGTGATACTCTCGTTATCGCAAGTTCGGATTTTGTCCACTATGGAGTAAACTACGGTTATATCCCTTTTAGAGAAAACATACCTGAGCAAATCAAGAAGCTTGATATGGGGGCATACGAGCATATAGCTGCGGTGGACGCCAAGGGCTTTTTAGAATATAAGAAGCGGACCGGCGTGACGATATGCGGTTTTGTGCCGGTTGCGATATTGCTTTCGATGTTGGAAGGACCCGTTGAAGCCCGACTTGCGAACTACGCAACCAGTGGTGAGTTGACGGGTGATTTTAGCAACTCAGTCAGTTATCTTTCAGTGGTTTTTTCGGGCAGGTGGGGAAACCACCCGGCGATTGAACCGCAGGCGGATGATCCAGAGTTGAGTGAGGAAGATAAGAAGCAGCTTCTGTCATTAGCACGCCAATCATTAGTTCATTTTCTGGAGAAGCGAAGATCTCCTCAGGCATCGGAATTAGGTATAACAATCAGTGATGAGATTGGGTGCGCTCGTGCGGCTTTTGTAACGCTGAAAAAGAATCATCGGCTGAGGGGCTGTATAGGTGATATTTTTCCGCGACAGCCTTTATATAAGTCGGTTATTACAAACGCCATCAACGCCGGTGTCAACGACAGACGTTTTCTGCCGGTGACGAGAGCAGAATGCAATGATATTATGATTGAGATATCGGCACTGACAGCACCCAAGCCCATTGCTTCATCGGAGGAGATTAGAATCGGAATAGACGGTGTTGTGTTGAATAAAGACGGTCGCTCAGCTGTGTTTTTGCCTCAGGTTGCCCCGGAGCAGGGCTGGCATGTAAATCAGATGCTCACACAACTGTCTTTGAAGGCGGGACTGGCTGGTGATGCATGGAAGGAGGGTGCGAACTTTCTGGTTTTTCAGGCCGATGTGTTTGGTGAAGAGAAATGAAGTTCGCCCGCCGTCTGCTGATATTTAGTTACGGCCTCTTTACTATCGCAGCCCAGACTTTGCTTTTCCGAGAGTTCATCACTACCTTTGAAGGTAACGACATAAGCGTAGGGATATTCTTTGCTTCGTGGTTTTTATGGGTTGGCCTGGGAGCGATATTCATTTACAAGGCACGGGCCATCGCCGAGAGCTTGCTGAAGAATATAGAATTTCTGTATCTGGCGTATCTGCCGGCCTTTATTTTAGGACTGACATTGATTATTCAGGCGCGTGAGCTTGTGGGGGTCGAATCCTATGCACTGCTGCCCATACGGACTATTCTACTTTTATCAATATTAGTTAACGCGCCGGTCAGTGTCTTAACAGGGATGCTATTTCCCCTTGCCTGTCGATGGGTGCAAAGGGACGAGAAACTTGTTGTCTCTCGTGTGTATATCCTTGAAGCGGCGGGCAGTTTTTGTGGCGGGCTCGGTGTAACCTTTCTTCTATCGCTCGGTGTAAGTCCGGCAAGGATTTTCTTTATACTTGGTTTTGTTCTTTCCGCATCGGTATTTTGCGCGGCACTTGCCAAGATTAGACTATGCGATGACACGCCGCTAAAGAGATATTGTAAGCCCATCGCTGGACTTGCGTTTTTGATACCCATCTGCTTACTGGCTTGCCTAACTGTCCGAATTGATAAGACTTTGATGGGTTATGTCCGTACCGTAAAATGGACAAAACTACTTCCAAGCGAAGCCTTGAAGGGTTCATTTCAAACCGCTCAGGCCGAGTATCTCTACGGAATGTATCAAGGTCAATGGTTGGTTATCCGGGAGGGAAGTGTTTGCGAAGCGCTGCCTGACGAAAGTACGGCAGGTCAGATAGCAGCTCTTAGTCTGTGCCAAAATCCTGGTGCCGAGAGGGTTCTTGTCATCGGCTCGGGTTTGGGTTTGTGCCGGGAATTGCTGCGTTTGCCACAAATTGAGCGCGTGGTTTGGGCGCATTGTGACAATGAATATGCGCAGGAGGTGGAGAGGTATATACCGTTGGAGCTTAAGATTAACGATGGGCGATTTTATCGCGCTGGCGGTGATGTGCGCTCGATGCTCACTGAGGAGAAAGGATATTATGACATAGTAATCCTGAATCTGCCCGAAGCGACGAGTTCTGTTCTGAACCGGTATTACACGGTTGAATTTTATCAGCAAGTTAAAGAGGCGCTGCGGCCTGACGGTATTTTGGCGGTGCGGATGGCGGGTGGTGAAAACATAATGGGCACTGAGCTAATTAACCTTGGTGCCTCGACGAAACTGACGCTTGAGAAAGCCTTCTCACAGCTTGTTCTAACACCCGGTGAGGAGACGTGGTTTATTGCGTCTGATTCTGAGACGCTTACCGGCGAACCGGGTACTTTGCGAGAGAGGTTTGCGGGGATAGAGGGCGGAACAGACGTTTTTCCTGCTGACGGTTTGCTTTCCGTTTATTTGCCGGGACGCGCTGCTAAGGTGCTTGAGCACTACTCAGCCGCGGATTTACCTGAGAGCTTATTAGTTAATCGCGACTTTAGGCCCCTGACGCATTTGTATAGTTTATTGCTTGCGGCTAAACAATCAGAAGCACCGGTTACGAGATTTGTTAAGTATTTGGCGTTGGCCGGGGTGTTTGCATTTTTTATCCCCATTTTGGTCTTCGCCGGCTTGCGCATTGCATATATTTTGAACACGCCACAACAAGGCAGTAAATCCAGTTTTGACAGTACGTTTCTGGTTTTCTCAGCCGGCTGGGTCGCGATTGGTGTAGTAATTGACCTGATGTACCTGTACCAGACACGGTTTGGGTCGCTATATCTGCACATCGGAGTCATTTCTTCTGTGTTTATGGTGGGTTTGACCATCGGTGCAATTGTAATCAGGTATTTGCTCGTAAAAGGCGGAGAAAAAGAGACTTTGAAGATTCGGCCGGAGGTATTGTTATTTGCAGTAATGGCTGCACAGGTAGCAATCCTTGCGACAATTGCCTTTTGGCCGGCTGAGGAATGGACGCATGTAGTCTTTGGAGCTGCGTTTGTTCTCTGTGGTTTGTGCGCCGGCAGCTATTTTCCGCTAGCGGCGAGCCAACTTACTGATGCCGGCCTTGAGACAGGCACAGCCGGCAGCAAGCTCGAAACAGCCGACCATCTCGGAGCCTCAGTGGGGGGATTAATAACTGGCCTTATTCTTGTTCCTGTGTTGGGAGCCAAGACAACGCTGTCTGTATTTGTTCTCTTGATGCTGGTCAATATACCCGCCGCCGCTTTAAAGATTTACAAACCTGAGAAGATTTGCTTTTTGGCAACGCCCGCTTTTAGATTACGCAGGCTTGGCTACATCTTATTTGGTATTGGCCTATCCGTTGTTTTGTGCTCGAACCTGCTTGCTGCCGCCGGCGCACGCTTGCGGCCTTTACTGCCGCAACACACAGCTCAAGCTTTAGCTGCTCAGGCAAGTCTTGAACAGGTAGTGGCCAGCGGCGAAACAGGCAGGCGGATAAACTACTTTAAAGTGTATGAGGAACCCGAAGAAGTGGCTGGATACATCTTCAGCTCAGGGGAGCTGGCACCTGAAGTTCGCGGTTTTGGAGGTAAGATGAATCTTGCTGTTTATGTGGATCCTGCCGGAAAATTGATTAACTTCCATATAGTGCGGTCAAATGAAACGCCCGGTTACCTCAAACTGCTCAGTCAATGGCGAGGAGAACTCAACGAGCATCAACTATTTGCTGGTGATCCCTTCTCTGATGTTCACGCAGTAAGCGGTGCGACCGTAAGCTCTGAGGCCATTATTTCAGCGTTACAGATATCGGGACATCGGTTCGCTTCGCAAATTCTCGGGCGTCCTGTCCAAGCGGATGTCGAAGAAAAGGCCCACCGGGCGCGCTATTTGCCCGACGCCCAGGGCATGTATTTGATAGGTGCTTTGGTACTTGTCTTAATTGTAATCTACCGTGGCGGATTTTGGAGTAGATTGGGGGTGCTTACGATCAACGTTGTGGTTGGCGGCATTGTTTTGAATGCCCAGTATTCCAGTGAGCAAACATCGACCGTACTTTCGTTGCACGGGCCCGCTGTTGGTTTGACAGGTGCATTTTTGCTTGTTGTAGGAGTGCCGCTTTTGGTTATCCTTTTCGGGAATGTCTATTGCGGCTATATCTGCCCATTCGGCGCCGCGCAGGAGCTGCTCGGCTATATTGTTCCCGGGAGATTTAAGGAAGCGATGCCGGTGGAAAGGATGCAAAAGGCTAGGTTTATCAAATACGTAGTTCTTTTTGTTTTGATAATGGTATTTTTTATTTCCAAGGACCGAACGACACTTGTAGCAGACCCGCTCATAGAAATTTTTGCGAGCAATAAAATAAGTTTTTGGCTGGCAACATTGTTTAGAGATATTTTCAGTTTGGCAGCTGTGTTGATAATTGGGGTAACTCTGATAGGCTCGCTGTTTTATACTCGCTTCTGGTGTCGTTATCTGTGTCCGGTGGGGGCTTTTCTTTCATTGTTTAACAATGTCGTGATACTTAAGCGGTACGTGCCAGCAAAAAGATTCGGCAGATGTGAATTCGGTCTTACTGCGAAAGACCAGATGGACTGTCTATATTGTGATAAGTGCCGCTACGATGCAAAAGTCGCTATAAAACGAGAAGTTTTGCCGCACTCTCCCTATGCCCCGGTGAGGTTAATCTCTCGGTACTTTTTGGTGGGTGTACTTACAGTAGCAGTTCTTGTATCAGGGGTTTCAGTAAGGAGGTTTTTGGAGGTTATTCCTGCCGGTTTTGAGCAGCCTGCTGTTTCAGCGGCTTCCGGCGGTGAGCCGCGAGATGTAGACATGCAGCGCATCCGCACCATGATTCAACAGGGAAGACTTTCCGACCAGGAAGCTGAGTTTTACAAAAAGGTTGAGTAATATCAGGGGTTTCAGCGACGAAAATAGTGTACAAGCCATAACACAGCTGTCAGGATAATCGAGATTACTATGCAACTCGCAATAGGAATGTAAACGCGCCAGTGTTTGGAGCCGAACTCCAGGTCACCCGGCAATTTAAACAGGCCAATTCGGCCGAGTATCATTACAAGAGCGCCAAGCAGCGTCATAATAATACCGGCGGAAATCAACCATTTGCCGATTTGTTGCGGGCCTAACTCCATTGCATCGAATGCAGAGAGCTGTTAGGTATCTATCGCCTAAATTAATAATTCTCTAACAATTCGAGGATGACACCAAGCTGGGGCGTATCGAAATAAGCATAGGCGCCGCCTGTGTAAACGGTCCACTCGCCGCGCTGTATCAGGGGCATGCCCTGCTTTTCGAGCTTTGCCACGTAGTCGTCCATACCTTTGATTTCAAACGCTACGTGATGGACGCCTTCGCCCTGGGTTTTGAGAAACTCCATCCAGGTGCTCGGCCCCCCTACCGGCTCCATGAGCTCGATGCGAAGGTTGTCAAATTTCACAAAAGCCGTTTTCAAACGAGCTTCGGTTGGCTTACCGCGGTACTGGGCGTTTGACTTTTCCAGTGGGTCGTTCAGTGACCATTTCGGTGCTTCCATCCCGAACAGGTCCGCCCATTCTTTGGCAGCCTTTTCGACATCGCGCACGATGATTGCAATATGTACCATGTTGCGTGTGGGCAGTGGTTCCACGGCCTTCTTTGCCGGCTCGGTCTTTTCGGCCGTGACATAAGTGGCTGTAAACAGAGACAAGGCCACCAGGACTGCCACAGTTACAAGGATTCTCTTGTACATACTATTTAACCTCCTTTTCTAAGAGTAGTAACATTAGAGGGTTAGCTCATTTTCAAATATCCGTGGGATTATAAGCTGGGTATGCCTAAATGTTAATAATGAGTAACAAGCCTGCTTTCCGAGTTTATAAACATTAATTGCTCGCAGCCGGAGTGCAAATCGGCTGCGCTGGACCTATTATATCAAACGGGCCTGCAGAGTCAACCGTGGAGTGCGCCCGCTCGGACGGCGGAGGAGCCCAGTCGCCGAGCTGCCCGGCCTATGGTTACTTTTTATCCTCATCTTCGGCAAGGACGGCTAATATCCTGCTATACTGGGAATAGGTCATTTTGGAGAGGTCAGGGTTGTCGTGATTGTGGGCAGGGTCGCCGTTATTGCCGCCGGAGGTGCCGTGATTTAATCCGAAAATGTCCCGATTTTCCTCGAAAATCCCCCGATTCCCCCCGTATTTCCCCCGTTTTCCCCCGAAATCCCCCCGATATTCCCCGAGAGGACCTTCGTTTATGCGGGCCACCGTCTCAAAAAAGCGGTTTGCGATGGTCAAGACCTGCTGGCAGGCTTTTCGCGCGGATTCTTCCTTTTGGCAGCGTGTAAGCTCGACGAGACGAGCGGCGACTTCGGTTTCGGCTTTTGCAACGGCAAGGGCGGTCCGTCGGGCAAGCGACGCGGAATATTGCTGGAACTGGCGGGAGAATAGTTTCTGCCTGAGCCATCTTTCGTAGGTTGTTCGGCTGACGTTGTGTTTTTTCAGGACGGCGTTTTCGTCGAGGTCGCTATAAAACAGGTCTTCCAGGACAGCCCACTTTTTT
>Ga0114922_10000964_pt1 | contig 27545 bp, 27 predicted proteins | sample AartaG_FD_100975 | JGI IMG/M metagenome (GOLD analysis project Ga0114922, IMG submission 100975) | Deep subsurface microbial communities from Aarhus Bay to uncover new lineages of life (NeLLi) - Aarhus_00045 metaG | ecosystem: Environmental > Aquatic > Marine > Oceanic > Sediment | place... | reverse complement strand
GGCGTCAATCGTGGTTCTGTCTCTGTAACCGAGTTCCTGGCCGATAAACACCGTACCGGCCTGCTTGTTCAAAGCGAGTATCTTGGGATTAGCAAGAACCGTGATATCGGTAACAGATTCCAGTGCAGTGATGAGCGCCGTAAAATCACCCATAGTTACACCGATTCTCAGGCCGCTGCCCCCCACGTGGGCAAAACCGGCAGTTTCAATTGGAGTTCCGGTGGCGACTCCTGCGCCTATTTGCCCGATAGGTGTGGTTGCGATGGCGCCTCTGCTCGGGGCAACACCTTCGGAAATGAGATCCGGCGTTGCATCGGCGCCGGTCAAGCTGACACCCGCTAAGAAATTCAGGTCAATACCAAGCTCCATCCCCTCGGTCAAAGTGGCGCTTAATATGGTTGCTTCGATGAGTACCTGTTTCGGCTTGACATCAAGCTTGGCTATTACCTCTTCGGCCTTAGCGATGTTTTCAGGGTAGTCATACACAACAATAGTGTCGTGCCACGCCATATTGTTGCCGCCGCCTTTTGAGCCACTCACACCTTCTTTACCTATGGATATGCCCTCTTCGGCGGCACTGCTGGCCTGGACTACGCCCTGAGGAGTGCTCAGCACCGGCTTTATGAGCTTTTCCGCCTCTGCGGCAGTGATGTAATACAAGGTGAAGACCCTGTGTATCATTCGGTCCGGGTCATCTTTGAGCTTTTTGTATTCGTCTTTGGTGTATACCTTGATTAGGTTACTGGCCTCTTCGTATTTGAAGTTCGGACCCAGAACCGCATCCATCGCTTCATCGAAGGTTACATCGTACAGGCGTGTAATCCCCAATAATCCGTCAACATTCGGCGACGGCGATATGTTCTTCTTATACAGGGCCGACAAAACCCGAAGCGCATCTCTGATTGTCTTGACCTTTTCCTTATCGAAGGTAAATGACTGAACCATCCCGCCTATGGAAACATCTTCGGCGCTGCTCAGGACAACCGCTCCAAATTCGATACCTTCATTAGCACTATCGCCTATCGGGCCCTGCTCCATCCCAGCGACCGCAATTGCCGCCATCACAGTCAATATAAAACCCCATACGAACAAGTTACTTCTGCTCTTGATTCTTTTCTTTGAATTCTGTACGCTTACCATAATTTGTCTCCTTTTCTTGAAAGCCCGTCTTGCGATATATCGCAAAACGGGATGCTGATTACGACTTAATCAGCTACCTCAATCACCCTGTGTAAGTTTCAACGTTATTTCTATTTCTGAACATCTTATAAACACCGTCTCTTCATCAATTCCAACTACTTCACATTCATACTGCACGCCATCGTTCGTGACGAGCAATTTGTCCCCCACGGCCAACAGCTTATCATTGATAAAGGCCTTGGGATTTTCCCCCATCCCAATTGCTTCCAATCTTAACTTCTCTGCAATGCGCCTTCCTATTTCACCACTTCCATCCCCTTCAACGACCTTCACGTCTTTATTACTGCGCCCTCCGTCAAGAAAGTCCCGCCAGCCGTCTGCGGCAAAAAAGTCTCTTGTCAGTGCATCGTTACGGCCCGGCACTTTCGGCAGCTCTATAAAAGATATTTTTAATTGCGAATTTGACGCCGATGTATCCGGGCCTGCATCCTTCTGTCTCCGTGCCGCTTCAGCAGTCGCTGGTGTCTTCTTGCCGAGCACCCTGGCCCACATAAAGACCATCAGCGCAATCAAACACAAAGCCGTGATGGTCTTTTTCTTCTCTGCCGCCAACCGGCCAAAAAGCCTATTAGCCCGGTCACTGCTGTTTTTGACATTTTGCTTCATATCTATTTACCCTTGCTCGGTCTGCGGCCTGCAATAAATGACCACTTTTGTCTGCATACTCACTTCGCCGCTAAAATCACTGTCGTTGACAAGTCTGAGCTGCTCAATGCGAATTAACCTGTTGAGCTTCTGCATTCTTTTATAGAATTCGAAAACCTGAGGTAATTTACCTTTACACTGCATATCCACGGGTATACAGTTCAATTGCTCGGCCGCTATTTCCTTACCCGGCGCAATCACCTGCTCTCTTAGATTATGCTCATTCATCAAATCAGCGATTCTGTGCAAAAACACGCCGAGGTCCCTTTGGGCAGGAATATTGGCCTTATAGTTTTCAACTGTTTGTTGCAGCTTCAGCAATTTTTCCTTAATCACAGGCAGTTGTGCCCTCTGCATCGATGCTTTACTGATAGCAAGTGTCTGTGCGGTTTTTGCCTGTTTGACAGCCTTCATTCTTTGCCGTAAAGGCAGGTAGCGAAACAGCACAACCGCTGCTATCATCGCTCCGGCCGCGACACATATTGCTATTTGCTTTCTTTCCCGAAACAACATTCTTACCTTTTACTTCTCGCGATAATTTGCCAGATAACAAGTTATCTCAAACTCACTTGCCTGGAAATTCTTTCCGTCTCCCGCTTTCATTTTCCTGTTCCGTGAAAATGACGGGTACACCAGACAAAAATAAGGCGACTCTTCGAACCTGCATATCAACTCTGCTATATCGCTGGCATCCATCGCGACCCCGTTTATCACTACCTTGAACCGCGCGTTACCAAGCGGAAGCGTCCCTTTTCCGACAAAGTTACCGCCGGCCACTCTGGCAGCGGCGGCGGTGCGCCGCGATGCTTTCCCCTGCTGCTCGGAGACAAACCTCTCAGCGACGAATTCCACTTTGCCAAGTACAATATTGTCATCAATCAAAAAGCTCATCTCAGCTAAAACGCCGGCGACATCAATCCTGGAATCGATTTCTTCCATAGATTTCACTTTTTGCTGCAACACGCTCACTTCGCTTTTAATCCCGGCGAATTCCCGCGATACACTCTCTGCTTCCGCCTGCATTGGCCTGCTCTGTTCAACTTCGGCCCTGGCTTTCGAGATAGAATGGGTAGTAACGAAATTCCACACTATCATCACCACAAGCACACCGCCCAGGCCGAGTACCTGGGTGCGATAACTAATCTGCCGCTGCCTGCCGCTCTTATACCATTGGGGAAGAAAATCAATTTCTTTCATAGCTATCCGCCTGCCTCCCGGCTGCGGGGGCGGCCAAAGGCTCTTCCGGCTGTTCGGCGTCCCCATTCCAACCTTTAAGACCAAGGCCCACAGCTACGGCCCACTCACACAGCAAACCTCGCTTGTCATTACCGAAATTTAAATTCATCATATCGAAGCCTCTCAACGGCTGAGCCACCTCAATCTCAACGGCCAATTGCCGCTTTAAGACATTGAGTAAAATTTTTTCGTACGCCTGGCCTCCACTGAAGACGGCCCGCTCTACCCGCTTGCCCCTGAATGCAACGGTATAATATCTAAAGCACAGCGATACCTCTCTTGCCAGTTGTTCAGCGACCGCACTTATCGCATCAACCATCACCTGGCGTGTCGATGCATCGAGGGTTTCCAAATCTGCTTTATCGTCTTTTTGGTCAGCGAGACCCTCTTGACCTGTCGAGGTTTGACCGGAGCCCCAAAGACCTCTTTCGGCGTTCGCCGTCCGTTCCATTCTCAACTTGCCCCGAAGCATTTCTGCTTCGTCAATGCTGACTCCCAATTTTGCGGCGATTTCCTTATCGAAGCTTTCTCCACCAATCGATACCTGTTTGACGAAACTAATCTCCCGGCCACGACCGAAAACGACCGTGGTAAACCGGCTTCCCACATCTATAAAAACGGCCGTGCGTTCTCTATCCTCCTGGCGCTGCAGGGACCTCTCGAAGCTCCTGAACAGCGCACAGGGAACAGTATCTATACCTACCGGCCTAAGCCCAGCCTCTTCAAGCAATTCAATGTGGCTTTTAACCGAATCATTATCTGCTGCAAACAGTATCAGCTCGCTTTTAACCTCATCACCCTGACGAACATCCCCGACAAGCACATAGTTAATTGCGTCCCTATCGGGGTCCAATCCAAAACGCTGGGCAGCTTCTTTTCTTAAAGCCTGCCCAATCTTGTCGCTTTTTGCTTCAGCCAATCGCAGACTTGTTATTTTCAGTCTGTCATTCGGCAGTGCAGAGATAACTTTTTTCCCTCGAAAGCTGCCTTCTGCCAGCATTTGTCTAATTTTGGCAACAATAAAACTCCTTCTTTCCTCCATATCACCGTTTATACGAGGTTCAATGCGGGCTTTATCTGCCGCGATAACACTTATTCGTCCCCCATTGATTGCCAACTGTATCATCTTGATAGAATTATGACCTATGTCCAATCCTATTGGCCGCTGACCCCGAGTTTTCATTTTCCAATTTATCACTCGCTCTTTCCCCGTCAGTCCTCACTAAAGATGAAACCCGTAACAGGCTCTATATTAATCGTTGTGCTCGTCCCGGCCGCTTGTAGAGTAATAACGCCACTGTTTAGCGGGTTCGAAGTTCCTGACCCGCTGTAGGGACTGCCCATATAATCAAATGTAATCGTATCGCTGGAGCCGGGCTCAAAACCAACACTAAATATATCGACTTTGTTCAGCCTGCTGTTACCTGGAAAGTCAACAACGTAATCAAAGCCTTTTTTCACAGGATGCGCTATTATCGTACCGTCCTGGTCCTCTATTCTGTAACTGTCTGTTGTCTCATCAAACACCACTGAAAAACTTTGGCTCCTGCTGATAGCCATACTTTTGGCGTACTCCAGGTCTGCTGCAATCATATTCGCCGCAGACCGGATTTGAAAACTTGCTGCCGATGTCATCATTGGAATCGCCATCATCGCCGCTATCGCTATTATCACCACCACAATCAGAATCTCTACCGCGGTAAAACCACTGCTTGTAGCCGGCCCCGTTAGAAATCTTCGCGTCTTCTCCGACCTTCTTGTAACAGAAGACAGAAAACAGAAGACAGAGAACAGACCTTCTGACCTCTGATTTCTGACTTCTGACTTCTGATTTCTGATTTCTGACTTCTGACTTCTGACTTCTGATTTCTGATTTCTGATTTCTGTCTCACGCATCACACATAATGACTTTATACCCATCACTCTCACCGGCTTTACCTCTGTATTGTGGTGCATTATGAAACCCTGCCTCTGTTCCTTTTTCGTCTGCTTTGAGACGCATCTTTAATCCGGCACTTTGCCGGAGTCAACCAACACAAACAAGCGGTTACACCCACCGATATTTAAGGCCTGTCCAGGCTGACAAAACCGGCCGGTTTTTCCCTTCTGCCACCATCATCTCGGACGTGCCGAAAATGGTATAACTGTCAAAGCCCATACCCCCTACAGTCAAGGCCAACAAAACTGGTACAATCGTCAAAATAATATGACAGGAACCGTCGAACCACTTCGATGTCACGCAAAGCCTGCGACGTGTAGTTGGTGTCATTAATTTACTTCGGATTTTTCTTTTCATTGCATATAAAGGCCGATAAGCACTTCTTACTTCATCCCTGTCACCAGGCCCTATAAGCTGCCTTCATTTTCTTCTGATACTTCTAAAAAATGCTCCTGCAGCCGAGCCCCACTTCTCAGCAACACCACCCGGCCAAACCACAATCGCTGTCTTTGACGGCGCGGCGGTTATGCTGACATTACTGCTGCCGTCTTCATCCAGTTTCCAGTGTCCCACAAGCCCGCCCGGCCCGCCAACAAGATGATAAATGTCATTTACGTCATTTGGCTCCAGAGCGTGGTTGTAGATGCGAACATCATCGATAATGCCGCTGAAAAAACTCCCTAATGGGTCCGATTGCCATGTATTAACACCAATTAACACAGGATTACTATTATCTATTTTATCAGAATTAGTGCCGCCCGTAGGAGCTGCGATTGCTCCGTCAATATATAAATTCATCTGGGTGTCTCTATCAGCAGAACCAAATATATGATGCCAAGCTCCATCGTTAATCGTTGTGGTGCTTGTTATTTGCAATAAGGTCCCGCCACGAACCTCAAAATAAACAGTTCCATCGGCATTCATAACTATTTGACATCCAACCTCACCCACTGTACCCTGATAATTATCAATAATATAACTCGTGGTGGTGGCAGATGTTTTGACCCAAGCACCCATACCAAAATCGCCAGTTCCAAATTTAAAATCGGAACTTTCTGCTATTGTTACATAATCCTCATTACCATCAAACTCTAAGGCACCACCCACAAACCCGGTTGTCCATTCACCGCCGGCCATATTGGTCAAAGTGCCGTCGTTGCCGTTGCCGGACGAGTCCGTAGTCGTCTCTACAATGCCATTGTGAGTAAACAGTCCGCCGTTTATGTTAAGATTGGCAGAGTCTGCACTGATTTGCACCTCGCCCTCAACGACGGCAAGTCCATCAATATCCAAACCGCCGCCATTTTCTACTTTAAGGTCTCCGGTCACTAAAAGGGCCGGCAAATTCTTTCCTGCTGTGATAACATTTCCACCTTCCAGTACGGCCCGGATGGTCAAATCGCCCTCAACCACAAGCATACCATAAATCTGGACATTACCGGCCAGCTCCACATCGCCCCCACCGTTATAACAGACTTGCACAGGGTCGTACGGGCCATACGTTACACCGGAAAGGGTAGAACCTATGGATTGCACGGTATAACGAGAGGTAAAATCTCCAACCGTAACCTGAGGCCATTGCAGCGATAAATCCCCAATTACCTCCTGCCGCCCTACAATGTCATCCGGATTTCCAGTCAAACTATTCGCGAACACGTCACCGCCGATTTGCCTCAGGTATATTAACGTACCATTACAATAGACATCGCCGTTGACTGTAATTCGCTGCGAAATTGTCGTATCTCCCCCCGCCCAGTATGCGATGCACGGGTCAAGCCTAAGCTCCGCCTCCAAACTGGTGTGGCCCACTTTTTCGCCGGCCTTTAGCCGGTAGGAATTACAGTCTATAATGTAATTACAACGATTTGTCGGAACCGAATCATCGCGGACAACTTTGATATCATAGTAATCATCGCTGCCTGCGGCCAACTGCTGGCCCACAGCCCCGGTCCAAAAGCCCACCGGTTTATCCGGTGGGTTAATCCCAAATTTAACATCCTGCGGATTGAGGATAAGCCCTCTGGCGTGTTCCAGCCCCGATTCAGCCAGGTAATCCATTTGAGTCCGCAGTATCATATTCCCGCCGCAGGCTAATTCGACGTCGCTTCGCGACAAAAAGCCCAGCGATAAGACAGTTACCACCATAACAACAAACAGCACAACAAGCAGTGCCGCTCCCGGCCTATTGATGCCGTCATTGCGAGCGCAGCGAAGCAATCTCAAATCTTTTGCCTTTTACTTTTCATTTTCTTTTAATTATTACCTCTGTGTTCTCTGTGTCCTCTGTGGCTATCGTCGATTTTGTTACTTCTACCGTTCATCGTTTAATACCACAATCCGAAAGCCCACCGGTTTATCCGGTGGGTCAATACCCCTTTAATCATCATCACTTACGAGACTGCTTCCGTCTGTTTCAAGCAGATGCCCCGCCCAGCCCCGAAGTGCAGCGTTTATCTGATACTGACGAACAGCTCCATTTTCAAGCAACTCGAAGGACACGCTTACGGACTTACTCCACGGCGGTGGTAAGTCCGGCACAATCTGAACATTGCTGCATTCCGGCACCAGTGTCGTCTGTCTCTCGTCGCAAATAAGTATCAGCGACTGCTTGGCCGTCCCGCCCAGAATCTCGCTCAATGTAACCCGCCAGCTCTCAGCAGAAGGAAAGTCCAACAATTTGATGTAATTTCGACCCGGCCCCATCTCTAAATAGACCAGCTCCTGCGGATTAATCTGGCCATTGTCATTATCGTCGGCCCTCCAGACGGCCAAATCATCACCGACCATCCCGCATATAAGCTTGCAATTCCGAACCAGCTCCGAAATCCTCAACGTTGATAAACGGAGCTCGGCCTGTATCCGGCTCACATCATCGCTGCCCTTGTTTGCCGTCCCCACAGCAAAAGCTAATGTAGCAACTGCGGCAGAAACTATGCCTGTGACAGCCAGAGCTATCAGCAGCTCAACCAGCGTAAAACCATTCTCGTATCTCGTATCTCGCATCTCGTATCCCGCTTTAACAATCAATTGCCTATAAGCCGATCTATAATAGCAATCTGTTTGCCGCTGTAATATACTCGCACCGTAGCACGAATGAATCCTACATCTTTTGAGAACCCTGTCGGTGATACAGGAACATCAACATTCACACAACTTGCATTTCTGCTGAAGTTGGCGTACATAGGATCGGTGAATTCCGCTGCCGTATCAAAATCCTTCATTATATGCCCCTGTGACTCACTGTGTGTACCATACTTGCCTATTATCTGGTCGAATGGTGTTTTTATAATCTCTTCCATCAAATCGCTCGCCAGCTTGGCCGCTAATGTCCTGTGTCCGCCTTCAGCCCGCACCGCCGCTCCGCTTGTAAACGGCAGAAGTACCGCAGCCGCTGCGACACCCAGCACGACAGTCGCCATCATTGCCTCAGCTAAAGTAAAGCCCTTACGTTTGGTTCGTAGTTCGTAGTCCATAGTTCGCAGCGAAATAATCAATTAAAAGAGGCCGACCTGCTATCGGCAACCACCTCAGTACGGTCAGCCCATTTGCCAAACGAAAATCCCCTAAATTATCAGTCGCCGGCTATCTAATCATCCACGACCTAATAATCGAACCTTTTGGCTTTTCAAAGGTCCGCATGTGGCACACTGTCGTCAGCCTGGAATACACCGGTGTCGGTATCAAGTCTCCAGCCTGCTGTTCCGGCCCCTGCCGGTTCGCCATCAAAACGAACCGTGTCAAGGTCATTAAAAGGATTTATCGGGATATTCCTGATATACGGACCGTACCGGCCGGTCTTTTTTGTCATAGCGGCCTCAAAACCTGTGAACGAGTCAACATCAGGAAGAGAGCCTGCGTGCTGAGCACGGTATAAATCAAGCTGTGCACGCATCTCTTGAAGTCCGTCAATCAGCTCGCCAATCTGTGATTCCGGGCCTGCTTCGACAAACTGTGGAACTACCCTCATCCCAATTACGCCGAGTACGACTGCTATGATTATAATCTCTAAATAAGACAGACGACTATGCTCTTTCATCATCCCCTCCCGAATTTTCAAAAAGGCTGACCAGCTTTCGGCTATCGCCCAAACTGGTCAGCCCATTTTTTTCACCAGTAATTAATAGCCACCGGTGGCTTGCCGTCTTTATAATCCCGGCAAGATTTTAACATAAATTAGTAATCACTATGTGGCGTACTGTCAGTCGGATTCACTTCAGCATCATCGGCCTGGAAGAGTCCGGTTGTCGTATTAAATCTCCAGTGATCGGTGTCTGCACCCGCAACAGCACCATCAATGCGAACTAAGTTAGTGGCAGGGTCAGCTATACTAAAGGGATTTATGGGAATTTTCTGCATGTAAGGACCTTTTGCTCCAGCCGTACCTACAGCAACGACAGCACCTTGAATGTCAGTGGGACCTTCCAAAGCTTCCTGAAAAGTGGCTGTGCCGTCACCGGGGAGCGCATCACCGAGGTGCTGAATCTTGTACAGCTCAATCTGCGAACGCACAGCCTGGAGGTCGCTGACCAAAGCTGATTCCCTCGCCTCTGTACTGGCGCTTGTAAACTGAGGAATCACGATGGCCGCCAATATACCAAGGATGACCACCACAATCAGAATTTCTACCAGTGTAAAACCTTTTTTCGCCTTCATCTTTTCTCTCCTTTTGTTAAAAGTTACAGTTACTACTTTAGTTACGTTACGTTTGTTTTCTTTTCCATCTAAATTGTAAACACAGCCGCAATAACACTAAGTACACCCATCACAATCAAAATCTCAATCATTGAAAAGCCGCTCCTTTTCGTTTCCATCTTTCCATCCTCTTCCAAGTAAAATTGCACACATCTGACGTGAGAGTTCTACAGTTCAAGATATCGACCTAATCGAAACAGGACTTAACTGCCCTCTTACGTTTCTGTGCTGTAAATCCCTCCAAAATGAAGATACTTCAAAAATACCGCTTAAAAATACTTCGAGAGTTTCGCTCGGACATTCAAACTCATACGTCCGAAAAACACTGCTGACCATCGCAAACTGAAGTCTATACAAGTGTTCTATAAAAAATATAAAAAATAAACCCTGTTATGCCAAATTTCAGGCGTGAAAAATAATTTGATTGGCAATTCAAACCTGCCCAAAAAGAGGGGTACTGTAACAGCTTTACAATGCTATGTAGTCGCCAATATTTTGGATGTGTATTTTTCTCTTAGTTTCACCGCCGTGTTGAAGCTCTATCCGGATGTAATCTACCGCCTCCAGGGCTGATTCGATTTTATCGGCCCACTCAATCAGGACCACCGACTTCGGCCGGCAGTATTCATCGAAGCCGAGCATCTCGAACTCGGCAATCGAACCTAACCGATAAGCATCTATATGGTAAATATCCAGCCGTCCCGCATACTCTTTGACTATGACGAACGTGGGACTATTTACCTGCTTACTGTCTTCAGCCCCCGCTCCAGCCGCAATCCCTTTAATCAAATGCGTCTTGCCGCTGCCCAATGGCCCACAAATACCGATAACTTCACCGCCTTTTAATTGTGAGCCGAGCCTGCGACCAAGCTCTATGGTTTCCTCCGGCGAATTCGAAATAACATCAAAGCACATCGTTAGCGGCCAATAACCAATTACCTCAACCTGTTATTTTCCTAATTGAGCGGGATAGTAATAACCCATCGTCTGGGCGACGACACCCATACGGTATCGATGGTCCTGCATAAGACACGGACGCCGGTCGTAAGCTGGTATAGTGGTGGTGTAGATGCGAAGCTCTCCTTTCAGGCTGGTAATCACTTCTTCCCTGTAATCACCCAGGCAATCGACTACCGCTATGACCCTTCCTTTAACAGGCTGGAGCGGGTCTTTGCCCCAATCGCGAATCACCCCGGAGACCACCACCTCTTTTTGCGGGTCCGCATCCCACCACACCGGCCGTGGGCTTAAAGTCCCTGTTTCACGAAACTCTATCAGCTTGCCCTTCGCGCTGTAAAGCCATCGCTCTTTATAATCTCTCTCGCCGCCATAGACCTCAATGCCCGGGAACTCGGCAAGGATGTCACCCGCCATTCCCTGTGAGTGAATATGGCGTGTAGGTTTTTTATGCGCCCAGAGTTTTCGGCCTGTCTTTGCGTCAACCACGCAAATCCCATCGGTTTTCTGACGCGTTTCAAATCCGTAAAAAACCTCTAAACCGGGGTTCGTCGGGTCAATATCCGCGACGTAGCAGACGTCAGGATGCCCCATCTCCAGGCTCCAGAGGCCTTTGCCGTTATCGTCCAGCACGGCCGCTCCGATAACCAGCTCGTCCCGCCCGTCTCCGTCAACATCAGCGGTAATTAAACCATGGGAGCCTTGCCCGCGGTATTTTCTTTTTTCCTGCGGCGATTCCCAGTACCATATTCGTTTGAAATCTTTATCCAATGCCTGTGTCTTGATAAGGTTATAAGTGCCCCGCTGCATAATCAGAGATGGCTTCTTGCCGTCGAGATACGCCACCGTGAGGAAATTGCGGCAGTAATAGTTGTAACTGGGGTATCCATCCCTGCTAAGCCAGTCAGTCCTGGCTATAATTTTGCCGGTTTGGCCGTCAATCTTGGCCAGATATTCAGGGCCGGTTTTGACGTGCCCGGCTTCCTCCCGCGGGTCTCCGACACCAGCCTTACAATAAACCTCAGCTTTGCCGTCCCCATCGACGTCGTAGACAATCCACGGCGAATACCAGATGCCCGCCTCGATGGCCCAGCCCATATCGTACCGCCACATCATCGTGCCGTCCAAGCGATATGCTTCGAGCTTGTACGTAGTGGGGCTGCGTTTCCAGTAGCCGGGCCTCTGGTAAGGATCAGTATTGAAATTCGGCTGTTTGATGACGTATTCATAAGTGCCGTCGCCGTCCAGATCGGCAATGCCAACCTTCTGGAAATCGTAATCCCCTTTCAATGGAATACTGATGTATGGCTTAGCCCTGCCGGTTTGTGTAATTTTAATTTTCCTTAATGGCTTGTATGGTTCCTGTTTCTTTTTTCCACTATACCTATATATTTGATACGTATAAGTTATACCCTTATCCTGGAGGAGATTCTCATCTAAATAGTAGGTACGTCGATATGGCGTGCGTATCATGCCTCGATTAACATCGTCTACAGTCCAACGACGATGTATTTCAAAAGCAATATCATCGGGATCAGTATCCAGCAGACGCCAGCTTAGGAAAACCGAGCCGTCCTCACGCTCAAGGGCCACTAATCCGCGGTCCAGCTTTTCTACACCTGATACAGCGTCCGTAAAAGCAAAAATCAGCGAAAATCCTATCATCCACGTAAACAATAATCGACATCTCATAATTCACATCCTCCTTTCAAATGGTCATATCCCTTGACTTCCAAATCTTTAATCACGCCATCGGGCATCTTTATCCGCATTTTTTTTGTGTCGTTAATTTCTCCGATTTGCGTAATTGGTATCGCCCCATCCCACTTTTGTAATAATTCCTCACATTCGGCCTGTGAAAGCGTAAAAAGCAATTCAAAATCTTCGCCGTCGTTCAACGCAGAACTTGGCGGATTTTCACTTTTTTGAGCTTCGTCCGATATTGGAATCTTCTCTGAATTTATGACAGCCCCCACCCGGCTCGCTCGGCAAATACGGTTCAAATCACTGCTGAGGCCATCACTTATATCAATCATTGAATTCAACGTTACCATTCGAGCGATTTTTATCGCTTCTTTGACCCTCGGCTCAAATTCCAGATGCTTACGCCTAACTGCACCACCTAATGAGCCTGTCACGCAGATATTGTCGCCGACCTTCGCCCCCGACCGCTTTACAGGTTCATTGCCTGCCGCCCTGCTGAGCATCGCCACGCTTATCGCCAACGGTTTGCTATCGCCCCAGCTCGTAATATCACCACCCACAAGAGCACAGTCATACTTATCACCCGCGTCGGTAATCCCTGTATGAAGCTGCTTTAATTCTTTTTCGCCGAACCCTTTTGGCAGTGCAACAGAGACAACGGCGGCTATCGGCACCGTCGCCATCGCTGCACAATCGCTCAAACTCACCGCCATAGCTTTATACCCAACCTGTCTTACGGTCGCTTTTTCAAGGTCGAAGTGCACACCATCCAGCAGCATATCTATGGTGACAAGAACGGACGTATCTTTGCCCAACTGAATCTGGGCCATATCGTCACCAATGCCGATGGGAAAATCTGCTGCTGTTAATTTGCTCTGTCGGGCAAACCAGCCGGTTATTTCATCTTCCCCTTCACTCATCGCCGTCCCAACTGTTTGTTCCAGTATTCAATTTGCTCTTTCGCCTGCTTAGGTCCTGCTGCGCCCTCGATAGCATATTTAGCTACAACATTTGCCGCTCCGATGCTTTTGTACACATCTTTGGCAATTAGAGACGAATACTTCCTGAACTCATCCAGACTTAGCTCAGCCAACTTTTTCTTTGCCTTTTCGCAGTATGCAACTAAGGAGCCGACAATGCCGTGAGCCTGGCGGAAGGCAATACCCTTTCCAACCAGATACTCGGCCAAAGCAGTAGCATCCAAAAAACCTTCTTCCAGGCCGGTAGAAATCTTCTTCGTATTAAATTTCGCATGTGAAACAATCGCTCCCGCCATATCCAATGAAGCCTTGACCGTGTCAGCAGCAGAAAAGATATGAATCTTGTCCTCCTGCAAATCGCGATTATAGCCGGACGGCTGACCTTTCAGAATCGTCAGCATAGCCATCAACGAGCCGTAAACTGAACCTGCCTTTGCGCGAATCAGCTCCAGGACATCGGGATTACGTTTCTGCGGCATCATACTCGATGATGTACAATACTTATCGTCAATCCGAACAAAACCAAATTCGTCCGAAGAATAAATTATCCAGTCCTCAGCCAACCGGGACAGGTGCGTGGCGATAAGCGCGCAATCGAAAATAAAGTCCGCGCAAAAGTCTCTGTCGCTCACCGCATCGATACTGTTGTAGCTAATATCGGAAAAACCTAATTGCTTTGCCGTGCTCTTTCTATCCAATGGCAGCGTCGAGCCGGCCACCGCCCCACTACCCAACGGCGAAATATTAAGCATTTCCTTACAGTTTTTAAGGCGAATAAAGTCACGCTCGAACTGCTCCACAAAACTAAGCAGATACGACGCGATAACTATCGGTTGAGCACGCTGAAGATGGGTATAAGCCGGCATCACGTCTTTGACATATTTGCCCGCTAATTTGACAAACGCCCTTTGAAGACCGGTTATCTTTGTTTGCAGGACTTCTATCTCATCTCGCATCCAGAGCCGAATATCGGCAGCAACCTGGTCGTTGCGGCTTCTGCCGGTATGAATTTTCTTACCCGGCTCACCGATTTTTGCTATCAATGCCGCCTCTATTGCCATATGAATATCCTCATACGTCTTATCGAATTTGAACCGGCCTTCGGCGATTTCCCGTGATATTTCGATAAGCCCGTCTTTAATCGCTTTCAGCTCCGCTCTGGTTATCAACTTTTGCTCGGCCAGCATTTGCGCATGAGCAATTGACCCGACAATATCATATTTATAAAGTCGTTTGTCGTAGGATAGCGATTCCACAAAATCAACTGTCATCGGGTCCGGCTGACCAGCGAGCCGTTTCTCCCAGCTCTTTTTCGATTTGCCCATCGTATATACTCCAAAAGGCAACCTGCTTTTTCTGAAATAATACGCCAGGGCCCAACCAGTGTCAAGCCCTCTGTCTGTTCCTTGCAATATGGCTTACTGAAGTGAGAAAAGAGATAAAACAGCTAAAATCCTAAATTCCTCTCTTGAAGAATGTCCTCAGTGACTTATCGTTCCCAGCTTAGGCAAGTCTTTTCCTGATGATATCCAACTTTCCAAAACAAATAAGCTCATCGCCCAAAAGAATTTTTCTATTTGCAGCAGGATTAGGTATGGTATTGTCGTCTCGAATTATAGCAAGAACTGTAATATCATCCTTTCTCAGCTCGGATTCCGAAAGTGCTGTACCGACTATCGCATTGCCTTCGGAGACCTGAATTTTAGAAACGCCGTATCCCCCTGTCGCCAGTGCCAGTTCTTCACGTGACACAGATTTGATAATCTCCTTTTTAATGATACGTTTTCTCAAGGCATCCGTCAATTTGCGAGCCAGTTTTGTATTTGTAAACACCTTGTAAATGATATATATCGCAGCCACAATAATTACCAGATTCATCCATGGCTGCAGCCAAGGCGGAACGTAAGCCGGCACAAATGGTATCGACAACTTTGTGGCCCGCGGCCGTATCGTGTTGGCAAAGGTTGCAATCATTGTAACAAAACCGGCATGTCCCAAAACGATAAGAACCGAGGCAATCCGCCTTCTTCGCGGGTCACTGGTGATAAGCTCGGCCTCTCTCGTAGTAAAACCCGTCGACGTAAAACACGATAACGCCTGGAATTTCGCCAACGACCACTCAAGTCCCGTCAACTGAAATGCAATCGCTCCGATTCTCACAATCACAAAAGATACGATAAGCACAATAATGAACAACAACAAATTCATAAGCTATTCTCCTTAAATCTGTGCGCTACGAAATACGTCGACAGACCTACAGCCATTTCTTTCTTCTGAAGTATACCAGCATAATCACCGCAACAACAGCCATAATCAGGCAGACAGCGGGGTATCCCCAATACCAGTTCAACTCCGGCATGTTCCACGGTGATTTCTCCGGATTAAAGTTCATACCGTAAATCCCGGCAATAAATGTCAATGGTATGAAAATAGTCGCGATAATAGTTAAAACTTTCATTACCGCATTCATCTTGTTGCTGATGCTCGACAGATATATATCGAGCATTCCGGAAACCATATCACGAAAACTCTCAACCGTGTCTATTACTTGTATCGTGTGGTCATAGACATCACGCAAATATAAGCCGGTAGTTTCACTAATAAGTGAAGATTCGCTCCTCTGCACACCGCTGATTACCTCCCGAAGCGGCCATATTGACTTGCGCAGCGATATCATCTCCCTTTTCATGTTATGAATCAACTGGAGCGTCTTTTCTGTGGGATTGGTGACCAATTTTTCTTCCATTGATTCAATTCTCTCTCCGAATTTCTCCAAAATTGCAAAATAACTATCCACTATGGCGTCGAGCAAAGCATAGGCCAGATAATCCGATCCCATTTTTCGAATCTTTCCCTTTGCATTTCGCAGACGCTCCCTTACAAAGTCGAACACATCACCGATACGCTCCTGAAATGAGATTACGAAGTTCGCTCCGAGGATGAGACTGACCTGCTCGCTCTCAATATCCTGAATCTTTTCATTGTATTGAAGCATCCTCAATACAATGAAAATGTATTTATCAAAATCCTCATACTTAGGTCGCTGCTCGGTGTGCAGAACGTCTTCAAGAACAAGAGGATGGAGCTCAAACTGTTTGCCCAGCTTTTCTATGATTTCGACATCGTGAAGACCATCAATGTTAATCCACGTTACCGTCGGCGTGGTCTTAAAGGGAAAACATTCCTCAATATTAGACACCTGCTTTTCCTGGAAATTCTGCTCATCGTAATCGAAATAGCTAATCTTCACAGATTCTGCCTTTTTTTCTCCAATGTGGACTAATGTCCCAGGCGGCAAGCCGGCTTTCTTCGAACGTTTTTTAACAGGTTTCGGCATAATTATTTTCCTTTCCGGCGTATCTTGAGTAATTCATAAATACTCCTCATACTACCAGGTTTTATCAAGGGGAATATTGCCTCGCTTGCAAATTTAACATCCTCTATCGAGTAAAAAGCCTTCGGATTAAATCTTTTAATGATAGCCACAACATCCTTGAGAGCACTTCGTTTTATAACACTGTATATGATATGTACCTGGCCTGTAGTACCCTGGGCCGGAACAGCCGTAACTCCGAATCCTGAAGATTTAAGACTGCCCATCAGCGCAGATGCGTCCTGTCTCGTAATAATTTGCACTATCAATGTACCCATTGCCAGCTTTTCTTCTATCCACATACCCGTAAAATTCCCCGCCGCAAATCCACCGGCATATGCAACATAGCAAAAAACATTGTCTAAATTCTGCATCACTTTGCCGATTGCAACAAGCCAAATCAATATCTCAAAAAAACCAATTACAGGAGCAAGATATTTTCGACCTCTCGAAATAAAAATTATGCGTAACGTTCCAAAGCTGACGTCAAGCACCCTTGCTAAAAAAATCAAAACCGGTAATAATACAAATGTAAACGCCTCTGATTGAAAAAAGCTCATAGTACCCTCATTATTATCTCAGGTTATTTCCGACAGGACGAGAATTTGTGTTCGTTCCACTCTTTTTCCTTGTTAAATCTCTAACAATTGAAAATGGGAAGCTGACCATCTGGCGCAATCCCTCGATCGAGGAAAGAGTCCGGACCTGGCTTGCTACCTCTGCAACAAGCTCCTGGGCCACAATTTTCTCCTCGACCTCACCAACCTCTTTCACCATCGCCAGTCGGTGAAGAGAATACAAACCGATTAAGAACGCAAAGAAGAAAAAGAAATCCCACTGCTGCAGGCTCAGTGTAGGCAAACTAAACTCTTTCATCGGACCTGTGTATTTTAACGTCCACTCGAGCTGACGACCCGCAAAAAAGTCGGCGAATTTGCCGCCCAAAACGGGAGCTATACCGGCAGCCACAGAGTTGACAATCGTGTTCGCAGCAAGATAGGCAGTCGCCTGACCCTCCGGCGCCAATTTCATACTGATATTGCCCGAAGCCAAAGACACACCTGCCGAAGACAGCCCCATGACAATGTGTATTACAATCAAAAGTGGTATCGTCAAAAAGTATTTCTCCGGCATCGTTGTGAACGTCCAGGCAAGAATTGACACTATAAATAACGGCCCGGAAATTGCCAGTACCGACTTGTTGCTGAAACGATCGGTATACCTGCCCCAAATTTTGAGGAACACGAAGTTCATAACCTGGCTTACAATCGAGAGGGCAATGATAAACGACATACTCAATCCCAGCCGTTTAAGCATATAGACCATAAAGAACGGCCCGGCCAAATTGACCGCAAAGTTCCACGAGCACATAAACACAATAAGCTTGCGGAAGTTCTCATCCCTGAAGGGTTGGCCCAGAAGTCTAAAAATTTTGGGTTTGCCCTCCACTTTGAGCATCCGTTTTTCGGGTGTTCGTGCCAAAAAGTATAATCCAAGAGCACCCGACAAAAAGCCGAATAAAAACAAAATCGAATACCCCTGAATCTCAGCGTTCGGCAACAGCTTTTTCCAGTAGTCAAGATAAAACGCAGCAGCCAAGCTCAAGGCAATTCCAACACCTGTTGCTATTCGCATCCTTTTTGAAAAGAACGCCCCCAGAACGTTCTGCGGTATCAGGTCACGCATCCAGGAATTCCAACTGCAACCAGAGATTGCGCCCAAAGCCGAAGCTGCTATCATCGACACAAGTAAAACAGCCAGCCCAATTTTAGCGCCGAACAGGAAAGGAATCAGTGCAATCAACAACCAGCACAACCGGCTTAAGGCAGCCGAGACAACAACTATGGCTCGTCTGTTGCGTATCTTTTCAACCAGAAAGATGGAGGGCAGTTGAAGCAATTGTGCCAATGGCCCGATTGCCGCCAGCATGCCGATTACAAAATTGGAAGCTCCGAGCTTTATGGCAAAGGCCACCAAAAACGCCCCTCCAGTCAAAATGCCCATCGCCTGCGATGCTATCCCGTCCTTGATAACGTATCGCAGACCGGACTGAACCTCCGCTTCCGTTAGTTCATCTTTAACTTTAAAACGCATCGCTAACACATCCCTTTTTTGCTCTATGCTTGACTTTGAACCTGCTAATTTTTCAGGGCACGATTACACATGACACTGATATGTCAACCAGCCCGATTATTCAGCCATTGCTAAAAATAACCACCTGTTGATTAGCCGCGCGGTTTGGGTTTCCTGGTTTTATCCGGAACAATGTGTACGGGGAAAGGCTCGGTGACAGAACCGGTATAAAGCGTTTGGTGCGGGAATGGAATCTCAATCCCTTCAGCATCAAATCTTTCCTTAATCTCCTGCATAATCGAATTTCGCAGCTTAAAAAAGTCCGTTTTCACAAACCACACAGCGAACAGAAACTCCAGAGCGGAATCCCCAAAGTTCAAAAAAAGTACGAGCGGCTCTGGTTCATCCAGGCAGTACGGATTATTCTTCGCAATATCCAGCAGCACGTTCCGGACCTTGCTGACATCTTCCTTATATGCGACACCAATGTTAATATCAAAACGTCTGATCGGAAAGCGGGTAATATTGGTAACCTGATTCTTGATAAGCGACTCGTTCGGTATTCTTACGAGCTGATTATCAAGGGTTCTGAGTTTTACAGAGAGCAAGTCAATGGACAGGATGGTACCCTTTGTATCATCAACTTTTATGAGGTCTCCGACTTCGAAGGGCTTTTCCGAAATCAGGAAAAGCCCGCTGATAATATTTGAAACGCTGGTTTGTGAGGCGAAGCCAATGGCAATGCCCGCGATGCCGGCCGCACCTAAAAGCGCCGTCAATTTAAAACCCATCTGATACAATACTGATATAATCAGCACTATGCTGCCAAAATAGAATATCCCCTTCCGTATGAGCATACTGACCTGGGGAGTGAACCGTTTCTGTACGGCCTTTCCTACAACGGTGCAAATGAACAAAAGCAGAGGAAAACCAAGGCCTACAAGCACTATGACCCGAATCACCGAGCCAATGCCCTCAACTGTTACCAACTTCGAGAAATCTATTTCTCCCAATAAAAACATCGGACTTCCACCTCAATTGCAGACATTTCATATTCCACTGAATAACTTGAAACTACCGATACTTCTTTTCAGAATAGTTTCCTTAACAGGCGTGCGCGCTTCACTGAGTATTTCACCAACAGGCTCGAACGCAGGCGGATTACTTGAGTACTCGATCTTACTTACCTGTTCCTCACCTCGAAATGTTATGGTAATCCCATTTGTCCATAAATTCTTACCGCCACTGTATGTTTTCAAATGTTCAACATGAACGCATAACCGTTCAACATTAAGCTGCTTGGGACTCGTGTTGCGGATTTTAACAGGGCAGATAGTCCGGGACGGATTCGGCTCGGAATCTGTTATTTGGCGACGGGCTCTACTCCGCAAAGAGTAACATAATTCCCCCGACATAGTGTCGCCAAACCAAGTATTTGACAAAATAAGCACAGGTACTTCACACAACTCAATTGGCTTCTTTTCGCCGGCAAGCACCCGCAACCAGATTGGAATACTTACAAAGAACAGCGCTTTATGACCGGTCGGGATTTTAACCGGCAACTCAGGATGTACGACTACGGGCCGATCCGGCATAATTGGGAGCACTTGAACGACATTTGTTTCTGCACCCACTATCCACCGGCCCCAATCTAATCCCTCGGATTCGACCACATTGACTGCTACCGGTCCTGTCGCATCAACAATAGTGTCCGGGTCAGGTAAACGCTCAAAGGCGACGTGCAGCTCATCTTCAATTTTCCTGAACCATAGCAAAAGCGGACCGATTTGTGACCTAAGAATTTCGCCTGACCCAATATTACTGCGATTCCAGATGTCCAATACTCCCATCCAAATTACCTCATTACAAAAACAGACTTCAAACTAACGGAGAAAAACGTAGATCAAGACAACCAAAATAAGTAATGCCCAGCCCACAGCATTTTCCCATCAATTAATTTTTCAAGCTGGAATGCTCTACCGACACAATAATCTGAAAGGCTTGTTCCTGTCAAATCAAAAACGTCAATAAAAAATTGTTCTACTGCGTCCTTAATATCCCACCTTTAAAAAGCCACATATTTCCCCGCTCTTATTAATCTCGCTCCCACTTTTCCGACATCTTCAATGCGTCTTAAACAGGTCTGTTTTCGCCGTTCCAAAATCCGCCTTACCGTCACGGGCCCAAGTCCGGGCACCCTCAGAAGCGAAAACTTCGCAGCCCGATTCACATCAACAGGAAAAAACTCAGGATGCCGCAGCGCCCACGCCTCTTTGGGGTCAACTGTCAGAGAGAGATTACCATTGTCCTCAAAAACAATGTCCGATTCCGCAAAGCCGTATTTTCGAAGCAGAAAATCCACCTGATACAACCGATGCTCCCGCACAAACACATCCGCCGGTCTTTCCAGCGGCACTTGTTCACCGGCTATAGACTCATCACCCAATCCCTTTTGGTAAGCGCTAAAATATACCCTGTGCATCCTCAACCGGTCATACAATCCGAACATATACTTCACGATTTCCGTGTCCGATTCTCCGGCCGCCCCAACGATAAATTGCGTGGTCTGCTTGACCTTTTCGTATTTCATCCCACGAGTAGTCAGGCTACTGATTAGTTTTATCGGCTCAATAATATCTTGAATGTACTTTTTCTTCTCCGAGAGTTTCGCTAAGTTCGCCTCCCCCGGCGTCTCAATATTCAGCGATACGGTACTGGCAAGCGAGACTGCCTCTTCTATCGCTGCATCGCTTGCGCCGGGAATAATCTTTAGATGAATGTACCCTCGGAACCCGTATTTTTTTCGCAGCAGCCTCGCAACCGCATTGAGCCTGTCCATCGTTGCATCAGCCGACCCCAAAACGCCCGAGCTCAGAAACAGCCCAAAAACCTTCCGCTGCCTGTAATAATCCAGAAATATCTTCGCCGTTTCTTCCGGGCGCAGGCTGCACCTGCGGACGTCCATATCTTCTCTTAGCGGACAGTACCTGCAGTCATTTGTGCACACATTCGAAATCAGCGTCTTGAAAAGTATACTCTTACCGCCGTTTGGAAGTGTTACCGGATAAATCCATTTCCCGTCGCCGCCTCGCTGCCGGTGCTCATCTTTGCTGCAACTGCACGCACATGCCAGGTCGTACTGCGCATCGGCACTGAGTATCTCCAACTTCCCCCGTGTGTCCGGTTTTGAAACGACCCCTACCATAAAACCACCGTCCCTGGTTTCAATATGTAATTAAGAGCCCTTGATTATCGAAATATCATCCACGGCTTCGTTAACAAATTATCAATCATCACGACGCAAAAATCAACTAAAAAGTTCACGCGGCGAAGCAATCTCTTTTTCACTTTTTAATTGAAATTCCCCGTAAATCCGTATCTAATTTTTCTCAGTACTTTGTTTTGGCTGAAAGACCTATGGATACTATCCTATACATAATTGCCGGCCCCTTGTTTCTAATATCCATTGCCGGATACCTCTATGTCAAATTCCGCCTTCAGCCGAAGGAGGACTCCGACTTAGATGACTATTACTACGAGTTCGAGGACCAGCATCCGGCTTTTGCCAGATACACAAAATGGTCGAGAATCACCTTTACCGCAGCCGTTATCGCCACTCTGCTCTTATTCCTCGCCCTCGTAATTTGAAATTTTGATGCCTAAACTGTATACTTATGTCCGTCTATAAACGAAAAGCTATGAACGGCAAAATCTAAGGAGCTATAATTATGGAACCCAAAAAGCAACGACACCGCCCAAACGTCAACTTCGCGAATCTTGTTATTGGCTTTTTGCTCGGCCTCTGCCTGATGCTGGCCATTGGCGCAGCGTCCGGCAATGACGACAGCCCCGGGCAATACCAATGTTGCGCCGCTGGTAATTACTCTGACGCCGTATTCGTCATCGACACCCAGACCGGCCAAACCTGGAGACTTGGCAGAACAGACTCCTATGACTTGGGCACGCCCCAGCAGCGTAAGTCCAACCGCCAAAGCATAATGCCAATGATAGACTAATCCTGCGTTTTGCCCAGCACCTACTTTGTGAAAAATCCCCTCGCCTCTCAAAGTAGGTGCGGGGTTCTTACAGCAATTTTATTGAGCGGCTCTTCCTGGTCATTTCGTGCTTGACACGAAATCCATACGTAGCACGCAAATTTGTTTGCGGCTTTCACTACTTTTGCGCGTTTTTGCTAATTTTTTACCCCTGATTTCGAGAGCACCCGCGTTTTTCAATGAAAAAATCTCCACATTTCTGTGAAGATGGGTAAGATTCGACTGAGTAAACAGCCAATTACGAGGACAAAAAAACACTGATGCCAAAACGGTCATCAGCCATAATTTATGCGCGTATAACTTTATCCAGCAGTTAGGGACTGTCTCCAATCACTTCTAAATAGAGGAAAAAAAGAGCGGTTTATTGACTACTCAAAGCCAATAGCAACGCCGATTTTGGCATCCTTGAGCACACTCTTGCGCTCAACTCTAAGTACTTTCCCGCTTTTAATACGAGCAAATTGCCCTTTTTCCTTTGCTAAAGTGACTGTACGTGGAAAATTGATTTCCACAACATGGCCCGGCCGAACAGGTGTCGTCATGGGAACCATAAGAAAGACACCAGTTTTGCTCACATTGGCACTTTGGCCGTTAAAGAACCGGTTGGCTTCCGGCAGCCAAAGGCTCACAGGCCAGGAAAGCTGCGTTCGGGCGTTCTTACGCTGCTCGACTAAGGTCTCCATAAATCTAAATCTCCTCTACTCCTTTATATCCTGTTTCATAAACCACCAAAGCTGCCATAAACAATTATAATGTTATCGGCAATGTTAATTTGGATAGATTAGAATAATTAGGCAAAATAGCAGGCGTTCTGAAAAAAAATTCTTCCTTGTGCGCAGTATGACTCGTTTGCTCTTTTTATCGGGCTTTCTTCTTCCACTAAGCTTGAATCATTCCGAAAGTCTCTTAACCCATTCATTTGTCGCTACGACCAATGTTTTTTCTTATTATTATTCATATTATCCAGGAACATATAATGACCTAATACTGGCAGCGGTTGACGCAGCCAAAACTTGCTATTCCACTACCGCTGCCCCACCCGGTTGCTGCCCAACAATTGCCGGCCGGTCAAGCTCACGGGTACACAATCTATAATTACAGCCGGATATCGGGGAAGTTATCTTGCGACTATAGCTCGTTTAGTGTATTCTTATAAAGCCAATGCAGACAAAAGTTATAAAACTCGCACCACAAAAAGCTGATATAGCGAAAATCAAGGAAGCTGCGGCGCTGGTCGATGCCGGCCGACTCGTGGCATTTCCTACTGAAACCGTCTACGGAATCGCCTGTCGGGCTCAAACTTCCTCGCTGATAAAGCTCAATAACCTCAAAGGCAGGGAACCTGATAAATACTATACATTACATATCAGCCAAAAAAATGAGGTCAAAAAATACGTGCCTACTGTCGGACTGAGGGCTGAAAAACTAATTGACAACGCCTGGCCAGGACCTTTGACCATAGTCTTTGAATTAGACGACCACGATTTCGACAAACAGCAGGCCAGCCTCAAAAGAGGCGTTATGGAAAGCCTGTATAAAGATAATTCCATTGGTATTCGCTGCCCTGATAACCCCATAGCTTCGATATTGCTGCGGTTAACGCACAATCCTGTGGTTGCTCCGAGTGCAAACGTAACAGGTCAGCCGCCGGCAGCGGATGCAGAAAAAGTTCTTGCCCACTTTTCAGGTCAAATCGACTTTCTCCTTGACGCAGGGCCCTGCAAATACAAAAAAAGCAGCACCGTTGTGAAAATAGGCAAAAAGGGCCTGGAAATCTTAAGGCCTGGCGTTTTCTCCAGGGCAGAGCTGGAGTCAATGTCAGAGGTCAACTTTATGTTCGTTTGTACCGGAAATACCTGTCGAAGCCCTATGGCTGTTGGAATATTCCGCAAATATCTTGCAGAAAAATTGCAATGTGAGGTTGACCATCTCGACAAAATGGGTTATAAGGTATCTTCCGCTGGCATTATAGATATGGCGAGTTCGCCTGCAAGTGCAGAAGCGATAGCAGCTTGTGCAGCTAAAGGGATTGACATAAGAGCTCATAGGAGCAGAGAATTGTCCCAAAAGCTCATCGAGGAAAATGATTTTATATTCGTGATGAGCCGAATGCACCGCGAGCGAGTTACTGCTCTTAGCCACGAAGCTGCAAATAAGTGTATGCTATTAGCAGAAGATAAGGATATTCCTGACCCGATAGGTCAGGGACAGCAAGTTTTCAACAACTGTGCCGAGTTGATAAACGAAGCTGTAAAGAAAAGGATTGGTGAGTTTGCGTTATGAAAATAGCAGTTGGAAGTGACCATCGTGGTTTCGAAGCCAAACAACAAATCAAGGCCATAGTCACTCAGTTGGGCCATGAGTGTGTCGATTTTGGCACTAACGACAGTAATCCTGTTGATTACCCAGACCCCGCTTACCTGGCGGCAACGGCGGTATCAAAGAAAGAAGCCGATAGAGCTATTCTGATTTGTTCAACAGGGCTGGGTATGAGCATGGCCGCAAACAAAATAAAGGGGATTAGAGCTGCGCTGTGCCATGACGAGCTGAGCGCTCGGATTTCGCGTGACCACAACGATGCAAATGTACTTTGTATATCGGGTGATCAAACGGGGGAAGTATTACTGAGAAAAATAGTAGAAGTCTGGCTCGATACCAAATTCAGCGGCGGAAGACATCAACGAAGGGTAAATAAAATAGCTGCTATTGAAGAAGGCAAAGACCCAAGAGAAGTCAAAAGCGGATAACGAATTCGTGGTCCAGGAAAGGCCGCTCGGATAATCTAACCAGCCCTGATTTTCAAATCACGGCTATTTAGGTGGTGGTGCTGTCTCTGCTTCAAGTTTCTTCTGCAGGTCGGCAACGGCCGCCTGTGCCGCCTTGAGCTCGCCTGAAGCTCGACTATCCTCGCTTTAGCGTTCTTTGCTTCGGCAACCGCCGCGTCCCGCGACCTGGTGAGCTTATTGACCTGCTCCTGCAGTCTATCGCGAGCACGCTTAACATTAGCCACCTCCGACTTAATCTTCTCAAGCAGCTCTGAAACCCTGGTCATATCCGTCTTCAGAGCGTCCCTTTCGTTCTGGGCCTGCTCCAGAGCGGCCTTGACCCTTGTTAGCTCAGCCTTTGCCTGTTCAGCTTCCACGATGGCTCCTTCATTTTCTGCACGCTTACAACCTGTCAGAGCGAGCGAAAAAACCAACGCAAGCAACAATATGAAAATCCGTTTCCACTTCATCATCCAAGTACACCTTTCCCTTTATCGGAATTTCCCGGACAATTATCGCCTTTCTGAGCGGTCAATATGCCATCTTTTTGAACCGCCACATATTTATGGTCACCTTCTCGGCGGCCACCCATTCGACGTGCCAGTCGAGGTAGAGAAAATTGCAGCCCTTGTCTTTATGTCGGTCTCGTGCCACGCGTCGGCCCCGGTATGTGTCTTGACTATTAGAGGCAGGCAGATGCCCCGGGTTCCAAATATCGCATAGATTCCACCCGTTGTCGTCGGCTTTTCTGATTATTGGCCGCCATGCGCCGTACTCATTGTCGGCAAGGTAGATGGTAGAGGCTAAGTTACGACAAGCAGATAAAGGGGTAGTCTCTCGTATCTCGTAGCCAACCATGTCTGTGTCACTTGTGAAGTCCCAGCCGTTGACCACGTAGCAGACGGTCTGGTCTTTGTCAGGGTAGCTGGGACAGCGATATATCTTGACGTTACGGTAATCTTTGTTGATTGCTCTCTGGGCCAAGTAGGGCATGAAAAGCTGGTACCAGGTCTCGCCCGGACCGCCTCCCTTACCACGAGGGATTTGCGAGTCCCAGTCTTCGGCATATAATTCAGCGCCAAAGCCGATTTGGCGCAGGTTGTTTCTGCAGATGGCATCCTCGGCCTGCTCCCTGGCCTTTTGCAGTGCCGGCATTAGCATCGCCATCAATAACGCAATGATGGCAATCACCACTAAGAGCTCTACTAATGTAAAGCCCGTTAGAAATCTTTTACTTACCCGGTCAGAAATCTGTCTACCATAAATCTTTATTTCTAACGGGGTGTACATAATTGTACTCTGCCCTTCTGCAGAAAAATTTAATCACAATTTTAACGGAGGTATTTCAATCTTAAGATGATTTTGCAATTTGTTTCTCAAAGATTTTGCCACTTGCGGAAATTCCTTAATAACATTTTTGGCCTGCTTCGGGTCGTTTTTCAAGTTATAAAGGCAGGGACCTTTACCCGGGCCTTTGCCCCTGACATTCTGGAAATAGTGCCAGTTCAAATTATGGATTGCTCCGAAGTTTTGAAAAACCGTGTAAACATCATCGTGTATTGACGGAGCCCGGCCTGTTACCAATTTCCACATATTATCACCATCCATATTCTTATAATCATCGACCCCAAGTAATGCAAGAAATGTCGGCATAAAATCGACGGCGCTGACGAGGCCATCAACACGCTTTCCCGCAAACTTCCTGTCGGGATGCTTTATAATTAAAGGAATATGAGTAACACAGCCGTTAAGAAGGGCGGGCGTTTTCTGTACACAACCTTCCTCGCCGAGGTGGGTGCCATGGTCGGTTGAAAACACGATAATTGTATCATCCATCAATCCCATCTCTTCAATTCTTTTCAAAAGCTGACCTATACAGTAATCACTGAATGTTACTTCCGCCGCATAAAGGTCTCTAATAACAGG
>Ga0114922_10000963_pt1 | contig 27568 bp, 28 predicted proteins | sample AartaG_FD_100975 | JGI IMG/M metagenome (GOLD analysis project Ga0114922, IMG submission 100975) | Deep subsurface microbial communities from Aarhus Bay to uncover new lineages of life (NeLLi) - Aarhus_00045 metaG | ecosystem: Environmental > Aquatic > Marine > Oceanic > Sediment | place... | reverse complement strand
TCGCCCCTTCAGGGCTGAATTCTGAGTGACACGTTACCCAGGGCGACGGCGAATCCTTGCAGGATTCGCCTTGCCCTGGGCTTTCATACTTTGCCCTTTTAGGGCGTAGGAGTCGACGATGCCGTAACAAAAAATGTGGGTAATGACAAGGGCTTCAGCCCGTGGCTACAGAGCTCTTGCCCTTCGAGCTGCTCGGTCAACGGCAAGGGCAGCAGCCTACGCGCACAGGAGTCATGAATTACCCGGACTAGTGCTCGGCCTGTGGGGCTTCGCCATTGGATAGATACGCAAATGATTGGAACCGAGACGCGGCCGAACGGGTGGGTCTCTAAGAACCTTCCACCCACGCCTGGTAACGGCCGGCCACCCGGGCTCCCTTCCCTCATTCTTTGGCGGCATGGTGGGCGGGGTCAGTTGATTTCCGCGTCAGTCGATAAATGTATGCACCTTCGACCAGAGTACCATTGATCGCCACGTTTCTGAGACGTGTGCCGCTTATATCTGCACCGCTTCTCACGGCCCTGCGAAGGAGGGAGACGATAGGTGCATCGGGCTTGGAGAGGACTACATCATCGAGCGATATTTCGGGCATTTCGTCCGGGAACTTCCTCAGCACTCGCTGTATGCGCCTATAAATCTTCTTGGGCCCGAGCTCAGCCAGCCCTGCCTGAGCAATGACAAACTTCCATGCTTGCAGATCAGAGGAATAGAGCCAGAATGCCGCATTCAGCTCCATATCGCTCTCGTCCAGTCTTCGGACAAGTTGAGCGCCGGACTCTATCATCCTGTCGGTAAGAGTTGTTTCTACCATCGTTTCCTAATCCATGGCAACACGCCGTTCTTTGGCGCAGTGCAAGCCAGATATAAGTCACGAGCCTGCGTCTGGGTTATGTCGACATCGTACCGCTTAGACTCAGACCAGTCCTTCACAGTTGTCCAGTTCAATTCGAGGGATGGATTGACCTCTTTATCTTCCTTAAAGTCGTCCTCCAGACCCGCAGTTTTCACCAGATGTTCAAGGTTGTGAGTGTAAGCGTCATTTATGAGCTTCTTGTCCGGGAAATCGTGCCTCTTTATCTGCTTTGTAAAGCAGGCTTTGAGCGCACACTCGACGGCGTAACCCATAAGATAGAACGAACCAGGAAAGTGTCCGGCATCGAGAAGCGCACGCGCTTCGCGTTGTCTCATCATGGAGACCTTTTGGAGATCCGCTCTGTTCATTATCGGGTGATCGTGCGAAAAAGTCCTTATTAAGTATCCTTTTCCCTGGACGCGTGAATCCGAGTTCCGTTACAATGTTCCCATTCACAGCAGGCGCGTAAGCACGCTGGAATGCACTGTCCGCTGATTGTACACGCAGAAGGCGAGCCTGTCAAGTTAAATTTGCTGACGAAATAGACTCAGCACAGGTACGCGGCCCCTCCCCTCTCACTCATACTCAATCGGATCGCTCACCCCCGCCTCGCGGAAGGCTCGCAGCCGCAGGGCGCAGCTATCGCATCGGCCGCAGGCTTTGTCTTCGGAGCGGTAGCACGACCAGGTGAGGTGCAGGGGGGCGGCAAGCTCGACTCCGCGGGCGACGATCTCGCTTTTTTTCATGGCGATCAGAGGCGCCACGATCTCGATGTGCGTCTCCGGCCTGGTGCCGACGTCGATGAGGCGGTTGAAGGCATCGTAAAACTCCCGGCGGCAGTCGGGATAGCCCGACGAATCTTCCTCGACGGCACCGATGAAGATTTTCGTCGCACCGATGGCCTCCGCCCACGAGGCCGCAACGCACAGCAGGTTCGCATTGCGAAACGGCACGTATGAGCTGGGGATGCTCTCGCGGTCGAGGTCGGCCTCTTCCACGTCGATGGATTGGTCGGTGAGTGACGAGCCGCCGATCCTGCGCAGGTGCGCGAGGTCTACAACCAGCCGCATTTCTTCGGGGACGCCGTAGTGATCGGCGATATCCTCGAACGCCTTCAGCTCGCGCTGTTGGGTGCGTTGTCCGTAGGTGGCGTGCATCAGCGCCGGGTCGCAGGTCTGCGCGGCGATTGCGGCCGTCACGCAGCTATCCATCCCTCCGCTTACCAGCACTATCGCGAGTTCTTTATGCATGCCTTCATTCTACGGCAAAATCCGCGGAAAAACAAGTGAGCATCGATGAAGGATGAAGGATGAGGGATGAACCGAAGAAAGTCCAAGGTCCAAGGTCCAAGGTCCAAAGTCCAAGGTCAAGAGGACTGATGACCGACCACTGAACGACTGAGCAACTGCCTGCCCGCCAAAGCCCTGCGGCGGCGGGACCGACTGTGCGACTGACCGACTGATGACTGACCGACTGAGCAACTGCCTGCCCGCCAAAGCCCTGCGGCGGCGGGACCGGCTGTGCCCCCCAAATGTATCGAACGTAACATTGTTTTACAGGAATTGACAGAACTAATCCGGCACAAGTGCGTCTAACAGTATAGAGACGGTTCACCCCGTCGAAGGTCCCTCGCAGAACGTGCCCCGTGCTGCTGGTTTTCGTTCTCCTTTGACAGCAGGCCCGGGGCACGCCCTTTTTGGTCCAGGCCCTTGGCAGACTTTTCGCCCCCCGCATAGTCGGCGCGCCTGCCGCAGAATTTCGCAGTTCAACCAGATATGGTGGGAGGGAAACTCTTTGCAAAGAGCTTCCCCAACGCCTTTTCCGAAAGGCGCCGCCTTCGGAAGGTGCTCCCCTTCAGAAACTTTTCACGGCCGGGCCGGCAGCCGGCTCGGCCTGGTGTAAGAGTCCAAGAGTCGAGGGGGGGCGACGACCTTCAGAAGCCCTTAAGCTGTTAAAGCAAGCCGCCCCGGCCGCCGGGACGGCTGTGAAAAGTCTTTGGAAGGGGGTCTGGGGGAGAACCTTTCTTCAGACCTGTCCGCCGCACAGCTATGGCAGGCGGGAAGGTTTCCCCCATCCAGGAGGCGGTCCTGCCGACAAGGCGAAGGTTTGAACCGAGATTTCTTATCACGCCCCACATCAACAACAAAAGAAAATTTTCCTTGACAAACCCGCAGCGCTCGGTATGATACTTTAGAAAGCAGACAAGCCGATCTCTGCGGGGGCCGCTGCAACGACAGGAATCGGCGCGGTCGCCACGGCTTGACTTCCTCATCGAGGTAAGGAAGCGTTTGTGCTCGATGGCCCGATAAGGATGTCGGCAGGGCGTACCGAACGGAATCGGCTGCAGACAGGCTCGGACACACAGGATGTGTTCGGGCCTGTTTGCCATACACGTCACGACGTTGAAAGAAGCTGAGACTGTGGAGCCCTCGGCTGTGGGCTTCGGCCTCCTGCATGTTTCGGTCTCTCCTTGATTCTCCGCCGGGCGCGCATATAATGGAACCTGATCCAATTTCATGGTCCGGTTTGTCTTTTCTTGCGAGAACGTGAATGAAACAGAGCTCTCGCGACGCACTAGCCGCCGGCAGGGCGGTCTCCGATACGGGGCTGTTGCGTGTTAAGATCCTTGTGTTTATCTGCGGCGCCGTGCTGATGAGCATCGAAATTCTCGGCAGCCGTCTCATCTCGCCATATTTCGGCAACAGCATCTACGTGTGGGGCAGCCTCATCTCGGTGGTGATGGGTGCGCTCAGCCTCGGGTATTATCTGGGCGGCAGGCTGGCCGACAGGCGCCCGTCGATGCGGCTGCTGGGCGCGATCATTATCGTCGCCGGGCTGTTGACGATCACGCTGCGATACATCTCGCCGGTCGTATGCGAAACCGCCTGGCGGGCGGGTCTGGGGGCGCGGTTCGGCGCGCTGGCGGCGTCGGTCGCGCTGTTTTTCCTCCCCGGCGTGCTGCTGGGTATGGTATCGCCTTTTGCCATAAGGCTCGCCGCGCGGTCTGTGGTCGACGTCGGTAAAACAGCCGGCATGCTCTACGCGCTCTCCAGCCTTGGCAGCATCCTCGGCACGCTGCTGACGGCGTTTGTCCTCATCGACCTCCTGGGCGTGAGCACCATCATGTTGTCGCTCGGGATTGTGCTGGTCCTCACGGCCGTCTTCTGCGCCGATCTGATCGTCCGCAAGAAGGTGCCCTCCGCAGCATCGCCGAAGCCGGCCGCCGCCGCAACGCCTTCCCCCGGTCTCCGCCGGGCCGAGGCGGAGGTTGCATCGCAGGCGAGGCCATGGCAGCTCAAGATCATCGTAGTGGTTTGCGGCGCCGTGCTCATGAGCCTCGAGATCGCAGCCTGCCGGCTGATCTCGCCCTATTTCGGCCACAGCATCTACGTGTGGGGCAGCCTGATCTCGATCTTCCTTGGCGGATTGAGCGTGGGCTATTACTTCGGCGGCAGATGGGCCGACAGGCGCCCGTCGCTGACGCTGCTGGGCTCGATCATCGCCGCAACGTGCTTGACCCTGCTCGCACTGCGTTATCTCTCGCCGGGAGTGTGCGAACTGGTGATCAACATGGAACTCGGCACGAAGCTCGGCACGCTTGCCTCGAGTTTCATCCTGTTCTTCCCTCCGAGCGTGCTGTTGGGGATGGTGTCGCCTTTCGTGATCCGCCTTGCCGCCAAGGCAGTGGCCGACGTCGGCAAGACCGCAGGCAACATCTATGCAATGTCCACACTCGGCAGCATCATCGGAACGCTGATCACGTCGTTTGTGCTGATCGATCTCATCAACTCCAACTGGACGGTGCTTTCACTGGCCGTGCTGCTGATCCTTACGGCGGTGTTTGCCGCGGACCGCATGCCGCGCAAGGGGGTCATATCCGTGCCGGTGGCGCTGGCGTTCGTTCTTGTGCCGATCTCGTTCTTGGCCAAATCCGCCCAGCCCAGCGGGATCATTCGTGAAGGTTACGATATCGTGTATGAGACCGACTCGGCCTACCAGCACATCGTAGTGACCGAGGGCATAGAAAGAGACGGCCGCCCCCGTCGCGACCTGCAGTTTGACCGCTACATCGAGAGCGCCATTTTCCTCGACGGCATCGACGAAGACGACCCCGCCCCGGAAGCGGCTACAGGCTATACCAACGTAATGCACGTGCCCCTGATCTTCAAGCCCGATATAAAGTCGATGCTCATCATCGGCGGCGGCGGCGGCACTATACCCCGAGAGTATCGCAGGCATTACGACTGTGAGGTCGACGTCGCCGAGATCGACCCGAAGGTGGTGAGGATATCAAAGGAATGGTTTTATTTCAGGCCCGACTCCAAGCTGCGGGTGCATGTCGAAGACGGCAGGATGTTCCTCAAGCGCACGGAGAAGAAATACGATGCCATCCTCATAGATGCTTTTACCGGCGGCGGGCAGATTCCGTTTTATCTGACAACGAAGGAATTCTTCCGTGAAGCGCGCGAGCGCCTGACCCCCGACGGCGTGCTGACAATGAACGTGATCGGGACCCTTACGGGGAGAAACAGCCGGCTGTATCACTCGGTCCTGCGGACGTGGCGCGAGGCGGGCTTCAAGCATATCCACGTTTTTCCGAAGTACTACACCCGGACTCTGGTGCGCACCAGCTCGTCTAACCTCATCATCGTCGCAACGATGTCCGACAAGAAAATGACCAAGAGCGAGATCGAGATCACCGCCCTCGATCTGTATCAGAGCGGGAGGGTCAAGGTAAACAACTTCGTCATGCACGCCCGTCACTACCTGCCCGAAGAGGGCCGGCTTCGCCTCGACGACGTGCCTGTCCTCACCGACGATTATGCACCTGTTGAACTGATGGTGATGGATTGACGAGGAGGCCCGTCAACTCTATCGCGTCACCTTTCATCGTCGGGCCCTTCCGGAACCGTTTCCTTGTTACTGTCTTCAGGCAATTCCTCAGTCTCCCGCGTTAGGATAACCGTGCTCTCTTCAACGACGGGGACCGTGCGGGCCGCCGTAACAGCCGCCGGGGCTACTGTCCCGACAGGCGCCACAGGCGGCTGGAGCATTTGCTGGCTCGACCCAGAGGTAAACAAAAACAAGCCCAGCACCACCAACAGCACCAGCAAGATACCTATGCCTATTACGAGTGCGTCACCTTTCATCGTTGTTACCTCCTGCAGTTCATTCCTGACCAGTGTCTTCCGTCGGGTCCTCGGGCACGGCCAGAGCCGGCGCGACGGCGGGGGCGTTCACCTGGGGAATCGGCCGGGTCATTAGCAGCCCGACCTGCTGCTGCTGACTGGAACGCTTCCAGACGTACACCCCAACGAACACCAAGACCAGCACCACGAGGGCAATGCCGATTCCTATTAAGAGCACGTCGCTTTTCATTGTCGTCTCCTGCATGAACCACGTCACGATCCGCTCTCGGCGGAGAATTCCTTTAGCAGTTCTTCCTGCTTGGGCGTCAGGTCTTTGGGGACTGTCAGCAGTATCCTCACGAGCAAGTCGCCCTCCGGGCCTTTGGCCGGCTTAATGCCCTGGCCGCGGAGGCGGAGCGTTTGACCGCTTTGCGTGCCGCGGGGGATCTTGAGGGTGGCCCTGCCCCGGAGGGCGGGCACCTCGATCTCGCCGCCGAGGGCTGCCGTGATGAAGTCTATATTTGCCTCGTAGATGATGTTGTTGCCGCTGCGTACGAAGGCGTCGCTGGGTGCGACTCTGATGCTCACGTAAAGGTCGCCGGGCGGGGCGCCGTGAGCGCCCGCCTCGCCCTGTCCGCGAAGCCTCAGCACGTCGCCATCGTCGGTCCCCGGCGGCATGCGCAGTGTGATTGTTACCGGCTTGATCACGCTCCCCGCGCCGCGGCAGGCCGAGCAGGGGTCGGTGATAATCTTCCCATCGCCGTCGCACTGAGGGCACACGCTGCTTACGCTGAAGAATCCGCCCAGTTGGCTGTCGCGCCGGATAGTATGGCCGGTTCCGCCGCACGTGGGGCAGGTCCGCGGTTCGGTTCCGGGCTTGGCCCCTGAGCCTCCGCAGGTCTCACAGACGGCGCTCTTCTGGAAGTGCAGGTCTTTCTCGGCCCCGAGGGCGGCCTCCATAAACGACACCGGAACGGCGGCGCGCAGGTCGTCCCCGGGCACGGCGCGGGTCTCGGCGGTGTAGTAGCGCTGGCCGAAAGAATCCCCGAAGATATCGCCGAAGTTGCTGTAGATGTCGCTTACATCCTTGAAGCCTTCAAAGCCCATGTCTCGCAGGCCGGCCCGGCCGCGGGTATCGTAGGCCTTGCGCTTCTCCGGGTCGCTGAGCACGGCGTAGGCCTCGGACATCTTCTTAAACTTCTCCTCGGCCTCCTTGTTGTCGGGGTTGCGGTCGGGATGATGCTTCAGGGCCAGCTTGCGATACGCCTTCCTGATGTCTTCGTCCTTGGCGTCCTTGCTCACGCCGAGGATTTCGTAGTAGTCGCTGTCCTTGGCCATGGTCGGTGAGTTTCTTTCGTCCCTCGCTGCCCTGCTGCGTTATGCCAGCTCGAGCCTTATTACAAAAACGCCGTCGGCATACTCGGCCGAGATCCGATCCGGATTCACGCGCGCCGGCAGATCGATCTTTCTCTCGAAGAAACCGTAGGCCCACTCCCTCAGGTGGTATCTGCCCGGGGCGGCGTCGGCGGGCCGGTCTCGCTCGCCGCGTATTACGACGACTGTTTCGGTCGCTGCAATATCTATGTCGTCTTCAACGATTCCGGGCAGTTCGATCCGCAGCACGATGTGGCTATCCGACTGATACACATCGACCGCCGGCGCAAAGGCCACGTCGCGCACGGTGTGGGGCATGTGCTCAAAAAAACCTGCGAAAAGCTCGTTGATCCGCTGCCGCAGCCGGCTGAAATCCTCCCACGGATCGTAACGTTTTATGTCCATGTGACGACAACCTTGTTCTTGATTCTGTCGGTGTCGAACATTGCACTTTTCATGATAGGGTTTTTGCTCGGAAACGTCAACGGATTTTAGCGGCGTGAGTTGTACGTGGAAATCAGGTTGCCGGGCAGACGAACGAAAGGAAAGGTTGGCGGCACCGCGCTCTTGGCTATTCTTTGAGGTGCCGGCCGATAATGCCGGCCCGTACCGAAAATACCCGCATCCTGCGCGCTTGGTTCTTCTGCGCGCAGGTCTGACAGAAGCGATTCCAAGGGCCGCCCGACATGAACTCTTTGTTGCAGCCCAGGCAGGTGCGCAGCTTCTGCCGCCGGAATCTCTTGCCAGTAGTGTGCAGTTGCTCAGTTCTTCGTTGCTCCAACACGCGTTCATGGCCAGCCATCTTGCCGCACTTGTCGGAGCAGTATTTTCGTCTGCGCGGCGGCACAGGATTGTTGCAACCGTAGCGGGCGCATCTCATGAAACAGGACCTTCCTCTATCTCTTGTAGCCAAAGCGCAGGAAAGACTCTTCAGGCGATGCGATGTTAACGGCAGCAAAGCCGCGCTCTTTAGCGAAAAATCAAGATTCCATGGTCATTTACACCCTCTGCGCCGCCGTGGCTATGGCCGCGAAGAACAGCACCGACACCGTCCACAGCAGCCGCGAAGCGTCGGGGCCGGTCTGCTGGGCCAGCTCCATCGCCCAGAAGGGAGCAATGCAGCTCAGCCAACGCAGCCCCTGCCCCGTGAGATCAAGCAGCAGAAACTGTACCAGCGGCACACCGCCCGCCAACGCCGCCGCGGCCAGGTAGTAGTATCGCCAGTATGAAACACCCTTGCGGCCGACAAGCCTGCACGCCGACACAACCGCCGCCGAAACAGACAGCAACAAAAGGTGCGTGAGCAGGACGGTGTAAACGGGGACGTCGGCCACCCATGCGGCCACGAGCACAAGAGGCACCGAAATCACAATCAGCGCGGCCAGGACCGGCACGCTGACCGCGCCGCGGCGCGCACCCAGGAGCGGCCACAGAAACATTATAAAAAACAATTCCCCGGCCATCACCAAGCGGTAGGTGTTTTCGATCTCGGCAAGCGATCTGTAACCTTCAACCGACAGCCCGCCCCATACGCACACGGCGACCGCCACGGCGTTGACCATCAGGAACGCGACGCAAACGATCACAACGCCGCCGGGGGTGCGCCGAGCCTTGTTCTGTGGGCCGGTTGTTTCCATAAGCTCAGAAAAGAATGATCAGCGTCCGAAATGATAGGAGGACGATAAGCGGCCCGGGCGGAAAAAGGTGCTCCGCTCGCGCCGCAGAAATGTTGGGACGTCGATATTGACCCCCTCGTACACAAACGCTCCCGGGGGTGGGGCCGCTTCGTGCTCGGGAGCCGTTGCCGCGTCGTCGATCTCCGCGGAAAAGCCCGACAACAGCACCGTAACGACCACCTCGTCCCCGAGCCCGGGCCGGACATCTACGCTCAGCAGATAGTCGCCGCGCGAGATCGCGTTTATCGCGTGGGCGCCTTCTTCCACTTCCCTCAGCGAGAGCATCTCGTCGCCTGCCACGTGCAGCATGACGTTGGCCGCGGCGTGAAGCCGATGGGCATCCAGAAACGAAGAATTGCACGCCTGCCTGATCGCCTCCTCCACTCGCCGCTCGCCCTCGGCGCGGCCGACGCCGATAACGGCGCCACCCGGCTCGCACAGCACCCGCCGCAGATCTCCGAAATCCACCCCCAGCATTCCTGGGTTGGCGGCGATATGCACAAGGGCCGCCACGGCCTCGGATGCGTGCTCTTCGGCCGCAGCCAAGGCCTCCTTGAAGCTCCTGTCGTCCGAGCCCGTCCCGGGCAGCAGCGTGCAGGGTATCCTGACCACGGCCTCGGGCTGGTTGCCCGCGCTGAGCAGGGCTTCGCACGCCTGCTTCACCTTGGCCGACGACTCAAACGCAAACGGATCGAGCGCCACTATGATAGACGTGGCGCCCAGCTCGCGGGCGAACCGCGACACCAGCGGACCGGCTCCGGCGCCCGTTCCGCCGCCGAACGACGCAACCACCACGGCAACGTCCGCCTCGCCGATCGCTTCCTTTATTTCCGCTTCCGCTCCCGCAGCCGCGCGCCTTGCCATTTCCGGGCGCTTGCCGGTGCCGCGGCTGTCGGTCTCGGCCTCGCCGATCACCAGCGCCTCCTCCTGCGGATAAGCGCCCAGCGAATAGCCGTCGGTATCGATAAAAAGGTAGCGGTGCCCGCCGAGTTGCCCGCGGATATCCGCCGCGAGCCGACAGCCCACCGCTCCGACCCCGATTATCACTGCTTGTCTTGTTTTGCCGGTCGGCATTCTCAGAAGAACTCCCCCAACCATTTCCACAACCTGGCCACGGCGCCGACCAACGTATGCTTGCGCTCTTTTTCGGCCACTCTCCGCATCTTCACCCCGTAAACCAGCAGGCCCACCGCGGTGGCATAAGCGGGGTTGTCGCGAATCTCAGGATGGTCGATATAAATCTTCGGCCGCCCGATTCTTGCGTGCGAGCCGAAAACCTCCTCGGCCTTTTTCGTGATGCCCTTGAGCATGGCCGTGCCGCCGGTGAGCACCACGCTCGTCGCGTGGCCGTTTAGGCCCGCGCGCTGCACTTCCTTTTTCGCGATCTCCAGCATCTCGCCCACGCGGCTCTCGATGATATGGCAAAGGTCGCGCACACAGCAGGCGTGCGCCTCGCCGCTGTCGGTCGCCGGCACTTCGATTTCGCGCTTCGCTTCCTCGGGATCGAGCGCCGACTCGCACGCCGCGCCGCGGGTGTGCACAAGCTCGCGGGCTGCATCGACGGTGGTGCCCAGCCCAATGGCAACGTCGCGCGCAATGTGGCCGCCGCCCACCGGGAGCACCCGCACGAACCTCGGCGCACCCCCGTGGTAAACCACGATGTCCATCGTCCCCTCGCCGATGTCTATCTGCACGGCGCCCAGGTCCTTCTCGTCTTCTGTGAGCACCGCCTCGGCCGAGGCGAACGGCTCAAATAGCAGCCCCTCGTGTTTGCAGCCGATCGCCTTCAGGCACGAAGTCAGATTGCGGATGGCATTGATCGACTCGGTGGCAAGGTATACCTCCGCGTCGAGGCGATTGCCCGACATTCCCATCGGGTTGCGCACGCCCGCGGAGTTGTCCACCGCGAACGACTGCGGCACGCCGTCGATGATCTGCCTGTCGGACGGAAGGGATATGTTTTGCGCGGCCCTGAGGGCCTGTCGAATGTGCTTGTCGGTTACCAGGTGGTTTTCTTTGGAGATCGTCACCGAGCCTCGGGAGTTGCGGCCCTGGCTGTCTTTACTGGCCACGCCCACGAAATACTTGCCGCACTCGACCTTTGCCGCGTCTTGGGCTTTTCTCAGCGCCGTCGCGGCCGCTTCCGCCGCCTGATCGAGAGCCTTCAGATCGCCGCGCTCAACGCCGCGGCTGGGTTCCGTCACCAGCGCGCACACGTCCAGCAGATCGCCCGCGGCCCTGGCGATGAGGCAGGTAATCTTCGAGCTGCCGATGTCGAGCGCCGCCACGACCTCCGCCGGCCCGGATCGCGGAAGCCCCAACCGGGGAGTTTCGGCCCCTTGCGCGGCTTCAGAGCTGAATGGCAGGGTTTGTTGTGCCGGTTGCGTCTGCGAGTCTTGTTTCATCTGAGTTTTGCTGCTTTCGAGGTCAGATTATCTGATCCTGTCTTGCGTGTCCGATACCAGTATGCCGTCGCGTGCCTCGGCAAAACGCGCCGGAATCTTGATCCCGGTCGTGTCTGGATGCTCTTTCAGAAACTTCTCAATGTAGTCGAGTTTCTTGCCGACGGGGATCTCGCCGAACTTCTTGGTCGATGGCGGCCGGCCCCACGCGATCGTGCAGTCGCCCTCGGCAATGATGTCGATGTCGCTGAAACGCCCGTCGATGATCCCGTTGAAATTGCTCACGTCGGCGCCGGTTATCGCGAGGCGCTCGGTGATGGCGGCCCGCCCGGTGATCGCTTCGAGTGTTTCGATCGCCCCCAGCAGAGCCGCATCGCACCACTGTGCCCCGGCCGTTCTCGGCGGATTGGACCGCACCCCCCAGATAAACAGCAGCGGATTGGCCGTCTGGGACCATCGTCCGTATCTTGCCGGCAGTACGTATGCCTCGCGATCGGCCAGCCTGTAGCTGCCGGCCTTCTCCACCGCATATGCAGGGCGCCGCAGCTCGAGCGACACCGCAAGTGTGTCGGGGAATTCCGTTCGCACGCTGATCACTTCTCGCACCCACGGATCACCCCGGTAACGCTCCGCGACGCGCACGAGAAGCTGCGGGTCATAGATGCTCGTATCGACCTGGTCCTCGGGCAGGCCTTGGAGGTGCTCCACCACCGCGGCCGGGCACCATCCGGGCAGGTCCACGAGTTTCAAGTGCTTAAGGCGGAATTCCTCCAGCCCTTTCACGTAGCGGTCGACGGTCATAAGCCCGAGGAGGGCAAAGCCTGCTACCAGCAGTACTATCGCCGCGCGCACAGCGCCCCCCGGCGGTATTCGCTTGATGAGGCGCACTACAGGCCCGGGGCCCGTCTTGACGGGTCGCGACCGTTTCGGCTTTGCCTTCTTAGAACGGGGCTTTCGTTTCGCCAACGGTTTCTCCTGTCCGCAGCCTGAATTGTTCGAGAGCGTCCGTCACCATCATCTCGCACAGCTCGTCGAACTCGATGCCCTCGGTCTGCGCCGCCTTCGGCACCAGGCTGGTGGCCGTGAGGCCCGGTATGGTGTTTATTTCCAGAACGTACGGCACATCCGACTCGTCGAGGCGGATGTCGACCCGGGCCACACCCATGCACCCCACGCACATGTAGGTCCCCAAGGCCACCTCCTCGAGTGCCCGCGCCGCAATTTCGGTCAGCTCGGGCGGCACAACGTACTCCACCCGGCCGGGCGTGTACTTCGCCTTGAAATCGTAAGGGCCGTGGCATTTGATCTCTATAGTCGGCAGGGCTTGCCCGTTGAGAATCCCCACCGTGAGCTCGCGCCCTGGGATAAATCGCTCCATCAGCACGCAGGGGTCCGTTTTGCGGACGTTTGTCACTGCGGCGGCAAGCTCGCGCGCGTTGTGCACGATCGACAGGCCGAGGCTCGAACCATCGGCCGGCGGCTTTATCACCAGCGGATAGCCAAGCTTACCGGCGGCCTCCTCGATTACGTCTTCAGTGGTCGTCGGCCCCGCGAGGTAAAACTCAGGCGTTGGAATGCCGTTTTCGATGAGCAAACGTTTTGTGGTGGGCTTGTCCATCGCCACGCGGCTGGCGTTGGGCCCGGAACCGGTGTACGGCATGTCGGCCTTCTCGAGGATCTCCTGGATCTGCCCGTCTTCACCGAACGCGCCGTGCAGCGCGAGGAAAGCGACGTCGGCCGCCGTCTGGCGGAGCGCTTTCAGGAAATCCTCGCGGACGTCGATCTCGGCCACCTCAAAGTCGCGGCTTCTCAACGCGCGGGAGACCGCCATGCCCGAAAGACACGAAATCTTCCGCTCGCGCGAATTGCCCCCATACAGCACTGCTGTTCTAGGTTTTCTTTTCATTGTTCGGCACTCTCGTTATTGGCCGTTGCGAGAATACGAGTAAAGACATGTGATGCTCACCACACCTCGATTTCCAGTTCGAGCGTTATGCCCAGCGCGCGGAGAACGGCCTCGCGGGCGCGCTGGATAAGTGCCATGACATCGGCCGCCGTCGCGCCGTTGCAATTGACAATAAAGTTCGCGTGCTTCTCCGATACCTTCGCCCCGCCCTCCGACGCGCCCTTGAGGCCGAGGCGGTCCAGTATCTTCCCTGCCGAGTCGCACGGCGGGTTCTTGAAAACGCAGCCGGCCGAGGCTTCCCTTATCGGCTGGGTGGCCGTCTTCTTGCGCCAGTTTGCTTTCACGACTTCAAACACCTGCCCCGGCTCCGAGGCGCTCAGCTTCAGCGTGGCGGATACAACGACCGCGCCGTCGAGCCCGGAGGTCCGGTAGCCGAAATCCACCTCGCCCCGGCCCAGTGGCAACACCTCGCCGTCGGGCGTGAGAACAGTGATCTCGTCGACCACGTCGGCGATGCAGCCCGAGGCCGCCCCGGCGTTCATCTTGATTGCTCCGCCGAGGCTGCCGGGGATCCCGGTGAGGTGTTCGAGGCCGCTGAGGCCGCGATTGGCCGCCAGCGTTACCAGCCCCGGCAGACCAACGCCGCAGTCGGCCGTGATCGTGTTGCCCGCAACGACGGTAGCCTGCAGGGCCGCCGTGGCGATCACGGCGCCCTCGACTCCGGCATCGCCGACCAGCAGATTCGTCCCCCTGCCCAGTATCCGTACCGGCAATGCGGCATCGCGGCAGTGGTGCAGCGCCCGCACCAACTCCGAGCGGCTCGCGGGCTCGAAAAACAGCTCCGCTGGCCCGCCGATCTTGAACGACGTATGCCTGCCGAGGTCTTCCATCGCCGCGAACGGCTGTTTGAAATCGAGCGTTGGGCATGCGACGTCATTCACGGTTTTCACTCCCGCAGCCTCGACAGGATTTTGTCGCCGAGGGCGCCCACGTCTCCGGCCCCGATGGTGATCAGCGTGTCGCCGGGCTGCAGCATCGGCAGCACTCGCTCGGGTACTTCGTTGAGCTTCGGGACGTATTCGATCTGTATTTTTCGGCCACGCGCCAAGACCGCGTTCAGAATGAGCTCGGACGACACGCCTTCGATCGGCTGTTCGTCGGCGCAATAGATGTCGGTGATCACCAGCAGATCCAGATCGTCGAACGCATCCGCAAAGTCATCGCACAGGGCGTGTGTTCTCGAATACCGGTGCGGCTGAAAAATCCCGATCAATCTCCCCTCGGGCCACGCGATCCGGGCCGTCTTGAGCGTTGCCTTGATCTCGGTCGGATGGTGACCGTAGTCGTCGATCACGGTTATGTTGTTGGCCGAGCCCTTGTTCTCAAAACGCCTGTGCACGGTCGGCGTGTTGGCGAGAGCGTTTCGGATCGCCGGGATCGGCACGCCGCATTCCAGCGCCAGCGCAGCCGCGGCGAGGGCGTTTTGAATGTTGTGCTCGCCCGGCAGCGACAGCCGGAGGTCCAGCACCGGCTGATTATGCCACATTATCTCAAACTCCGAGCCGCCCGGCATGAAACGCCGGTTGATGATGCGCACCTCCGCGGGCCTGTCGAAGCCGCAGGTGACGACCCGGGCCGGGCAGGCGCTCAGCACATCGGCCACGCCGGCGCTGTCGGTGCAAGCGACCAGGCAGCCATCGGCCGGCATCCGGCTCACGAACGAGCGAAACGTCTCCTTGATGTCGTCCAGGTCGCGGTAGTTGTCGAGGTGTTCTCTGTCGATGTTCGTGAGGATCGCGTACTTAGGTGCAAGCTCGAGCAGCGAGCGGTCGCTCTCATCGACCTCGGTCACAAAAAGATCGCTGCGGCCGACCCTGAAGTTGCCGTTCAGATCGCTCACCAGCCCGCCGAGCATCACAGTGGGGTCGAATCCGCCGCGAATGAAGATGTTCGAGACGATCCACGTCGTGGTTGTTTTGCCGTGGGCGCCGGCCACTCCGATTCCCTGGTGCCCTTCCATCAGCACGGCCAGCATCCGGGCGCGGCTGAGGACGGGTACACATTCGGCCGCGGCCCGTGCTATCTCGGGCTCGGATTTGTCGATCGCCGACGACACAACGAGCAGATCGACCCCTTGGAGGTGGTCGGGCGAGTGCCCTGTATGACACGTGATCCCTTTGCTGCGAAGCCCGTCGATAACGTAGTTTTCATTCCGGTCGCATCCGCTTACGATAGCTCCCCGGGCGGCGGCGATGTGGGCGATCGAGCTCATCCCGATGCCGCCGATACCAATGAAATGTATATTCCTGCCTGCTACTTTCACGTGTGTTCCTTCGTGGCCGGTTCCGGCCTGAGCGCTTCCACTGCGCCGTTGTCGGTTCTCGTTTGAGCGTATGCCCGGAGCGCATCGTAGATGACGTCTGCCGCTTGCGGCCGCCCGAGTGCGAGGCAGGCCATGTGCATACGTTTGGCGAGACCCTGGTCTGTGATGAACTTGCAGATCATGGCAACAAGACGCCCCGGGGTAAAATCGTCCTGCTCCAGCACCACCGCCGCTCCGGCGTCGGCAATGGCGCGGGCGTTGTGGCGCTGGTGGTCGTCGGCCGCATTCGGGTATGGCACGAGAATCGGCGGCACGCCGCAGGCGGCGAGCTCGGCGATAGTCGTGCCGCCGGCGCGGCTCAGGGCGAAGTCGGCCGCACGGTAGGCCAGCCACATATCGTCGAGAAACGCCACGACCTCCGCCCGTATGCCCGCCTCCCGGTAGGCGCCGGCCACTGCTTCGCGGTCGGCTTGGCCGCTCAGGTGAATCACCTGCAGATCGGGTGCGCCCGCCGCAAGGTCACGGGCAGCGGCGATCATCATTTCGTTTATCGCGCGGGCGCCCTGGCTTCCGCCGATGACGAGCAGCGTTTTCTTGTCGGGCTCCAGGTGCAACTTATCGATGGCTTGATCGCGTGTTCCGGCGAGGATTTCCTCCCGCATCGGACTGCCGCTCGCCCGCGCTTTCACATTCACGCCGAAGTGCCGCAACGTCTCCTGCCACTGGCAGTGGACCTCGGCGGCGAAAGACCCCAGCCGCCGCGTTGCCTTGCCCGGAACAACGTTCTGCTCGAGGAGCACGATCGGCACGCCCTGCAGTCGGGCTGCCACCAGCGGGAAGAACGACGCATACCCGCCAAGACCGACCGCAGCATCCGGACCGAAATCGGTGGTCATCTTGTAGCATTGCCTGAGCTGCTTGATGCTGCCGGTCACGAATCCCGGCCAGCCCGCCGGGTTCCGGCCTACGGGGCGTGCCGCCATGTGAACAGCTTCGACGCCGTAGCGGCTCAACGTGCGAACGTCCACCTCGCGGTCGCCGGCAACAAACAGCGCCCGCGAGTTGTCGTCTTCCTGCATTATTTTTTGCACAAGGGCGATGCCGGGCATCAGGTGGCCGCCCGTGCCGCCGCCGGCGACGATGATTCTCATTCTCTTGTTTCCGATCTCAACGCCAATTGTCACTCCGCGAAATTCAAATAGCCGCCCGCTGCGCGCCGGGAAGATAAACAGGCTCCTCTCGTTCTGCGTGCAAGGCGATGTTGAGCAAGACACCGACCCCCGCCGACATCGCGAGCATCGAAGAACCACCCGCGCTGATGAACGGCAGCGGCAGGCCTTTGGTAGGCAGCAGGCTGGTTACAACGCCGATGTTTATGACCGTTTGCAGCGCGATCAGCAGCAGTATCCCAAATGCCAGTATCGAGCCGAAGCCGTCGGGCGCCATGCGCACCACCCGGCTGCCGAGATACAACAGCAACAAGTAAACGAACACCACACCGGCCGTGCCCACAAATCCGGTTTCCTCGCCGATGATTGAAAAGGCGAAATCCGTGAGGTGTTCGGGAATGAAGCCGGTCTTTTGCATGCCCAGGCCCGGACCGACGCCCGTTAGGCCCCCCGAGCCGAATGCTATCAGCGACTGAACTACGTGATAGCCCGCGCCGCTCGGGTCCTTCCACGGATCGAGGAAGATCAGAATCCGCCTCAGCCGATAGGGCACCGTTACAACGATGTAGATGAGAATCGGTATCGTGGCCATCAGCATCGGCAGCGCGTGGAGAAGGTTTACCCCGGCGACTACGAGCATGGCATAGACCACCGCTGCGATCAGCACGGCCGTGCCGAAATCGGGTTGGGTTACGATCAGGAAAAAGCCGACCATGGCCAGGATCATCGGCGGTACAAACCCGTGGAGGAATTGTCGGATCTTCTTTTGCTTCGCGCTGAGGAACCGCGCCATGTAGATCAGAATTGCGATCTTGAAGAACTCGGAAGGCTGAATGCTCATGGGTCCCAATCGTATCCAGCGGCGGGCGCCGTTGAGCTCTACGCCGACGAGGTGGACCGCCGCCAGCGCTACGAACGATCCGATGAGAATCGGCCCCGCCAGCTTTTCGAGGAGGTGATAATCGACGCGCGCGAAGATCATCATCGTCACTGCGGCGATCAGCGTCCAGAGCATTTGTCGCCTTGCAATGGCCAGGTGGCCTCGTTCGGCTCCACAGGGGGAGGCCGCGCCGCTGTACACCGCAAGGGTGCCGATACACATCAGCGTCACAACGCATGCGATAATGCCATAGCGCGTGTTGGCCATCGTTTCGGTTCAACTCAGATGTTGTTTGAGGTCTGAAATGATTTTCGAGTGAATCTGACACACTCTTGATTCCGACATGGAAAGCGTTTCGCCCACTTCCCTCATTGTCAGTTGCTCGTAATAGTAGAGCATGACGATGAGCTTTTCGGTCTTAGTGAGCTTGTGGGCGATCACGTCGCGCAATTCCTCCTTGAGAACACTTTCTGTCGGGTCGCTTTCGCGAGAGTCCTGCAGCGATTTCATGTCATTGACTCCATTGCCTGAATCGTCGCAGCGGTACCTGTCAAGCGAAAAAAACGTGGCCCTCTTGTAGGTGAGCGCCTGCTTCACTTTTTCCTGCGAGAGCCCCATTTCGGAGGCGATCTCACCATGCGTCACGTCACGTCCCAGCACTGTTTCCAGTTTCCTTGCAGTACGATCAATCTTGTGTATGCGGATTCTGAGCATCCTTGGTAGCCAGTCTTGCGAGCGCAGCTCATCCATGATTGCGCCGCGCACCCTGGCCGAGCAAAACGTCTCGAATTTCGTGCCGGCCGAAAGATTGAACCTGTCGATCGACTCCATCAGCCCGATCATTCCGGCGCTCTCCAGGTCGCCCCGATCAATGTGGTCGGGCACGTTTGCCGCCACCTTCTTCGCGGCACGGACCACCAGCGGGGCGTAGTTCTTCACCAGCACCGCCCGCAGCGCCGGGCTCATGGTCCGCTTATACTCTTTCCACGTTCCGGTGATGTTGCCGTCTGTTCTTTTGGTCGTCTGTAACTTGTTCGCATTCATGTCAGGCCGAGCCCCCCGCATAACCGGGATATTCAACATTGAAGTGCTTCCAGATATTCACTTCCCGCTTCCTGTGTTTACTCTTGCATACCTACGGTCTCGCTCAACGCCGGCGTACGGAAGGCATGGAATGCTTCTTCCGTGCCGGTCCAGGCCACCGTTTCCGTGGTCTGGCGGCTTGCCACCGCATCCACGAGCCTCTCAAGCTTCATTCCTCGCGACGCCTTCAGCAGGAGGGTGTCGCGTGGCTCGAGCAGCTCGGGCAGTACCAGCCCGGCCGCGTTGGTGTTTGGGCAGTGCACGATATTCTCGTGCCGCATCCCGTTGGCCGCCGCGCCCATCACCAGATGTCGGGCCTCTTCACCTACGGCAACCAGCAGATCGAACCCCCACGCCGCAACGCGCTTGCCGATCTCCCAGTGAATCCGTGGCGACTGCTCCCCAAGCTCGAGCATATCGCCGCACACCACCACCCTGCGGCCGGAGACCGGCAGCCGGGCGTACTCGCGCAGGGCCACCAGCATCGACTCGAAGTTCGCGTTGTAGGCGTCGTTGAAGATGGTGACCCCGTCGACCTCCACCCGCTGCATGCGCATCGGCGGCATCTTGACCGCGGCGAGGCGGTCGCGTATCAATTCAATGTCCAGACCAAGGTCCCTTGCCACGGCGATGGCGGCAAGGGCGTTGTACACGTTGTGCCTGCCCCGAACCGGCAGCACGAATCGCTCGCCGAGCGCCTCGAAGTGCGTTGTGACCCCCGACGACTCCACGGCGGACGCGCGCACCTGCGCGTTTTCATCTATGCCGAAGGTCACCACCCGGGCCGGTGAGCGCTCTGCGATCTCGCAGCACCAGTGGTTGTCGGCGTTGACCACCGCCGTTCCCTCTGCCGGCAGCTCCTCGATCAGGCATGCCTTCTCGACTGCCACGCCCTTGATTGTGCCAAGGCCCGTGAGGTGCGTGGGGGCTACATTGGTGATCACGCCGATCTGCGGCCGGGCGATCCGGGCGAGCCGGCGGCTCTCGCCGGGGCCGCTCGTGCCCATTTCGACCACCGCGTAGCGGTCGCCGTGGCCCATGCGAAACAGCGTGCGCGGAACGCCGATATCGTTGTTGAAGCTCTCGGGGCTCTTGACCGTCGGCGCGGCCGCCTCCAGGATGCGGGCGAGCATCTCCTTGGTTGTGGTCTTGCCGTTGCTGCCGGTTATGCCTATGACGGTCGCGGGCATCTGCCTTCGGTACCACGCCGCGAGGTCGCCGAGGGCCTTGAGCGTGTCTTCGACAAGGATCGCCGTCTTGCCCGGAGGCACCTCAATAGGTTCCGACACTATCGCGGCGGACGCGCCCGAGCGAAATGCCTCGGGCACGAACTCATGGCCGTCGCGTTTGGCCACGAGCGCGAAGAAAACATCGCCGGGCGCCAGTTCCCTGGTATCGGTAGCCACGCCGGTCGCCGCCGCCCGCCGCCTGCCTATCAACTTGCCGTTTACTGCTGCACAGATTGCCTTTGCCGAGATTGATTTCACCGTATACTTCCTCTTTCAGGCCACCGTAGCCGCGCGGGCCTTGTGGAACTCGCGCAGGGCTTCTCGCGCCTTCTCGCGGTCGTCGTATGGCGCGGCCGTATTCCCAAGTACTTGGTACGTTTCGTGGCCCTTGCCCGCAATCAAGACCACATCGCCACGCCGGGCTTCTGCCATGGCGAGGCGAATCGCCGCGCTCCGGTCGGGCTCAACAACACAGTATTCGCACTCGCCGACGCCTTCCTCGATATCGGCGATGATGTCTTCCGTCTGCTCGGTCCGCGAGTTGTCGGCGGTGAGGATGAAGTAATCGGAGTACTTCTTCGCAATGCTCCCCATTTTGGGCCGCTTGCCTCTGTCGCGTCGGCCGCCGCATCCGAAAACAAGTATGATTCGGGCCGGCGCCGCCTCGCGGAGTGTGGCAAGGACGTTGGCGAGTGCGTCGGTGCTGTGGGCGTAATCGACCAGCACCGAGAAATCCTGGCCGCAGTCGACCGCTTCGAGCCGCCCGGGGGTGCCTGTGTAGTTTTCGAGGCCCTCCTTGATCGACTCGATATCCACGCCGAGGTCCAGCGCCGCCGCCGCCGCCGCCGTGGCGTTGGAAACGTTGTAGCTGCCGAAGAACCCCGCCGCGACCTCTACGCTCCCGGCGGGTGTGTAGAGCTCGAAGCGAGAGCCCGACATCGAGGAGGCCGTGACGATCGAGCGTACGTCGGCCTCGCGCGAGACGCCGTAGGTGATCACGCGGGCCTGCGTCCGCTGAGCCAGGTAGCCGCTGGAAGGGTCCTCGATGTTGAGCACGGCGAGGCCCGCCCGGGAGAGCGACTCAAACAGCCTGCTTTTCGCATTGCGATAGGCCGCAAAGGTCCCATGGTAGTCGAGGTGTTCGTTGTCGGTCAGGTTGGTGAATATCGCCCCGTCAAATTCAATCCCATGCACGCGCTTCTGAGCCAGCGAGTGCGACGACACCTCCATCACGGCGCATTCCTGCCCGGCGTGGTGCATATCGGCCAGCATCCGGTTTATCTTCACCGGCGACGGCGTTGTGTTTTTGGCGGGAATGAATCGCTCGCCCACCTGGTAATGGATCGTGCCTATCAGGCCCGTCCATTTGCCCGCGGTTTCGAGGATCGATCTGAGCATCCACGATGTTGTTGTCTTGCCGTTCGTGCCCGTAATGCCGATCACCCTGAGCAACTCCGAGGGATATCCGTAGAACTTGGCGCTCAGGAGCGCCGCCGCCTCGCGCGAGTCGTTTACGATTATCTGCGGCGTGTCCTCGGGCAGGTCGAGCTTGCGTTCTACCACTATCGCGGCTGCGCCGTTGGCCAGGGCGTCGATGGCGAAGGGGTGCCCGTCTTGCTCCTCGCCGCTGATCGCCACAAACAGAAAGCCTTCCGAGACGTCCCGCGAATCGCACGAAATATCCCTGATCTCCCGGTCGTGGAAGTTGATCGCCCGCGCTCCCGGGACAACGTTTTTCAATTGGCTCAGTTTCACCGTTCACTGCCTTTCGTCTCCGCGTCCGTGCGGAGTTTTCAGCGTGGCGTATTACTCGCCAGCCGTTCCACTTCGCGAGGAACGTCCATGTACGCAAGTGTCCTGAGGATAATTTCTCGCACGGCCGGAGCGGCAACCGTTCCGCCGTAGTGGCTGCGACCGCGCGGAGTGTCTATTTTCACCAGCACGCACACTCTCGGCGTGTATGCCGGAGCAAACGCGACAAACGACGCAACGTAATCGGTCGACGAGTATCCTCCGCCTTCGGGCAGGGGTTTCTGGGCTGTTCCGGTCTTTCCGGCAATCGTGTAGCCTTCGATGTGCGCGCGGCGGCCGGTGCCGGACGGGTCTTCCACCGCCTTCACGAGCATCTCCGTTACCTTGCGGGCGGTTTGAGGGCTCACCGCCTGCCTCACCGGCTCGGGCTTGAATTTCTTCACCACTTTGCACGTGTAGGGGTCTACGATCGATCTCACCAGCCGCGGCCTCATCAGTTTGCCGCCCGCCGCGATCGCCGAGTACCCCGTGGCAAGCTGCACCGGCGTTGTGGCTATTTCCTGGCCCATCGAGATAGAGGTGATGGTATACCCTGACCATCTCGCGGGCGGGGTCAGCAGCCCGGCGGGCTCGCACTTTATGGGCAGCCCGGCGGCCCGACCGAAGCCGAACGCCTTCACGTATTCGTAAAGCTTTTGCTTTCCGACTGTGAGGGCGATCTTGCCGATGCCGATGTTGCTCGAGAAGGCCAGGACGTCGGCAGCGGTGAGCATGCCGTGGCCGTGGGAGTCGCGCAGGGGGCGGCCGTTGAGCACAGCGCGGCCGTTTTCGCAGTCGAAGACCGTCTCGGGCGCGACGGCTCCTTCTTCGAGTGCGGCGCACATCGTGAAGGACTTGAACGTAGAGCCGGGCTCGTATACGTCGAGCGCGGCCCTGTTGTGCGAGAGCCTGCGCAGCTCTTCCGCCGAGAGCTCAGACAGCGTGCCGGGGTCGAAGAGCGGCCAGTTTGCCAGTGCCAGTATCTCGCCGGTTGCCGGGTCCATCGCGATGGCCACGCCCGATTGCGGCTGCCATTCCTTGCAGGCGTCGGCAAGCTCTTCCTCCACGATGCGCTGGATGTTGCGGTCTATCGTCAGCGTAACGTCGAGGCCGTTGACTGCGGGCTGTTTCTTGAGTTTCGAGTCGGCGATACGCCTGCCTACGCCGTCGCGCTTCGTTACCTGGTAGCCCGGCTTGCCCGTGAGGCGCTCTTCGAGGCCCAACTCCAGCCCGGCGAGGCCGTTGTCGTCGATCCCGCAGAACCCCAGCACGTGGCCCAGGAGCAGCCCCTGCGGATAAACCCGCTCATACTCGCGGCGGAAACCGATGCCCTTGAAGTTCATCTCGCGGGCTCTGGCGTACTCGTCATCGCTGAGTTTGCGCTTTATCCACGCGAACCTGCGGCCCAGCATGAGCCGGGCGAGCACGTCGTCGGGCTTCATATCGAGCGCCGGCGCAAGCCGCCACGCCGCGGCCGCTTTGTGCTCGACTTTCCTTGGGTCGGCGTAAAGGGAGTAGTGCAGATCTTCTCGGCGGAAGCCGATGCCTTTGATGTCTAGCTTGCGCGCTTGGGCGTACTCTTTTTCGGAGAGGTCCCGTTTGATCCATACAAACCGGCGGCTTCGATTCAGCTCGGCATAGATATCCTGCGGGGACACCCCGAGCACGGGCGCGAGCCGCCACGCAACAAAAGATTTGTACTTGATGTTGTGCGGATCGGCATACAGTGAATAGAGGGGAAATGAAATGGCAAACGGATTGCCGTGGCGGTCGGAGATCGTCCCGCGCCGAACGGGAGTGGCGATCCTTGTCAGGTGCTGCTTCCGGGCGAGCTTTTCATATTTTTCATGGTCGAGACATTGTATCTTGTAGAGCCGGGCCAGGGTCGCGCCAAACGCAAGGACAATTACCACCGCAACGATGCTCATCCTCAGCTTTTGTGTTTTGTTGAGAGCCACCAACGTCCTCCGTGACGGTCGCGTTCGGTCCCGGCCACGAAATTTGTCGCCCCGCCTTCTACACGGTCATGTTCTCCTTACGGCTCGCAATCGCGCGCTCCTGCTGCGGCGATTTTGCGCCACCTCGTCCGGTTGCGGCCGGACGGGTTTCTTCGTAAGGATCTCGACCTGGCCCTGTGCCGCGTACTCGCGGAAGGCTAGCTTCACCATGCGGTCTTCCAGCGAATGATAGCTTATGATGACCGCCCTTCCGTTGGGCTTGAGCAGCCCCGGCAGCTCCGCCAGGGCGGCCTCCAGCTCATCGAGCTCGCGGTTCGTATAAACGCGCACAGCCTGAAAGGTCCTCGTGGCGGGATGAATTCTTCCGCCGCGCCGGGGCACCGCCCTCATCACCACATCCGCCAGCTCACCCGTGGTTTGCAGGCCTGTTGTGCTCATAGCCTGCTTTATGGCTTTTGCGATGCGCCGCGCGTAGCGTTCCTCTCCATATTCGCGAAGCATGCTCTCGAGCTCTTTCTCGGAGAGCCGCCTCAGTAGCCGGCTTGCCGGCTTGCCCCGGGAGGGGTCCATCCGCATATCGAGAGGGCCATCCGCCATGAAGCTGAATCCGCGCTCGGGCCGATCCACTTGCAAAGACGAGACGCCAAGATCAAAGAGCATTCCATCGACCGGCCCGGGCAGGATGCGCCCGATGCCGGAGAAATCCGCGTGATGAAGTTCGAAGCTCCCGGCGAGGCCCGCCAATTTTTTCTCAGCTATTGCCAGGGCCATCGCGTCGCGATCGATTCCGATCAGGCTGCCGCCGGGTAATATCTCCCGGATGATTTTCTCCGCGTGGCCGCCTGCTCCACAGGTGCAATCGGCGATGACCTCGCCGGGCTTCGGTTCAAGATAAAAGAGCACTTCCCTGACCATCACCGGGATGTGAGCGGCGTTGTGGCCGGTCATATCGGTGCCTCAGGCCTCAGGTAAGCGGGCCGAAAAGCTGCTCGGCGTCGTTCTCATACTCCTCGAGCGCATCGTTGTTGGTCTGCTCCCACCGCTCGCGGTCCCAGAGCTCGATGACGTCGAAATTCCCGATCACCGAGACCTGCTTCACAATCTCCGCCCTCTTGAGCAGCTTCTGCGATATCCGCAGGCGCCCCTGCTTGTCGAGCGCCGTGCGTTCCGTCTGGGCCGACATCGTTCTCTGGAAGCGGCGGGATTTCTTCCGCGCGAAGGGCGCCGCCCGCAATGCCTCCACGCGCCGGTCCCACTCCTCCGGCACGCACAACTCAATGCAGCCGTCGGGGCTGAACGTCGCGTGGAATTCCGCGCCTTCCCATTTATCGCCTATCTCATCGCGGAGCTTCGCGGGGAGGTTCACGCGGCCCTTCTCGTCGACCGAAGATTCATACTCACCATGAAACACAGCCAAAAGCCTTTCGCGGGGGCGCCTGGCCCACCATCAGCGGCGTGTCGGCCTTCTCGGAACGCTTCACCGGCGAAAGAGGACATCCCCTAACGCCACACTTTCTGTTTTGTCGTTGACTTGCCTGAGTCGAGCAAGTAGAATTGGTGCCTGAGACAGAGCCTTGTGCCGAGCGGTTTTCCACTTTGCTCCACAAGGCCCCACGACGACCCACTATCATAGCAAATTTACCCACTATGTCAAGCAAAAACTCAGATTTTTTTTGCACTTCTACCCTTACCCGCCCCGTGCACAATACATTGGGGAAGATCCGCTCTTATACACAATAAATTGAGGCCCCGCGGCCCCTCTTGGTCCCCCCGACATCCGGCCTGCGGCCGATTGAGCATTTTTTTTCATGGTTTTTTCTCGCTCTTGAGCAAAAACTCCCTCGAAGGGCCTTTTCCACCGCTCACCCACATCGCTCTTTCGGTCCAAGGTCCAAAGTCCAAGGTCCAATGGCCAAAGTCCGGTAGTCCTCTTTCCGTGTTATGATGCCGAGGGGAACAAAGCAAATGCAAGAACTGTTTTAACTGGCGAAGGCAGTGGCCCCAAAAACACCTTTTCGCAAGGAGGATGAAATAACATGAGCACGCGCAAAGTAACTACTTTTCTTTATTGCATTTTCCTGGTGTTGCCGGCATCGTCTGTGTTTGCCGCAATTACCACTTCTCATCTGACCGAGGCCGAGTTTGATGCGCTCATGCCTCAGGTGTCCTTCGTTGCGGAAGGCAGAATCGGCGACCGCGGCAGCGGGGCAAACATCGAAGCCCGCAACTATACCGGTACGCCGCTGCACACGGCCGCCGGCGCCGGCCATGAAGGGATCGCGGATTTGCTGATCTCCGAAGGGGCGCGTGTAAACGCGAGAAATGATGACCGCGCGACGCCATTCATGGTGGCTGCCCGGAAACATTTTTTCGTGCCCGAACAGAAACATGCAGCCGTTATTGATCTCTTGGCCGCAAGAGGCGCGAATGTCGACGTTGCGGACATAGACGGCGCCACTGCGCTGCACTATGCTGCCGGTTGCGGACTGACCGACACGGTGAAACAACTGATCGCCCATGGCGCATACGTCAATGCAGTTGACGGTCGGGGCCTGACGCCCCTCGCCTATGCTGCGTACCTCTGCCACAGAGAGATATTCAAGATCCTGCGCCGGCATGGCGCGGAATATTAGCTTGCCCGTGATGGAGTGAGTCGCTGCACTGCCCACCCGCCCTCAGATTACAAAGAAAAGGGGGTTGACACGCCCGCGTGGAAGGTTTATAATCATGTCATAATCGGTTACGTTGCGGCAGGGGCAAGAGCGGGCGCTCGTCCGCCTGTACCGTGAGATCTGAGGAGAAGTCATCATGACATGGCAAGATCACATCGTAGTGGACCCCTCTGTGTGTCATGGCAAAGCATGCATAAAGGGCACGCGGATCACGGTCTCTGTCATTCTCGACAATCTCGCTGCCGGCATGAGTGTGGATGAGATACTCGCAAGCTACCCAACCCTCAACCGGGATGCCATTCAAGCCGCCATTGCCTATGCGGCAGAACTGGCGCGGGAGAGAGTCGTGCGGCTGCCGTCCTGAGGTGGGTGATGCAATTCAAGGTCGATGAGAATCTGCCCGTTGAAGTTGCGAGCTTGCTGGAGAAGCACGGGCATGAAGCTAAAACGGTACACCAAGAGGGCCTCGGCGGAGGAAAGGATGAAGTAATCGCAGGCGTCTGTCTGAATGAGAAACGTGCCCTGATCACACTGGACACTGACTTTGCAGATATTCGCACATACCCTCCAACCGATTTTTTCGGATTAGTTGTTCTCCGCTTGAACAGGCAGGATAAGCCATATGTGCTGTCAGCGGTTGCGCGTCTTCTGAAGATGCTGGAGACAATACCTTTGGCACATCACTTATGGATCGTTGAGGACGAAAACGTGAGAATCAGTGGTAAAGATGATCAGTAAGCCCATCATGACAACAGACCGGACAATGACTGATGATTTCGCTGGCGCTCATTGCCGGCCTTGTGGCGCGGGGCGATCGTAGGCAGACGTCTTGCACCCCACGCTTGCGCCGTCCGTAGCCTTCCCCCCTCAATAATCCCCCATGCTCCCATCTTCCAGGGTCGGGCCGCGCCGGCACGGGGCGGAATATTAGCTTGCCCGTAATGCCGCCCCGATTGATTTCAGAAGCCAGCGTCTGTTGAGAATCGGCGCGTGTTGCCAATGGCGTGAGATTAAGGCATTCAGAGGGCAGGCAATGCCTGTCCTTCGGATAGGTTCGCCGAGCTTACGCTCGGTACGTGCTTAGCGTTACAGATGCGTGTTCCCGATGCCGGGGAATCTGCAC
>Ga0114922_10000962_pt1 | contig 27569 bp, 27 predicted proteins | sample AartaG_FD_100975 | JGI IMG/M metagenome (GOLD analysis project Ga0114922, IMG submission 100975) | Deep subsurface microbial communities from Aarhus Bay to uncover new lineages of life (NeLLi) - Aarhus_00045 metaG | ecosystem: Environmental > Aquatic > Marine > Oceanic > Sediment | place... | reverse complement strand
GGAACGATGTACACGGGCTCGTCGGTCAACCGCTGAACGGCGGCCCCGGTGGAGTTCGAGATCGCCGTAACGGCGTCAGCTGTCCTGGCGGTCCAGCGCAGGAACGGGAGCAGTGGCCGCAGGTTCTGAGTCACCCAGTTCAACTCGACGCTGTAATAGCTGCACACTACCGCCGTACGGTCCCCACTCCCCCGCCTCACTGCGGCACCAAACAGGGCATGCGGCATCGGCCAGTGCACCTGCACGACGTCGGGCTGCTCATGACCGGCGTCATGCGCCGCGCGAAGACCGCCGGCCAGGTACGCGGGAATCAGGCCGAGCGCCGCCGGAGAATGCCGAATCCGGTCCGGAACAGATTCGTCGTGCGTCAGCGTCTCCAGCGCCGGGGGCGCGTACCGGAACCTCTCGACCGGAATCCCGGGAAACGGCTCGGTCTCCGGGCCCCCTCGATAGGCCGGAGCGAAGACCCTGGCATCGATCCCGGACTCCCTTTGCCGTCGGACCAGTTCAACGAACCACGGCGTGATCGTATCTGTCGAAAAGCGCGGAAACGCCGTTACGATGTGGAGGACTCGCAAGTCGGGGCCAGAGTTCGAGGTTCGATTCCGTCGAGCCAGATCAGGCCCGACGATCGTGCCGCAGATCTCTCCGCAGTTCATCGACCTCGGCCCTGAGTCCAGCCACGAGTTCCCCGATCAGTCCCGCTACAAACAGCAGTCCGCCCAACAGGACGAGGAGGATGACCAGGTTGAGAAGCGGACGGAATCCCGTGCCCTGCACGAAGCGAAACCACACGGCGACGAGACCCACGAGCCCGCCCAGAGACAGCAGCCCGAGCCCCGTGACTCCGAAGAACATCAGGGGCTTGCGACTGAAGGCGAGCTGGAACCAGACAGCCACGAGATCGAGCATTCCCACCACGATCCTCCCGCGCCCGCCATACTTCGATTCGCCATGACGTCTCGGCAGCAACTCGATGTCGATCTCACCGATCTTCCACCCGCGCGCGTGGGCAAGCACTACGAGGTACCGGTGCCAGTCCTCCCGGAGCTGGAGATCATCCAGGACTTCGCGCCGGAAAGCCTTCATCGAATTCATGTCGCGAACCGGTACCTTGAACAGGCGGCCGGCGAGTCCGTTGTAGATCCCCGACACGATCTGTTTGTCGTACTTGCCGACCTTTCGGCCGGTCACGACATCAAGTCCGGTATCGAGCTCAGCCAGAAACCTCGGGATCTCGTCGGTCGCGTGCTGCAGGTCCGCGTCGAACAGAACCAGCACGTCGGCATCCGTAGCCCGGGCGCCGGTCACGATCGCGGAGGTCTTGCCCCGGTTGGTCCGATGACGAAGCAGCTGGACCCGCTCGAGTCCAGCTGCTGTCGCGGCTTCGCGAGCGGCTTCAAGCGTCCCGTCGCTGGAACCGTCATCCACGACGATCACTTCCCCCTCGAGGTCGTGGGAGCGGAAGGTCCGGGCCAGTTCGGCGAACAGATCCGCCATGTTCGGCGCTTCATCGAACGCCGGAACGAGAACCGCGAACGTTTCGGATGCCGGGGCGAGCGCGCCCGAGCCGAGTGGGTCGGCGGGTGCGGCCGCCGACGAGGGCGACAGACCCCGCAGGTCATTCATACGCGCTTGCGCATCCGGGCAGACAGGATTCCGAGCTGGTCCCGGTACTTGGCTACGGTCCTGCGCGCAATCTGCACGCCTTCTTTCTTGAGGATATCCACGATCGCCTGGTCCGTCAGCGGCTTCTTCGAATCTTCCTCGGCTACCAGCTTCTGTATCCGGGCCCGAATGCCGCGCGCCGAAACGTCCTCCCCATAGTCGGTGGACAGGCCGCTCGAAAAGAAGAACTTGAGCGGCAGGACGCCCCGCGGTGTCTGGACGTACTTCTCGTTCGTAACCCGGGACACCGTCGACTCGTGCATGTCGATGTGCTCGGCGACCTCCCGGAGGGTAAGCGGCCGGAGGTGCTCAACACCCTTTTCGAAGAACTCCCGCTGCCGGTCGACGATGAAGTGCATGACTTTCAGCATCGTCTGACGACGCTGTTCGATCGCCTGGATCATCCACTGCGCGCCGTTGAGCTTCTTGGCGATGAACGCCTTGTTGTCGCCCTGATACTGGTTCTTGTCCATCGCGACTTCACGATAGGCTCGGGACAGCTTCAGGCGCGGCAACGTCGAGTCGTTGTGGAAGACGTAGTACTCTCCGTCCACCTTCTCTACCGTCAGATCCGGTGTGACGTAGTTGTCACTCATGTCGGCGTACTTCAATCCCGGCTTCGGGTCCAGCTTCGCGATCTCGTCAGCCGACGCCTGGACGTCCTGCGGCGAGATCCCATGCTCCTTCGACAACTCGCTCCAGCGATGACTGACGAGAAGTTCGAAGTGATCCCGAACGATACGATAAGCGAGCGTGTCATCCTCGTCTCGATCGCGCAGCTGGAGCATCAGCGTCTCCCGAAGGTCCCGGGCTCCTACCCCGCTGGGTGAAAAGCCCTGGACCACCGCCAGCACCGCATCGGCCTCCTCCAGCGTGAACGGCTCGAGCTCTTCCCACAACTCTGGTTCGGCGGCCGAGAACCAGTCGTTGGCCGACTGGACGACCTCCTCGAGCGGACAGGTGATGAATCCTTCCCGATCGATGTTGCCGATGATCTCCTCCCCGAGAAAGCGTCTGCGGGGATCGAGGCGGGTCAGGTTGAGCTGCTCACGGAGATGGTCCCACAGGTCCGGCGGTGCGGCAGGAGTCGGGAGATAGGCTTCCTTCTCCTCGAAGTCGTTCCGGCGTCCGCCGGTTTCGAATCCGTTGAGAAGAATCTCCTCCCAGTCGATCTCGTCCTCGTCCTTCTCCTCTTCCTTCTCCTGCTCCTCTTCCTCGTCGTCAATCGGCTCGGCGAGTTCCAGGAACGGATTCGCCATCATCTCCTGCTTGAGGTGCTGCTGCAGGTCGAGCAGAGGCATGTAGAGAAGATCCATCGCCTGATACAGGCGAGGATTGATCTTCAGTTCCTGCCGCATACCGAGGCTCTGACTGAGCCCCCGTCGCATATTCGCCATCGTCCCCCGGTTCTGATTCCGGTCGAGTGTCGGTAGGCGCGTTTCGCGCCCTCAATACATACATGGAATGGTAATCATAGGGCCGTCTGAGCGCTATGGCACGCCCCTTGCAAATCAGAGTTCGAAATCCAGTCCAAGGTACATCTTACGCGCCTCCGGATCCTCGACGAGTTTCTGCGCCGGCCCCTCAATATGGATCTTGCCGTTGAACATCAGATAGGCGCGATCCGTGATCGACAGAGTCTCGCGTACGTTGTGGTCCGTGATCAGCACCCCGAGGCCTCGCGTCCTCAATTCGGCCACGATACGCTGGATGTCATCCACCGCGATCGGGTCCACGCCGGCGAACGGCTCGTCGAGCAGCATGAATTTTGGACGCGTGACAAGCGCACGCGTGATCTCGAGCCGACGGCGCTCCCCACCTGACAGGCTGAAGGCCTTGCTCTTCCGAAGATGGCCGATGGACAGCTCATCGAGCAGCTCTTCAAGTCGCCGTTCTCGTTCTTTCCGGCTCAGGTCCAGCGTCTCGAGGATCGCCATCACGTTCTGCTCCACCGTGAGCCGCCGGAATACGGATGGCTCCTGGGACAAGTATCCGATTCCGGCCCGCGCCCGACGATACATCGGAACCCGTGTCAGGTCCTGATCGTCCAGCAGCACCCTGCCGCCGTTCGCTTTCAGGAGCCCGACGATCATATAGAACGTCGTGGTCTTCCCCGCCCCATTCGGTCCCAGGAGCCCGACGATCTCTCCCTGGCGAACCTCGACGCTCACTCCGTCGACGACTCGCCGATTCCCGAATTCCTTGACCAGGTCCTCCGCACGCAGAACGCTAACCACCTTCACCTTCCTTCGCCGGTTCGAGAAACACCCCGATCGCGTCGATCCCCGAGAGCGTCGAAGGCTCTCCGGCCTCGAAATTGATCTCGATCTGGCTGCCGAGCAGGTAGTTGCGGGACGGGTCCAGGCTGCGGGCCGAATCCCGAACCGCCGCGTAGAACGACCTGGCATTTCCGACGGCGCGCAGGCGGCGAACCCGGGCGCTTCCCGGTTCCGACCCCGCTTCCCGGGCCGCCTCCGGGAGAGACTGATCGTCCGGCTCGAACCACGCCCTCACGGTATCCCCTGCAATCCAGCTGGCACCCGGTGAGATTCCAAGTTCGGGTTCGACCAGTTCTCCTTCGGAGATGGTCGTCGAGTCGGCCCGCTGCTCCGCTGCGGCAGTTCCGACCGCCGCCACCGAGTCTGCTCTGCCCTCGAGAAAGACGAACTCGATAGAGTCGCCCGCGAGTGTGAATTGCGTGGAGCCCGCGAGTGATCTTCCTTCGCCGAACGCCCAGATCACGTCGATCTGGTCGCCCGCCAGCCGCGCCCGGATCTCGTTGGCCTGCAGCTCGAATCGGCTGCCGCTGGCGACGGCGCGCTCGAAGGCGTGGATCGTCTTCAGCTCACCCAGTTCAAATCCGGCCACGATGCTGTCCCCGGCCAGATCGAACCCTTCGCCTGTGATCACCGCATCTTCGTACAGGACAGCCCGCGCCGCGGTCTCCGAGAACCGGGCCCGCTCCGCCGTCGCCCGGACATCGCCGCGTACCATCACGATACTGCCGGTGGCTGACGCCTCGGATTCTCCTATGAATTCGGTCACGTCCGCGTCGACGATCGTGATCTGACCTGCCCCGGACGCATCCCGACCGGAGGGGAGCGTCATCCGTGGGCGCTCCGTCGCGACGGTCCGCGCGCCGGCGATCGGAGTCCTGGTGAACGTGACCCGTGGTCCCTCCAGAGTCGCGCCGGTCGAGATCCTGACCAGTCGGACGTCGTCCACGGCAACGATTTCGTCCCGCGCCCCCCGAAATGTGAGCCGCTCCGAATTGAGCGTGCGCGTGGTGTCACGGTAGCGCACATTTCCGATCATCAGGGCTTGCTCGGTGGCCTGTCGCCATTCCGCGCTGTCCCCGGTCATCACGGCGTCTCCGCAGGTGACCGTGACCGGTCCACCGAGAAACGCGATGATCGCGCCTTCCGCCGCCGAATCCGGGCGCTCCACCCGCTGGCCGGCCCGACGAATGTTCAGCGGACATCGACTGACGCCCTGCGCCGGGGCGGCCGAGGCAATCATCCCCAGGGCCAGGCTGAAGGACGTGGTGCACCACAGGAGGCGCGAGAGCCGGCTCACTGAGGTACCGACACCTCCGGGGTCGTGGTTCGCCCCGGTCCGTACTGCTTTTCTTCCGTCGTCAGATCGTACACGACGTACTCGCCCCGATCGACCGTTCCGTCGGGCAAGAAATACACATACCCCGAGTCCGCTCGGATTTCATTCGCCGCCGACAGGTACTCGATTACCGGCGCCTCGAATCGCTCCCCGGTGCTCAAGTTCACCTCGACGTCTCCCCGAACGGTGACATCTCCGGAATTCAGTTGGTACTCCGCACTCTGCCCTTTGAGCACACCCAGGGTATCCCCCGTTTCACCGAAGAACGTCATGGTTACGATCCGAAGATCGAGTCGGCCATCCTGCTCGAAGGTGAAGGCGGTATCCGCATCGAGCCTGGCCCTTCGAATGCCGCGACTCGTGATGAAGTTCTCGACCCCGACCATTACCTGGTCGACACCTTCAGTGAACACGGCAGGCGCACTACCGCCGGGGATTTCATCCTCTGCCCCACAACCGCCCGCGAGACAGCCGAGCACCACCACTACATAAACCCAGCCCGACACGAGTCTGGCCCGGAGTCGGCTCACTTCAGTTCCACCGGCGCCAGGTCCGACGCCGACTCGAGGCCGACCGTCTTGGCCCTGTCCAGCGCCCGCGTACGGGCGGCACCGATGAACGCCGCGAACAGTGGGTGCGGTCGGGTCGGGCGGGATTTGAGTTCCGGATGGAACTGCGTGGCCACGAAGAACGGATGGTCTGACAGCTCGATGATTTCGACCAGCCCCCCATCGGGAGAGAGGCCCGCGAACCGCAGTCCTTCGGCGCTGAGTACATCCCGGTACTCGTTGTTCACCTCGTACCGATGCCGGTGTCGCTCGGAGATTTCGGGCTCGGAATACACCGACAGCGCGCGCGAGCCTTCCTGCAGGACGCACGGATACGCCCCGAGACGCATCGTGCCCCCCATGTCGGTAACCTTGCGCTGCGAATCGAGCAGCGAAATCACGGGATGAGGCGTATCCGGCGTGAATTCCGACGAGTCCGCGCCTTCGAGGCCGCAGGCATTGCGCGCAAACTCGATGATTGCGCACTGCAGTCCGAGACAGATACCGAGAAACGGAACACCCTCTTCCCGGATGCGCCGTACCGTATCCACCATTCCCTGCACGCCCCGACCTCCGAAACCGCCGGGAATCAGGACCCCGTCGTACCGGTCCGGGAACGCGTCGCCCTGCACGTCAATCGCCTCAGACGACAGCCAGTCGATCTCGACTCCGCAGTCGTGCGCGATACCACCGTGAATCAGGGACTCCTGGATCGACTTGTACGAATCCACGAGCGCCGTGTACTTACCTACGACGGCGATCCGGACCGGATCCCCCGTCGGCCGCTTCACGCGCTTGACGATCGATTCCCACGCCGCGAGGTCCGGTTCAGGGGTTTCCAGGCCGAGCGCGTCGACGATCGACCCATCCAGACCCTGGTCATGGTAACGCAGTGGTACCTCATAAATCGTGTCCAGGTCACGTGATTCGATCACGTGCTGCAGCTCGACATTGCAGAATCGTGCTACTTTGCGCTTCACCTCTTCGGTGAGCGGCAATTCCGTTCTGAGGATCAGCATGTCCGGCTGAATTCCGATCTCCATCAATTCCCGGACGGAGTGCTGCGTCGGCTTCGTCTTGAGCTCGCCGGCGGCCGCGATATACGGCACCAGGGTCAGATGGATGAACAGGCAATTCTCGCGTCCCACGTCCTGCCGGAACTGACGCAGCGCCTCGAGGAACGGCAGGGACTCGATGTCACCGACCGTGCCTCCCACCTCCGTGATCACAACGTCGTGTCCCTCGGCCAGGCGACGGACGTACGACTTGATCTCGTCCGTCACATGCGGGATCACCTGTACCGTGGCACCCAGGAAGTCACCGCGGCGCTCTTTCGTGATGATGTTCTGGTAGATCCGGCCGGTGGTGACATTGTTCGACTGGGAGAGCGACTCATCGATGAACCGCTCGTAGTGCCCGAGATCCAGATCCGTCTCAGCCCCGTCGTCGGTCACGTAGACCTCACCGTGCTGAAACGGTGACATCGTGCCGGGATCGACGTTGATGTACGGGTCGAATTTCTGGATGGTGACCGACAGCCCTCGCTCCACCAGGAGACGACCGATCGAGGCAGCCGCGATTCCCTTCCCGAGCGAGGAGACGACGCCGCCGGTTATGAAAATGTATTTCGTATGTGGTGCCGAAGGCTCTGGCATGGAGGTTTGCCTCCCTCTCAGTCGGAATTGCGGGCGAGCAGCAGCGCCTCGGCCCAGGTCAGGTCATCCGGCTCCTCGATCGCCCCCTCGCAAGGTCCGACGATCGAGACATGAATGTGAAGTCCCGCTTCCAGCGGGCGAAGTTGCTCGAGTCTCTCGAGTCTCTCGAGCGGAGATGGTGGTGACTCTACCCAGTGCTCAAGGGCTTCCCGAGAATACACGTAGAGGCCGAGGTGACGCAGCCACGAGTCGCCTCCCACCACGTAGTCAGGCGAGCCCGTCTCGGCCCACGGTATCCCGGCTCTGCTGAAATACAGTGCCCGACCATCGACCGCTCGAGCTACCTTCACTTCTGCCGGAGAGTTCCATTCATCGTCCGTGCGGAACGGAGTCGCGAGCGTCGCGATGTCGGCCTTCCCCCGCACCACCGGTCCGATCGCCGCAGCAGCGTGGCCGGGCGGCAGGAACGGCTCGTCCGCCTGGAAGTTCACGATCACATCGAACGCCTGGCCGGCGTTCGATCTCGCTGCTTCGGCAACCCGATCGGTTCCCGAGGGATGCTCGGCCGACGTCAGAACGGCGGTACCGCCGAACCCACGGACCAGATTCATGATGATATCGCTGTCGGTGGCCACCCACACGGCGTCGACTCCGGGGATCTCGCAGGCGGCTCTCCAGCTCCACTCTACCAGTGTCCTGCCGGCAATCATCTGGACGGGTTTGTTGGGAATACGCTGGCTTGCGATCCGCGCCGGGAGTACGCAGAGGACGGCCATCAGGCGCGCGATCGGGTTGGAAAGCTGGATCCGTTCACGCTCCGCAACGTAAGGCCTGTGCGAAGAGTGTGTCAAAGGTCCCGGCGGCCGCCGGTGGCCGCACGAGAACGCCTCGTCGCTCAGAGATCCCCTGGAAGGCGGAGAATAGCATAGAATCGGGACGAAGGATCCGACCCCCCCGGATCGAAAGCTACGCCCGCCTCGAGAACAGACCAGCGAACTCCGGCGATCAGGTTGGTCTCGAAGTCCGAGGACCCGTCCGGCTCCCAGGCGCTTCCGGTCGCGGCACGCACGAGCACCTTCGGCGGTCCGAGCAGCATGACTTTGAGAGCAGTGATCGGAACGAGGTACGCGGCTTGCCCGTACACGAGCCTCGGCCCGTAGAACGACAGGATGTCAAATGTGGGGAGGGTCGCCCGCCCACCGAACGCCGACCAGCGCTGGCGTGGCAGTGTTCCGCTGATATCGCCGCGCGCGATGCCGAACAACTCGACTTCATGTGATGCGAATCCAGGCGTCAGCCAGTACAGGCTTGCCTCTCCGAGTACGAAGCTGAAGTCTCCGGCGATCGATGAGTCCGCAGCTTCCAGCCGCAGGTGCCCCTCGAGCCGGCTCGTGGATGTGCGCCGGCGCGTGTCGATCTCCGCGATCAAGCTGACCGTCTCTCCCTCGTCGATCTCCGGGTTCGGGTTCGGCTCATCGTCGCCGAACAGTACGAACTGCTTCCGCGCCTCTTTGCTCGTCGCGTCTTCCCACTGGACCGACAGCGAGGGCCACCATGTCGCCGTCTCGTTTCCTCGCACGACGACGGCGACTCGATCCGCTCCGTAGTAATTCCGGAAGTCGTCACCCACGAAGAAGAACGACAGGGAGTTGGACACATTGCCCCGGATCCAGTCCTCGTTCGTCCGCGTCACCCGCTCTCCTTCAAATCCAAACTTCAGGGATTTGCTGGGATACCAGTACTGCTTAAGAGTCCCCTGGAAGTCCCCGTCCTCGGTCAGGAACCGGATCTCGCCCTCCAGAGTAGGCTGCCAGGCCCACCCGGTGGCCCTGAGCAACGCGCCCCAGCGCAGAGTCACTGCATCCACTCTCTGATAGTACGGAAAGCCGAATCCATACAGTCCCGGCAACTCGACGGCTTTCTGTATCTCGCGCACCGGGTAGATGGTCCAGCGATCTTCGCTCGAGACAACCGAATACCGGTCGTTGGGCAGGTAGACGACTTCCCCGGCCACCTCAGCCAGATCCGAGGCGTAGTAGCCCCCGCCGAGCACGACCACGTCCCCCTCGACCCGGGCACCCGGACGCAGAAACAGGTCCCCATCGACCACGTACACACTCCCCGCGACTGTCGCGGAGATCCGAACAGACGCGTCCAGCACGAGCAGGCTGCCGATTTCTGCCAGCCCGGCGGAAAGGATCGTGTCCCGGGCTATGAGAACGTAGGCGTCATCATCGAGGAAGGCTGCGAGTCGGTGCTCCGCGGGCTCGTCCGACCCTGGTTCGAACACCACGCTCTGTGCAGAACCCACGGCCGGAACGGCCAGCAGTCCGCCAATCAACAGCGACCGGAACGTGGCACGCCTCACTCCGCTCCTCCTTCCCAACGATCCCAGGTCACGACCTCCGAGAACGGGCGACGAGGCGGCAGACGCTCGAATCCATCCGGGTAGCCAATTGCCAGGATCGTCACGACCGGAATATCCGCGGGCACGAGGAGGAGTGAGCGTACGATCGGTTCCCGGAATCCGGTGATCCACACTGCCTGCAAGCCCATGTCCAATGCCGCGAGGGCCATGCTCTGTGTGGAAGCCGCCAGATCCGTGGGAAATGCAGGTTTCCCATGACCGCTGATCCGCGAATGGACCCTGGCACAGCCGACGACAACGATCGGCGCGGTCTTCACGTGCTCGCTGTTGAACGCCGCGCCCGCCAGACGGTGACGGCTGAGCTGTTCCTGGACCACGATGAACCGCCATGGCTGGTCCTCACCTGCCGAAACCGCGTAGCGACCACAATCGAGGATCCGCTCGAGAAGCTCCGGCGGAACCGGTCGATCGGCGAATCTTCTGACTGCCTGTCGATTTCGGGACAGGCTGTGGACTCGGGAGAGGTGACTCACAATCGCTCACGCACGCGGGTGATACCTTCGATGCTCTTCCTGAAGGTACGTTCGGTCGACATGGGTATAGATCTGGGTCGTGCCGATGTCGGCGTGGCCCAGCATTTCCTGAACAGCAACGAGATCCGCGCCTCCCTTCAGGAGATGCGTGGCGAAGCTGTGCCGGAACGTGTGCGGCGTCGTCTCGGTCTGAATCGGAAACCCCAGCTTCACAGCCTTCGGCTCCGCAAGCCGAACAGCAGACTTCACGACGCTCCACGCGCCTGTGCGACTCATTTCGCCGCCGCGCTGGTTCAGGAACACCACTCCCTTCGACACACGGGGGCGCTCAAGGCTCGGGCGCCAGTCACCAAGGTACCGAAGCAGCATTCGGGTCGCACCACCGCCGACCGGAACGATCCTGGCCTTCTCACCCTTCCCGCGCACCAGGGCGAGGCCATCCTCCAAATGAAGATCTCTGACTCGCAGGCCTGTGAGTTCCGAGATTCGCAGCCCGGATCCGTAGAGCACTTCGAGCATCGACACATCCCGCCAGGCGGCCGCCTTCTGCTTCATGGTGCAGCCCGGATGAATTTGCAGATACCGCGCGCGCGCCTCGGCTCTGCGAAGGATGCACGCCACCTGCGCCACGTTCAATACGGATGGAAGCGGCCTTCCCCGGCGTGGAGCCTCGAGACGCTCGGTGGGGTCCAGCGCGATATGTCCTTCCTGCAGGAGAAAGCCAAAATAGGTGCGCAGCGCGGAGCGCCAGCGGGCCGCCGAAGCGGCGGTAAGGCCGAGCGAAGACAACTCGCTCATCCAGTCCTGAAGCAGCGCGTAGTCCACCTTGCCGGGGCCCACGACTTCACGCGACAGCGCGAAGTCCGCCAGTCCCCGACAGTCGTGCAGGTACGAGCTTACCGTCCGGGTCGAGAGATTCCGCTCGAAACTCAGGAATTCCTCGAACGGGCCGAGCAGGAAGGCGTCGTCTCTTTCCAAATCGGCTGGCGTATGTACCTGCGGTCCTACGCCGCGCGGGCTCAAGAGTCCACTTCCTGTCTCCGACTGCGCCACCAAACGAGAAGGAGAAGTACCGCGACCAGGCCCGCGATGACACCCGCCGTCGTGTTTACGGCCCTCAGAGGCCCGAGCAGTCGCTCGATGTTCCGTGAAAACAGGACTCCCGCGGTCACCAGCGCTCCATACCACACCGCCGAGGCGATCGACAGTGGAATGGCCGTGCGCCAGAACCCGAGGTGGCTGATCCCGGCGAATGCGGGCACCAGTACCCTGAACACAGGAAAGAACCGACTCACGAGGATGGTCAGCGTGCCGTACTCGCGGTAGAACAGCGACATCCTGTGCAACTGCTCCGGGCGAAGCAGCCAGCGTCCCCACCGGCTGGCGAAGATCCCTCCCCCGTACCGACGGGCTGCAAGGTAGACGGCCAGCGCGAGAAGCAGGTTGCTCACCCACGCCACCAGGAACACGAGGCGGCTGTCGAGCAGGCCCCGATCCGCGAAGATCGCACCTGCTACGACGAACATGTCGGATGGAATGGGGGGGAAGAGATTCTCGATCGCCGCCCCGGCGCCTACCAGGAGATACAGGACCTCGACGGGTAGCTGGGACACGAGGCCCAGCAGTCCATCGACCAGCTCTTGCACCGCGGATCAGCCTCCGGCACGAATGCTGGCGTGGAGCGCGTCGATGTCACCGATCTGATTCAGCAGCGCAACAGCCGTGACCGCCAGCCCCTCGGACCTGCCGATCCAGCCCATTCCCTCGTTGGACTTTCCCTTGATGGACACGGAATCCGGTCCGATGCGAAGGTAACGCGACAGGATGTTCGCCATCGCGTCTGCGTGTGGCGAGATGCGTGGCAACTCTGCGACGACCGTTACATCCACATTCACGACCTGATAGTTCCGTTCCTCCACCCAGCGGATCGTCCGCTCGAGGAGCTCCAGAGAATCCGCGTTCTTCCACTCGGGGTCCGTATCGGGGAACCTCCCCCCGATCGTGCCCAGTCCCGCTGCGCCAAGCAGTGCGTCGATGATCGCGTGGATTACGGCATCGCCATCCGAATGCCCGGAGAGCCCGGGCGACCCGGGAATCGAGACTCCCCCCAGTACCAGGGAGCGGGATTCATCGAACCGATGGGAGTCGTAGCCGACACCGACACGCATGTGAACTCCGCGCGAACCCGTTCAGACGCCCGGGCGCCCGGCGAGCATCCGCAGCGCCAGGTGAGCCGCGTTGCGCGCGTTGTCTATCCCGACTGCAGCTACGGGCACGCCGGGAGGCATCTGCGCGATCGACAGGAGGGCATCGATCCCTCCAAGCGTACCGGCGGAGATCGGGACTCCGATCACGGGGAGTGTCGTGTGTGCGGCAACGACGCCCGGAAGGGCGGCGGACAGACCTGCGCCACAGATCACGACGTCGAAACCTTCAGCCGCTGCAGAATTCGCGATCTCAGCCGTTCGCACCGGATCCCGGTGCGCGCTGCTCACCACGACTTCCACATCGATTCCGGCTTCCTTCAGGACGTCTACGCCCTTTGCCATCGTGGGGCGATCCGATTCCGACCCCATCATCACGAGCACTCTGGACATTCTTCGATCCCCCTGGCCGTCGGCCAGTTCAGTTCCCGACCCAGCGGCGCAACGCCAGGGACACATTGTGCCCCCCGAAGCCGAACGAATTTGACAGGGCCCCGCGCACCTCGCGCTTGACCGCCCCGTTCACGGCGTAGTCGAGATCACACGCGGGGTCCGGTGTCTCATAGTTGATCGTCGGAGGGATTTCGCCACGCTCGCACACCAGGGCACAGACTGCGGCCTCGATTCCGCCCGCCGCCCCGAGCGTATGACCCGTCATCGACTTCGTCGAACTGGCGATCAACCCGTCCGCCCGATCTTCGAATACGGCACGTATTGCCGCAGTCTCCGTGGCATCGTTGGCCGGCGTAGAAGTTCCGTGCGTGTTCACGTACTCCACGTCCTCGAGCGTCATGCCGGCATCACGCATCGCCGCCCGGATCGCGATCTGCGCACCCGCTCCACCAGGTGAAGGGGCCGTCATGTGATAGGCGTCCGCGCTCTGCCCGAAGCCGGCGAACTCCGCAATGATGTTCGCCCCGCGTTCCTGCGCGTGTTCCAGGCGTTCGAGAATGAGCATGCCCGCACCTTCCCCGAGCACGAACCCGTCCCGCGTCAGGTCGAACGGACGCGAGGCAGTCTCGGGAGAATCGTTCCGTTCCGACAGGGCCTTCATCGAAGCGAAACCCGCCATGCAGAGCGGCGTGACCGTCGCCTCCGTGCCCCCGGCGATCATCACGTCCGCCTCGCCGACCCGGATCGCCCGTAAGGCGGATCCCACCGCATGAGCGCTGGATGCACACGCGGAGACAGTGGCGTAATTCGGCCCCTGCGCCCCATAGCGCATCGAGATCATGCCGGCAGCCATATCACCGATGAACATCGGTATGAAGAAGGGAGAAACCCTGCCCGGCCCTCTGTCCAGCAGCTTGGAGTGCTGGTCTTCGAGCGTCGTCAGACCTCCGATTCCACTGCCCACGATAACTCCGACCCGCTCCGGCGCAGTGGACCGCATGATACCCTCCAGATCCGCCTGCTCGGCTGCCTGGACGGCCGTAGCCATCGCGAACTGCAGGAACCGATCGGCCCGGCGTGCTTCTTTCCGATCCATGTACTTCTCCGGATCGAAGTCCTTGACTTCGCACGCGAAACGAACGGTGTGTTCCGATGCATCGAACTGCGTAATCGGGCCCGCCCCGCTGACCCCGGCGAGCAAGGCGGACCACGTCTGTTCGACATCCAGACCAACCGGGGTAACGAGTCCCAGACCCGTTACAACAACCCTTGGACGATCACTCATTCCCGTTGCGCCCTCCACCAGGGCCTGCGGTCAGTCCTGGTTTTCGGCGAGATACCGGATGGCGTCGCCGACGGTCTGCATCTTCTCTGCGTCCTCGTCCGGAATCTCGATCGAGAACTCTTCCTCGAATGCCATCACGAGCTCGACAGTGTCGAGTGAGTCAGCACCCAGATCCTCAACGAACGATGCCCCGTCAGTGACCTTCTCGATCTCGACGCCCAGCTCGTTCGCAATAATCTCCTTGACCTTCGCCGCCGCATCCGACATGTCGATTTCCTCTCGTAAACGAGGTTTGTTCCCCGGCACGCGACAGGCGCGTGCTCCGTTGTCTCGGCCGACCCGGAGGTCAGCCGTGCATCACCATTCCACCATCCACGACAAGGACCTGTCCGGTCATGTACGATCCTGCCGGACCCGCCAGAAAACGAACGACGCCAGCGACATCCTCGGGCCTTCCGATTCTGCCCAACGGAATTCTCTCTGACAGCGCCGAACGTGCTTCCTCCGGAAGCTCGGCCGTCATGTCCGTCTCTATGAAGCCCGGCGCCACGACATTCACGAGGACCCCCCGCGACGCCAGCTCGAGCGCTACGGACTTCGAAAATCCGACCATACCTGCTTTGGACGCCGCATAGTTGGCCTGCCCACGGTTCCCCGTCAACCCTACCACACTCGCGATATTCACGATTCGACCAGACCGTCGCTTCATCATTCCACGCGCGACCGCTCGTGTAGTATTGAAGGCGCCCTTCAGGTTCGTGTCGAGCACGGACTGCCAGTCGTCATCTCGCAGCCGAACCAGCACGTTGTCGCGCGCGATACCCGCGTTGTTTACCAGGATCCCGACGGGACCGATATCGGCCTCGACGGCCGCGATCAACGCCGTGCACGCGGCTGAATCCGAGACGTCGCAAGCGTATCCCCGTCCACCGTCCCCAGGCAGGGAGTCCGCTACAGCACGTGCTCGCGACTCGTCTCGCGCCACGCAGGCGACCGAACACCCGGCCGCTGCGAGTGACTCGGCAATTGCCTGACCGATTCCGCGGGAAGCGCCGGTGACGACAGCTACCGTTCCATCCAGTTCAGGCATTGAACGCCTCCACCATCTGTTCCAATTCAACTGGTGTACCCGCGGCCGCAGAGGTCTGACCACGATCGATTCGCTTCAGCAACCCGCTGAGTACTCGGCCCGGGCCGACTTCGATCCACAGATCCGGATGGGACGCCGCCATCGCCTCGACCGACTCCACCCAACGGACGGGCGATGTCAGCTGCTCGACGAGCCGGGAACGCGCCTCGGACGCGGTTCGGACTTCAGTTGCCGAAGCGTTCGCCACGACGGGCCACGCCGGGTCGACCAGTTCGACTTCCGAGATCGCTTCCGCGAGGCCGGACCGGGCCGACTCCATGAGCGGCGAATGAAACGCTCCGCTCACGGTGAGGGGAATCACCTTGCGGGCTCCCATCCCGCTCGCCGCTTCCATCGCCGCCTCGACCGCCGGGACGTCGCCGCTGACCACGATCTGTCCCGGAGCATTGTAGTTGGCCGGCACCACGACGAATTCGTCAGTCGACACACTCGCACAGACAGTCCCGACACCTTCCGGGTCCATCCCGATCACCGCGGCCATCGTTCCGGCTCGCTCATCTCCGGAAATGGCCATCAGTTCACCCCGCCTCCGCACCAGACGCAGGGCATCAGCGAGGCCAAGGGATCCAGCCGCCACGTAGGCAGTGAACTCTCCGAGGGAATGTCCGGCTCCGATCGAGACGGACTCGCGCACCTCCTGGGGCAGCAGACTCCAGGCGATGAAGGAATGAAGCAGGATCGCAGGCTGAGCATTCTCGGTGCGGGTCAATTCCTCGACCGGCCCGTCCCAGCAGATTCGGCTCAGCGGAACACCCAGCACGCTGTCCGCAAGTTCGAACAATTCCATCGCACGTGCGTCGGCCACCGCGAGGTCTCGACCCATTCCGACGAACTGAGATCCCTGCCCCGGCATCATTACGGCAAGGCGTTTCAAGCTACCTCCCCGGCATTTTCCTGGACTGGTCGTTCAACCGACAACACGGGACAACCCGACACCCGTGCTGCAAATGCGGCGGCCCCGCCCTCCGATCGGAGGCCGGGGCCAGCGGCACTCGAGCTTGCCTCGATCCCGGCGCTTCCGAGTGCGCGGGACCGGTCTAGAACTCCTCGGTCCTGACAACCTCGCGGCCCCTGTAATGGCCGCAATTCGGGCACACCCGATGAGGCCGCCGCGGGTCGCCACAACGCGGGCACGACTGGTGAGCGATGTTCTCCGCCACGTCGTGTCCGCGACGATTCCGCTTGCGCGTCTTCGATGTCCGTCGCTTCGGAACAGCCATGATACCCGATCCTCTATCCGTCGTCCGACCCGCGTCCGGCGCCCTCTGCGGCATCCGGTTCCTGCGGGAACCGTTGTCTTAATGCATCCCACCGCGGATCCGTCTGCTCTACCCGGCAGCCGCAGTCGCCCTCGTTGCGGTTCGAGCCGCACGTCGGGCAGATCCCTTTGCAGTCGGGCCTGCAGAGCGGAAACTCCGGCAAGGCCAGGAGCAGCTCCTCGCGCAGCGCCGGAAGCAGATCCAGTTCCGGCGCGTCGGGATCCAGCGCGTACAACCCGTCCTCCTCATCCTCGGGGCCGATTCCAGGATCGAACCTGAGATCCAGTTCCACATCGACCCTGCGAGTGATGCCCTCCAGGCATCGTCGGCAGCCCAGCTCGATCGGCACGCCCAGCCGACCCCGCACATGCACGCCCCCCTCATGGAAAGCGTCGATGCTGAGCCCCACATCCGGCTCGTCGGCCAGGACCACATCGTCCAGACCCCAGATCGATGGGTCCGCTGGCAGGCGGCCCGACCACTCGACCGGACCCGACTCAAGGCGGTCAAGTGCCAGCATTCCTGCTGGGAAGCCTTTACTCATAGCTGTTTCCACCATATCTGTCAACGTGCAGATCGCTATACCCGTGCAGTCGAAATCGGTTCAGATCAACTCCGTGCCCGAGAAGAAGAACGCAACTTCCACCGCCGCGTTTTCCACGGAATCGGATGCGTGGATTGCGTTCCGCTCTTTGCTCTCCGCGAATAGCGCGCGAACGGTCCCGTCTGCTGCTTCCGCCGGGTCCGTCGAACCGATCACGTTCCGCAGGTGGGCAACCGCATTTTCCCTGCGCAGCGCGATCGGCATGCACGGGCCGGAAGTCATGAATCCGACCAGCGAGCCATAGAACGGCCGCTCGCTATGAACCGCGTAGAATTCCTCGGCGTCGACCCTTCGCAGTCGAGCAACCCTGGCCGCCACGAGCTCGAACCCTTCCTTCTCGAGGTGCGCCAGGATGAGCCCCCCCTTGCCTGTACCGAAGGCGTCGGGTTTCACGATCGCCAGTGTGGTTTCCTTGTTCACTACCCCATCTCCTATCATGTCATGGGCTGAGGCGCGGCCGGCGGTTGCTCTCGCCGCCGGGCGCGCCTCAATCTCCTGTCCGACTGTCCGTTCAGAGCGCGGCTGCAATCAGCTCCACGAAGTCTGCCGGGCGCTCCGCGACGGCGATCCCGCAATCGCGGAACGCCTTCATCTTCTCCGCAGCAGTACCCTCCGAACCCGAAATGATAGCGCCAGCGTGCCCCATCCGGCGTCCGGGTGGTGCCGTCTGTCCGGCGATGAAACCGACGACCGGCTTCGACATCCGGTCCCGGACATACTCGGCAGCCACCTGCTCATCCGTGCCGCCGATCTCGCCGAGCATGCAGACGGCCCGGGTCTGCGGGTCCGCTTCAAAGGCCTCGAGGCAATCCACGAAATTCGTGCCGATTAACGGGTCTCCCCCGATGCCAACGCAGGTGGATTGTCCGATTCCGGCCCGCGTGAGCTGGAAGATCACCTCGTATGTAAGTGTCCCGGACCGGCTGACGACGCCTACTGGTCCGGGCATTACGATCTGGCCGGGCAGGATGCCGACCTTGCACACTCCCGGCGTGATCAGTCCCGGGCAATTCGGTCCGATGAGGCGCGCACCTTTCTCCTTGACGAACGGCAGGGCTCGCATCATGTCCTGTACCGGCACCCCCTCGGAGATGCACACGATCAACTCGATGCCTGCCTCCGCGGCCTCGAACACCGCATCTGCGGCGAACGCGGCGGGCACGTAGATCACGCTCGTATTGGCTCCGTGCTTCTCTACCGCCTCGGCTACCGTGTCGAACACCGGTACCGAATCATCAAACAGCTGGCCGCCTTTGCCGGGCGTCACTCCCGCGACGACCTGTGTGCCGTACTCGATCATCTGGCGGGTGTGAAATCCCCCATCCCTGCCGGTGATGCCCTGCACGACCAGTCGAGTCGATCCATCGATGAATATGCTCATGCCGATGTGTCTCCCTTCGCGAGCTCCACCGCCGCTTTCACGACTTCGTCCATGTCCGTCATGGCGGTGAACCCGGCTCGGTTCAGGATTTCGATCGCCTCCGCCTCGTTTGTACCGGTGAGCCGGATGGCGATCGGGAGATCAATCTCGATTCGCCGGGTCGCTTCCACGATGCCGTTGGCGACGTCGTCACATCGAGTAATTCCACCGAAGATATTGAACAGGATCGACTTCACCCGCGGATCCGCCGTGATGATCTCCAGCGCCGTTACGACCTTGTCGGGGTTTGACGATCCTCCGATATCGAGGAAGTTCGCCGGGTCCCCACCGTAGAACTTCACCATGTCCATCGTCGCCATTGCGAGCCCCGCCCCGTTCACCACGCAGCCCACCTGCCCGTCGAGCTTGATGTAGCTCAGCCCGGCGTCTCTCGCCTTCGTCTCGGCCGCCGGCTCGGAGCTCGTGTCCCGCATCGCTGCTACTTCCGGCACCCGGAACAGGACGCTGTCATCGATATTCATCTTCGCGTCGATCGCCTTCACCTCGCCCTCGGGCGTGGTGATAAGCGGATTGATCTCCGCCAGAGTCGCACCCGCTGCCTGGTACGCTTCGTACAACTTCATGATGATCGACGCCGCCTGGCGCGCCAGCTTCACGTCGTCGTACAGCGCCCAGGCAAGCCCCATCGCCTGATGCGGCAGCAGGCCATATCGCGGATCGATCGATAGCTTCGTGATCGCATCGGGATTCGTCGCCGCGACTTCCTCGATGTCGATTCCGCCCTCTGGCGAGACCATGAAGACATTACTCTGTGTCGCGCGATCCATCACGATCCCTACGTATGCCTCGGAAGCGATCTCCTCGGCAGGCGTGACGAGCACCTTCTCCACCGTCAGGCCTTTGATTTCGAGTCCAAGTATCGCCTCGGCCTTCACCCTGGCGTCTGCGGCGTCATCAGCCAGCTTCACGCCTCCCGCCTTGCCCCGGCCTCCCGCGTGGACTTGTGCCTTCACGACGACCGGCCCGCCATATCGGGCCGCTATCGATTCGGCCTCCTCCGGTGTCGTAGCGATCTCGCCGGGAGGGACCGGAATCCCGTGTGCCCGGAGGATCTCCTTGGCCTGATATTCGTGGATGTTCATTTCCGCCTTCGTTCCATGTCAGAAGCTGTTTCCCGGCCTGCTCAGCTGCCGGGCCTGATCGTAGTTCCGGCCTTCCCTGCCAGCGCCGCCGGACCGTCCTCGAGAGCCGCGATGATCGCCAACTCACCGCCGCTGTTGAGGAAGTGTACCGCCGCCTCCAGCTTCGGTCGCATGCTTCCCGCTCCGAGTGAACCGCCTGCTACCAGGCTCTGTGCCTGGCTGCTCGTAAGCTCTTCGACCTTCCGCGCCCTGTCCGTGCCCCAGTCCTCGTATACGCCGTCCACGTCTGTCAGGATGAGCAAGACGCTGGCGCCGATGTCCCGCCCGAGGATCGCGGCCGCCCGATCCTTGTCTACCACCGCATCCACACCTTCGAGTCCGAGCACGGGATCGTGGTATACCGGAATGCCTCCGCCTCCGGCAGCGATTACGATATCGCCGCGAAGCACGAGTTCTCGCACCATATCCGACTCGATGACCTCGACCGGGACCGGGCTCGCAACGAGGCGCCTCAGGTTGCCCCGCGGGTCCTGGGCGATCAGCACTCCGTCCTCGCGTAACTCTGTGGCATCTGCATCGGAGAGCCCCCTGCCGATGAACTTGGTCGGCCTGCTCATCGCCGGATCGTCAGGGTCGACGCGGGACTGCGTGATCAGGGTGACCACGCGTCGATCACTGCCGGTGCTCGCGAGCGCGTTCTGCAGGGATTGCTGAATCATATATCCGATCCAGCCTGCCGTCGCGGCCACGAGAACACCCAGCGGAAGTTGCTCGACTTCGTTCCGGGCCACCCCGTTGCGGAGCAGCTCGTCCCCGACTTGCGGACCATTTCCGTGCACGATCGCTATTTTCCAGCCCTCTCGGGCCAGGTTCACGATAGAAGCGAGACTCTCGCGCGTATGTCGGAACTGATTCCTGACGGATGCCGACTCTCCAGACGGCGACAGGGCGTTGCCGCCGATTGCGACGACGACGGTTCTGCGTCCCGGGCTCAACTTCGATCCCTCAATCCAGATCGGGAACGGTGACGCCCTGCTCTGCCAGCCACCCGGCCACGTCATCGCGGATTCGCCGCAGGGATTCCGGCGTATCTGCTTCGAACCGACACACGATCACGGGTTGCGTATTGCTCGCCCGGATCAACGCCCAACCATCCTCGAACAACACTCTGGCGCCGTCGATGTCTATGACGTCGTACGATGCACGGTAGTGGTCCACGGTCCGCGCGACGATGTCGAACTTCTCTTCTTCCGGACAGTCGACTCGAATTTCCGGCGTCGACGGATAAGACGGAATTGCTGCCGCCAGGCTGGACAGTGGCTTGCCGCTTTTCGCCACCAGCTCGGCGAGACGAGCGGCATCGTAAATCGCATCGTCTACCCCGATCCACCGATCCGCGAGGCAGATGTGCCCGCTCATCTCTCCAGCCACCGGCGAACCGCCGGCCTTCATTCGCTCCTTGATCAGCGAATGACCCGTCCGCCACATGACGGGCACCCCACCCGCCGCTTCTATCATTTCCGGCAGCGCCTTGGAGCATTTCACGTCGAACACGACCTCGACTCCCGGCCGTGTCTTAAGAATGTCCAGCGCATACAGCAGGAGGAGATGATCTCCGCGCACGATCGTTCCGTTCTCGTCCACGGCTCCGATCCGGTCCGCGTCTCCATCCAGGCCTATCCCCATTGCCGCGCCTGTTTCCCTGACCAGGGAAATAAGGTCGACGAGATTCTCATCCACCGTCGGATCCGGATGATGATTCGGGAATGACCCGTCAGATTCGCAATACAGCGGAACCACTTCGATCCCGGCCGCCTCGAGCGCCTCACGCGCCACGACGCTCCCGGTTCCGTTACCACAGTCCAGCACTACCTTGATCGGCGCAGGCAATTCGACGGCACTCGACACGGCCTCGACGTATCGCTCGAGGATCTCCCGGCGCTCCGTCGTCCCTGCTCCGTCGAGGTACTGGTCGGCCTCGATTCTTCGACGCAGGTCCTGAATCGCCTCACCGTAGAGCGAGCCACCGCCGGCGACCATCTTGATACCGTTGTACTCGGAAGGGTTGTGAGAACCTGTGATCTGGATTCCCCCGTCGGTGCCGAATTCCCGGTCTGCGAAATACAGAGTCGGAGTCGGGACGGTGTCGATAAGAATGACGTCAGCTCCCGATGCGTTGAGCCCGGCGCACATGGCCCGGGCCAGCTCTGGCGAACTGGGACGGTTGTCGTGCCCGACGGTAATCCGGAGGGCGTCCGACCCCGTCATCTCCCGCATTCGTGACGCGTACGCACGGCCAACGGCCCGGACAACGTCTACCGTCAGATCGTCGCCGACGATGCCTCGAATGTCATATTCACGAAAAATCGTTCCTGAAACTTTCATTGAGTCCTCTAACAGGGAAACGGCCGGGCCGGACCTCATGCGTCCCGAGCCGATCTCGGCCCGGACTGATGAGCCGCGAGTCAGCCGGTGAGCGCCTGCCCCGACGGTGACCGCGTGCCCCTGGCGTCAGCTCCGATCGGCGGGTGCGGGGACGACAGCTGTCGGCGGCGGTACTGCTTCACTTTGGCCGAGGCCCGGTACCACGACCGCCGAACGAGGCGTCAGGTCGTCTCCTGCTCCACTCACGGTCCGCAGTGCATGGCCGGGGAACAGCCCTGCTGCCAGGAGGGCGACCACGGCGATGACCGTAGCGAAACGGAACGCCGGACCGGAGCGGTCGAGCTCCGGAGCATCCTCAGATGCGACTTCGAAATACATCTTCCAGATGACGCGGAGATAGTAGTAATAGGAAACGAGACTCGTCATCACGAGCGTAATCGCCAGTGCCACCTCGCCCGACTCCACGGCAGCGCTCAACAGGTACAGCTTTCCGATGAAACCACCGGTCGGCGGAAAGCCGGCCAGGGACAGCAGAAACACGACGAAGGCCGCTCCGAGCAGCGGACGCCGCCACCCGAGCCCGCGGAAATCCGCCAGCTTCGATCGGGTGTCACCCTTCCCGGCCACCAGGTAGACCACTGCGAACGCACCGAGGGTCATGATCGCGTACACACCCAGATAGAACAGGGCCGCGGATCGACCGAGCGAGCTTCCGGCCGCGACTCCGACCAGCAGATAGCCGGCATGCGCGATGGATGAGTACGCGAGCATTCGCTTGACGTCGTCCTCGGCCAGCGCAATCAGGTTCGGGATGATCATCGTGAGCATCGCGAGCCACCAGACGATTCCGTGCCAGAACGGCTCAGCCGGCGCAAGCTCGATGGTCACGATTCTGAGGATCGCCGCGAACCCGGCCGCCTTCACACCGGCGGCCATGAATCCGGTCACCGGCGTCGGAGCGCCCTCATAGGTGTCGGGCGTCCAGGCATGGAACGGAACGGCCGACACCTTGAAACCGAGGCCCACGAGCAGGAGAGCGACGCCAGCGAACAGCAGCGGATTACCAGCCTCCGTGCCGCGGGCGATTTCGTACGTCACGAGGCTGAGATTGGTGCTCCCGACCGCTCCGAAAATCAGGGCGATACCATAGAGCAGGAATCCGCTGGCGAACGCCCCCATCAGAAAGTACTTGAGCGCCGCTTCCGACGACCGGCGGTCCCGGCGGTTGATCCCGGTAAGAACGTAGACGGAGATCGACATCAACTCCACCGCAACGAACAGAACGATCAGATCCCGGGTCCCGCCGAGCATCATCATGCCGACGCAAGCCATCAAGACGAGGAAGAAGTACTCGCCGATCCGCATTCCTTCCCGGTCCAGCCAGTCGAACGAGAACAACAACCCGAGCGCCGTAGCCCCGAGGATGATGAAGTTCGTCGCCACACGGAATCCATCCACCGCGATCATGGCATTCTGGCCAGGGACCTCTACCGTGAGGAGCCACGCGTTGGCAACGGCGGCCACGATCACACCCGCCACGGCCAGTGCGCCGACCCAGGGGGCGCTCGGCGCACTCCTGCTCCCTCGCTGAAATACGTCCAGGAGCAGAACCGCCAACGCCGTCACGGACACGACGATTTCCGGCAGCAGCGCCCAGAAGTAGTGGAGCTGTGAGCTGAAGTCGAGAATCACGTGGTCAACCCTCTCAATCCCCGGTCTCGCCGAGGATCAGCATGTGGTCGAATCGGACATCCTCGTCCAGGGCCACTACCGGAGCCTGTACCGCCCGCACTTCGATCTGGTCGAGGAGTGCCTCCACCGACGGCGCCGTACGGGCAAGGAACGGTAAGGGATACACTCCGATCACGATGATCATCACCAGCGCCGGCAGAAGGACGATCCTCTCACGCAGACTGAGGTCTGTCAGACCGCGGTTTTCTTCCTTGTCGACCGGGCCATAGAGGACTCGCTGAACCATCGGCAGCATATACGCCGCGGCAAAGATCACTCCCGTCGCAGCGATCGTCGCTGCCACCGGGTGGGTCCTGAACGTCCCGATGAGGATCAGGAACTCACCGACGAATCCATTCGTCCCGGGCAACCCGATCGAACTCAGCGCGACCACCACGAAGGCGAACGCGAAGAACGGCATCACCTTCGCGATTCCGCCAAAGTCCTCGATCAACCGGGTATGCCGCCGTTCGTAAAGCATCCCGATCAACAGGAAGAGCGCTCCCGTGGAAATCCCGTGATTCACCATCTGGAGTATCCCGCCCTGCACCGACTCGGAGGTCAGGGCGAACAGACCGAGCATCACGAATCCGAGGTGGGCGACCGAGGTGTACGCCACCAGCTTCTTTGCATCCGGCTGCACGGCCGCCACCCAGGCACCGTACGTAATACCGATCAGACTCAGAACGATGATCGTGTTGACGACCACATCGCTGGTTGCCGCAAAGGAGAAGAACGGCATCGCGAACCGCAGGAATCCGTAGGTCCCCATCTTCAGGAGGACGCCGGCCAGGATCACCGAGCCCGCAGTTGGGGCCTCGACGTGCGCATCCGGAAGCCATGTGTGGAACGGAAACAACGGCACTTTGATCGCGAACGCGAGGGCGAATGCCCCGAACAGCCAGAATTGCAGCGATCGAGCGATCGGGAGCTGCACCAGGTCGTTGTACGCGAAGGTCACGACGCCGTACTGCCGGAAATACAGGTAGACGAGCGTGACGATGGCGACCAGCATCAGGAGTGAGCCGACGGCCGTGAACAGGAAGAACTTGATCGCCGCGTAGATTCGCCGCTCTCCACCCCACACCCCGATCAGGAAGTACATCGGGATGAGCATCAATTCCCAGAACAGGAAGAACAGGAACATGTCCAGGGCGATGAATACGCCGATCATCGCGCTCATCAGAATCAACAGCATCGCGTAATACGATTGTTGCTGACGCTTGATGTAGCTGTACGATCCGAGGATCGCCATCGGCATCACGAATGTCGTGAGCATGACCATCAACAGCGAAATGCCATCGATGCCCACGGTGTAGCCGATGCCCCACTGACCGATCCACGGGATCGAAACGTAGTTCTGCAACGCCGCCGTGTCCTGCCGAAACGTCCAGAACAACGGAAGCGATATCAGAAACGCCACGACGCTCGTTCCCAGCGCCACGTGCTTCGCGTCCTTCTCGCCTGCGAACAGGCACGCAACGCCGCCGGCCAGCGGAAGCAGCAGAAGGACCGTAAGTACCCAGTGACTCTCGAAGAAGCTCACGGTTCGATTCCGCTCAGAACAGGAAAGTGGCGAGGATCACCAGCACCCCCGTAACGAAGTAGAACATGTACGTCGAGACCCGTCCGGTCTGGAACAGGCTGCCGATCCAACCGACCGCCCGCGTGCCGGATGCCAGCCCGTTGATCGAACCATCGATCAGACCCGCATCCACAATACGCCAGCACCCGCGCCACAAAGCGAGAAGCGGGAGAATGATCATCCGGTCGTACAGCTCGTCCACATACCACTTGTTGTAGAGCACGCCTGCCAGCCCGGTCGGATCGACCGATTCCGCCGCGGGCTTCCAGGTCCGGTGGATCAGGGCCCGGAAGGTGAGCAGAATCACTACTGCGGCAGCCACGGTCGAGATCCCGGCCCACATCGCCTCGCCTCCCCCGATCGGGGACGTGTGCGCTTCCTGGAGGCCGTGGGACTCCAGGATTCCGCGTGCAGGGGCGAATATCGGATGCAACCAGTCGTGGAACGCGTGCACGCCGGGAAGCACCGGCAGGGCATCCGGGATGTTCACCCAGCCGCCGATGACCGACAGCACAGCGAGAATGGCCAGCGGGATCCACATCACGGCAGGCACCTCGTGCAGGTGCGATCTCTCCTTCTCGCCTGTCCGATTCTCCCCGTAAAACGTCATCACCATGAGGCGCGTCATGTATCCCGCCGTGAGCATCGCCACGACCAGTGCGACTCCCCACAGAATTCCGTAGCCGTAGGCGCCCGTGTACCAGATAATCTCGTCTTTCGAAAAGAACCCGGCGAGCGGAATGATCCCCGAAATCGCCAGCGTACCGACCCACATGGTCGTGAACGTTATGGGCATGTAGCGGCGGAGCCCACCCTGGTTTCGCATGTCATTCGGATCCTCATGACTGTGCACCTCGTGATACGCGTGGTGCATCGCATGAATCACCGCTCCGGAGCCCAGGAACAGCAGCGCCTTGAAGAACGCGTGGGTCATGAGGTGGAACACGCCAGCCGTATACGCCCCGATACCGACCGCCAGGAACATGTAGCCGAGCTGGGAGACCGTGCTGTAGGCGAGGACTTTCTTGATGTCGTACTGCTGGGTAGCGATCGTCGCCGCTAACAGTGCCGTCCCTGCCCCGACGGCCGCCACGACTGCCTGGGACACGGGAGACATCGCGAACAGAACGCTCGTCCGCGCGACCAGGTAGACACCTGCCGTGACCATGGTCGCGGCATGAATAAGGGCCGAGACCGGCGTCGGCCCGGCCATGGCGTCAGGTAGCCACACGTACAGCGGGATCTGCGCCGACTTCCCGGTGCACCCCAGGAACAGAAACAGGGTGATCGCCGTTACGACCACGCCTCCGTACGCGAGCGTCGCCGGTGCCGCGGCGAAGACCTGGGCGTAACCGAGCGTGCCGAAGTGCACGAAGATCAAGAACATCGCGACGAGGAATCCGAAGTCGCCGATCCGGTTGACCACGAACGCCTTCTTGCCGGCGCTCGCAAAGTCCTGGTTCTCATACCAGAAACCGATCAGCAGGTACGAGCAGAGTCCGACTCCCTCCCAGCCAACGAACGTGATCGGAAAATTCGCTCCGAGCACGAGGACGAGCATGAAGAACACGAACAGGTTCAGGTATGCGAAATATCGAGAATAGCCCGGATCCTCGCCCATGTAACCAATGCTGTACACGTGGATCACCGAGCTCACGCCGGTAACCACCAGGCACATCAGGATCGAGAGTTGATCGAACTGCAGATCGACTCCAACACTCAGGTTGCCGGCGGCCATCCACGTCCACAGCGACACGATCGCCGGTTCGTGGGGCGCAGCCGTCAGCATCGCGACGAAGTTCAGAACGACGACCACGAACGCACCGATCACGGCGAGCGGTCCGACGAGGCTCGGAATCGACTTGCTTCCGCGCCACATGAACGCTCCGATGCCGTTCACGACGGCCCCGATCAACGGCAAGAGCAGAATCCACACCGGGAGGATCGGCTCGTACGCCGCGTGCGCCTCCTGAAGGAGCAATGGCAGGCTCACCACCGGATCACCACCTCAGAAGATTGAAGCGATCGACATCCACACCCTCGTAGTGTCGGAAGATCGCAAT
>Ga0114922_10000961_pt1 | contig 27571 bp, 16 predicted proteins | sample AartaG_FD_100975 | JGI IMG/M metagenome (GOLD analysis project Ga0114922, IMG submission 100975) | Deep subsurface microbial communities from Aarhus Bay to uncover new lineages of life (NeLLi) - Aarhus_00045 metaG | ecosystem: Environmental > Aquatic > Marine > Oceanic > Sediment | place... | reverse complement strand
AGGGTAACAACGGTTGAGTTCCTACGGCCAATTGATAGTAATTACCATATGTCATGGGGGCAATAGGGTTGTGTGCCATATCAGTGAAGACCCAGAAGGCATCGTTCAATTGTGTGGCCATAGACTCACCAGTTCCCGACACAGTGAGTCTTACCAGATCTGAGTATGTGCCAGTGCTTGAACCACCTTCGGCAGTCGTAAATACAGCGGTAACCGCCTCAGGTAGTCCCGACTCGTAGTATTCTATGCCACCGAAGGTTGGCCCCGCAAGCAATTGACCACTACCAATAAAAACCACGGCTACTATTATACAAATTGTAATTAACTTTTTCATAGTACCTGATTTCGCTCCTTTCTACATTTCACCACATTTTCTTTAAGCTATCGGGGTCTAGGAAGGAAGAATCACCTCGTAGTGGTATTCCTTCCAACTTCCCGTCAAGCTACAACAAATCCAAATCAGTTTTAAAACAATCAATCTTTACAGAGTTCTTCGTCTTCGTAACCAACCAACAATCCCGACACCAACGCTGCCAAGCAGAATAGCGCCCGGAGCAGGCACTACAGAAGCCTTCATCTCGATTGCAAGGTCGTTGAAATCACGGTCACCGCCACCGTACTGGTCATCCCAGAACAGCACCCATGTGATAGCATTATCATTAAGGCCCTCGACATAGTAGGTAATCAAGTGGTCGAGCCTGTCTGCATTGCTGCTCTGGAGCGAAGACCAGGTCAAGCCCGAGCCTTCACGAATCCATTCCCAAGTTTCACCTGCATTAAAAACTTCCGGGTTAGCGGCCACATCAATCCATCCGCTCTGGTTTCCCACGTCAATCAGTTCGTGATAGCCATCGTCGTTTTCATAGCCAAACTGCTGGTCGTACCCAGCAAAACGTGCTCGCGCAGTAATAGAAGCAATCCCGTCATGCCATATCTGATCGGTTACGTTTGATCCAGGCAGGGACGTGGCCAACAGATAAAGGTTATCACCAGGGAGACCCTCTCTGACGTAATCGTTCACACGAGTTGCGGTAACGTCACCAATCGTGTAAATCTCACCGCCCCACAACGATCCACTGGCCGACACCGTGTCGGTTCCATACAGATGTTGAAAAATCGCCCGGGTATTTGTCTCACCACTGCTGCCGGTTGTCGTAAATGCGGCTTCGGCACTTCCAGCGGTGGTCAGCATCATGACGGCTGCTATAACTATCATCAGTTCTCTCAAAATAATACTCCTCATCATTTTTTCCTCACTAAGTAAAACGAACAAACGCAAAGAGTGTTTTGGGAGTACACTCTTTTGTTTGAAGAACGATACTTCAAGTGCGCGCAGGGGGACCGCGGGCAAGGTTGGCAAAAATAAAGGCAGGCAAAAAACGAATAAAGTACACTGCTTGAGGCGTTAATCCAAAAGCAGCTAATGACAGATAAAGATTGAAGCTAAGTGTGTCAATCGGGATAGTTGCGCAGGCGCCTGTCTCGTGCGCAGCGAAATTGGTTGCGTGCGGTAACGCAACGACCTGAAAGAGTCGTCTCCCAAACCAAGTGTTCACAGTATCTCCGCTCTTCTAATAATTTAGACAGTACCCCCATTACTTCTATTTGGGAGCATCCCTGACAGACGTTTTTGGCAAAAAACTTGCCATATAGAATTAGGTGACATCCCAGTCAAAGACGGGAATCCATCCCCCACAGTGACATGCTACCAGACAAAAACACAACAGCGAACTACTGATAATCAACATCACATCTGACTATAATAGTCCGCTGGGTAACTGTCAAGCATAAAATTACTGATTTTATAATATTTTTTTAGTATTTTAGCCAGAGTTAGTTTACCAAGCCCTGCATTCAAGCAAAGAAGGCATAATTATACCAAAAAGCTATACTAAATATCAAGCAAAAAACGGCAAAAACAGCTAATTGTAGATATTATTTTTGCTTATAGGCAAGTTTCAAGCTAACACTATAGTTATAGCCCCAAAGTAGTATATAGTAAGACTCAAAAAGGCCTGGCCCTGAGAAAAAATCTTATTGTCCTATAAAGATAGGGATTATGAGGTGGGAAATGGGTGGCGTGATACCAGGCAGTGGTATTTTGGGATGTTAGAGGTTGACAGTCTTATAGTGTTTGCTGTGAACAGGCTCTGCGAAGTTATTTCGCCTAAACGGCAGATTTATCCAAAAGCCCGTTTGTATCTTCAACAAATCGCAAAAGCATCGAGATTTTATTGTGTACCCAAAGCTTTCGGTAAAGATTGCGAACATGAGTTTTGACAGTTCCGTGCTTAATCTTCAGTCTGTTTGCAATTTCTTCGTTGCCTAATCCCTGACAAATCAACTGGGCTATCTGAATTTCTCTCGGCGTCATACGATAGCGTCTCTTAAGATACGACCACTGACGCTTGTTCAGCAGCACCCCGCGAGGATGAGCCAACCGGATTTCATTTTGACTGACAGTCAAATCAACTGGAGATTGGGACATGATTTTATTTCTCCGTAAGTTCTGTTAAAAGCCGCTGAGCCTCAGCTTTGTTTTCCGGGGACAGTCCCCCGATTTGCATGTTAAGCTCCAGCGACTTTTTCAAATTACTTATCGCTTCACTGTTTCGTTCGAGTCGCTGGAGTGCTTTGCCTAAATGGAAATATGAACCTACGACCGCCTTTGCCCGGCCGTGATAAAGTTTTATACACCTTGTAAAATCTTCAACCGCTTTTTCGTACCGGCCCAACTGGCAGTGAACCATACCGCTGGTATCAATAAGATCAACGTAGTTTGGATTCTGCGCGAGGCCGCGTTTGACAAGCTCAAGGGCCCGTTCACATTCTCCCTGTTCTGCGCATAATATCCACGCCAGGTTATTCAGTGCTGTGAGTCTGTAAGGATCAAGTTTGAGGACCCTTTCGTAGATGTCCGCCGCATCAGCCGAATTCCCTGACATGTGTAAAAGTACACCAAGCGCACTCAAGGCGTCAACAGAATCAGGATTGATATCAATAACTGTGCGGAGGATGCTTTCGGCAGCTTGCCTGGCTCCGTTTTCCTGACTCATTACAAGATCTTCTGTTACTGAGAGTAAAGTGGTCGTATCTTGTGGATGGTTCTTATACCAACCGACAATCCTGTCGGCCAACTCAGACCACCGGCGCTCCTTTTTGAGCACCCGCGCATGAGCCAGGATAGCAGCAGGGTCATCCGGTTGCTCCTTATACAGTATTTCAAATTTTTTCTCTGCAAGTTCGGTGTCGCCGCTTTCGTATAAAGCTGCGGCTAAGGCAATATTTATTTTCCTTGCATCGGCGTTTTTGGCCGAGGCAAGCAGTGACTTAAGAAGCTCTATAGCCTCCGGATACCGGCCCGTCACAACATATGTGTCGGCCAGAGGGACCGCAACGTCAACATCATCAGGATACATATCCATAAGCGCCTGGAGTGTTGGAATTGCAAGTACTGGTGATCTTGCCCTTTCGCAACGTGCCTTGGCAAGCATTAACAATTTATCGCTTGGCAGATAAGAAAGCCCGCGCAATGTCAAATCCATGGCCTGAGCAGGCTGATCCTGCTGAAGATAGATCTCAACCAGCATCACCCACGCTTTTGAGACTTTGGGCCGGCGGCGAGTTATCTCCGTCAGGATGCTCACGGCCTGGTCAACAGACGGAGCCGTTGCTTCGGATAAGAGCACCTGCGCTTTATAGAGCTGCAACTCGGCATCATCCGGATTCAAGGTCAGAGCTTTATCGAGAAACTCACGTCCCTGACGTTTTGTCTCTTCGTTCTGTGATGTCAGAAGTATCAAGGCTGCTTGTTTTTGCACCTGATAATCCTGGGGTGCAATCGCCGCGGCCTGCTTTATCGTTCGCACCGCTTCGGCAAGCTCGCCCATTGACTGATGAATCCGGCTCTTGAATACCAATGTTCTCAGTGCATCCGGCTCCATTCGAGCGGATTCTTCCATATCGGCCTTGGCCAGCGACATTTGTCCTAATCTGGCGTAAGATCTGCCGCGAAGCAGGTAAGCTGACGGGCTATGGAGTCGACTCACCATCTCATCACAAAGCTTCAAAGCCGCATCGCCTTTGCCCTGCAGGAGGTTAAGCTCCACCAATTGCGCCGTTACCGAAAGAGAATCGGGATTCTTTTGGAGCAACTGATTCAACAACTCGCTTGCTTCATCAAGCCTGTTTTGTTGCATTCTCAGGAGCGCAAGGGAAAACCGCACATCATCATTATCGGGCTTTTCTAAAAGAAATCCCTCAAGAATGTCGCCGGCCGGATCCAACTTGCCTTGTCTTACATAGCTGTAAAGTTCCAGCTTCGACAGACGCGGATCCGACAACTTTTGCCTGGCGGCGCGGGCCAATAAGCTATCAGCTTGCCCGTATTCTCCGGCTTTGTACATTGCGGCGACTGTTGATATTATCAACTGGATATCGTCTGGGGCTCTGTTCAATATCTCACGGTAGGCCGAAAGTGCAAGCTGCGACTCGCCGGCCCGCTCATAGCTCGCTGCCAGAAGGCGCCGACTGGATTGGTCGTCAGGATTCGCAAGAAGATTCTCCTTCAAAAGCGAGACTATCTGTGGGTAGTATTCGTTGAAGGCATTGGCAAACCACAGCCTTGCCTGCTCATAACGCCACTGCCAACCATCCGGGCCTTCTATAGACTTAATCTCATCAATGAGTCTCTGTAAATTTTCCGACTCATTTATCGCCTGGCCGCAGTCGAGCAAACGTCTCTTAAGAGGGATATCATCCGGCGTTTGGTCAGCTATGGGTTTAAGAAACTCGTAGGCCTTGGCCGGCCCATCATGAGCGGTGTATATGTCCGCGAGCATAAACTGCAACCGGCGTCTATTCGCAGGGTTACCTGCACGCTGGATTGCCTCGGTAATAACGCGTTGGCACTCGGGGAACTTTTCCTGCCGCGATAACAAACTTACAAAGTACTTCACTGCCGTTACTGATTCGCCAAAGGCCTCGGTAATACTTGCGAGTTTGATTACCGCCTGGTCGATTTCATTCTCAGCAAGCAGCACATCAACCTGTGCCAAAGCAACCTTTACGTTCGAAAGATACTTGCCGGCCAGTTCGTCCGTGAGCTGTTTGGCCCGGTCAATCTGCCGGCGCATCAGCGCCATTCTTACTTCCAATAATTTCGGCGCAAGAGCACCGCCGGTATCTCGTTGCAGCTTAGCCAGTTCTGCTTCGATATTTTCCCACATCCGCGAATCATCAGGCATTTGTCCTTCTGCCAAAAGCTGTATCCTCGCCTGCAAGTAAACCAAGCGTCCTTCAAGGCTATCCGGTTTCATTTGCAGAACGGCGCGTGCCTGTTCGGCGGCTTGGGCCCAGTCCCGATCTTCAAGGAAGAGTTTTGCGAGAACCAGACGGGCGCGGTAAGAATCCTCATTCTGATTGAGGAAGGTGCGTAACCGCTGAATGGCAGATTGGGTGTCTCCCATCTGCACAAGAGCCGCCGCCATCGCCAGTTGAATACCTTCGGACTGTCGTCCCAACTGCATTGCCTGGCGCCAGTGCTTGGCGGCGCGAGCCCATTGGCCCTTCTGCTCGGCCATAAGAGCCTCAAGGAACGCGACGGTTGCCGTACTGATTTGGTTTTTTCTCAATTCCTCAACGCAACCGGCGCCGCTTTCAAAATCACCGCCTCGGATAAACAATTCCGCAGCTACCGGCATAAAGACGAGCGAGTTGGCCCCAAGGGCCTCGAGGCCGTTACGTGCGACCCGCTGCATCTCGTCGGTCGAGCCGGTCTCAAGAGCAAGCATCGCCCAGATATGCCAAAGAAGGACATTGTCGGGCTGGCTGTGGTAAACGGCTTCAATATGAGACAATGCCTTGCCGAAAGCTCCGGCATTTACAAATTCTCTGGCCAGACTAAGCCGTACTGAGGTATCAGACAAATCATACGATTCGGCCTGTTCTAAATCCGCCAGAGCCTTGTCAAGCTCTCCACGTCTTAGATAAAAAGCAGCACGAATGATGCGAACCTGCGCGGAAGCAGGATTTTTCTGGACCGCCTGGTTGAACCAGTGCACTGCTGTTACAGAGAAATCGTCCGGCCGCAGTTCGACGAGCCGCCCCATCGCATCGTACGCCAAGACTTCTGAAGGAGAATCTTGAATAATTCCTTCCAGTTGGCGGGCGGCTTCTGCAAACTTGCGCTGCTCGATAAGGGTCTTTGCGAGCATTCTGCGAATAGTATTATCACTAATATTTTTAAGCTGTTTTGCCGCGATTAACTCGGCCTCTCCCGGCATGTTCATCTGTATGTATATATCTATCAGTTTTGTTGCTGCCTCGGTATTAGTTCTGTCTATCCTCAAAGCTCTTCTATACGCGTTAATTGCCTGAGAAATGTTGCCGCGCTTCAGGGGGATTATATTCAATTGGGCCTGCGCGTATCTCATCATCGCATCGATGTCATCAGGCTCGACCGTAAGATACCTGCCCAGATTTTGTGCCGCTTCGACCCACTGAGCATCTTCATAGGCCCTGTTTCCAAGCTCAAGACCGGCCTCAGCACGATTCAGGCGATTCCACCAGCGCAGTCCATACGCTGTTATGCCCAAGACAACAAGACCAATCACTAAGACAATGATTAACTTCCAATTGATTTTTCCACTCATTTTCCTGCCTTATTTATTGCTTGAAACAGGTTCAGATATTTGTTAAAGGAAGGATCAGAACTGATCGACAAAGTTATTTATTAGCTTCTGTGCTGTTTTCCAACACACACACAAATCAAGCCAGACGGACAAACTCCTCACATATTCAGTATCGTAGTGCAACCATTCCTGGAAGTCTTTAGATTTGGCCCGCGTCCTGCAGATTTGCCACAGCCCCGTTATGCCCGGCCTGACCGATAACCTGGCATCTCGCCAGTGGGGACATAATGAATTCTCTTGTTCGGGGGAGGGCCGAGGTCCTACGATACTCATCTGGCCTAAGAGAACATTAATAAACTGGGGTATTTCATCCAGGTAGGTATTTCGTAGAAACTGTCCAACGGCACTAACCCGCGGATCTTTTTCCATTTTGAACTGTGGACCGTCAACCTGACTGACCACCCTTAACCTCTCCTGAATTTCTTCAGCACCGACAGCCATGCTTCTGAACTTCAGGCAGTCGAAAGGTTTTCCGTGCAGTCCCTGACGTCTGGCCCTGTAAAAAACCGGCCCAGGCGAAGTAAGCTTTATTGCCAGCGCAATTACGGGAAAAACCGGCGCAAAAAACACCAGCACAATCGAGGCCCCAACGAAGTCACAAATCCTTTTGAGAAACACGGCATAAGAAAATCCAGACCACTGTCTAAAAACGCTCTTACCGTCTCGAAACTGGAAGCTGTCTGTGGTCCGGTACGGCAGTGTCATTCTGTTACATTCGTGGTCCTGCCCGGATTGCTGCTTGTGCTTATTTTCTTTCGTCAAGACCCGATTCTGGATAAACCGGTCTGAGCGCACCGAAAGACCGGGTGCGATTATGGAATTTCTAACAACGGCTCCATCACCAATCTTGACGCTATCCGCAAGAATCACAGGGCCGGATATTACGGTATTTTGGCCAATATGCACATTTTTGCCCGTTACGATTTTACCAAAAAGCCTTGCGCTATCAGCAATGGTACTTTCATTCGAGCCGGGCAGCTTTTTCGAATTGAGTGCGGCCCCTAAGAAACTCAATAATCCCATTTCTGTTTCCAGATCCAGCACACTCCCGGCAGCCTCGAGACAAGTAAGCGTCAAAGAATTGGCTTGACATTTCGAAACGAACTGTTCAAAGTCCAGCGTTACAGCACCATCAACAAGCAGGTTCGCAAGGACACTGGTTTTTATGAACACATGATGCGGCCAGTCAGATGGGATATCGGCAGGTTGGGCAGTGTCGGAGTACCACCTGCGAAACCCCACCACTTTACTGTCGGGTGTAATCCGTACCTTTTCACGATACGCAGCCAGAGTCGGAGACATATTCACGATGACTACGTCGGCGTCAATGGAATTCAATACATCGCGCAACCACTGCCAGCGGGCACTTGTTGCAAATCTGCCATTTGATATGACAAACCAGTGGCTTTTGGCATATTCGGCTCGTTTGCGACAACACATCACTTCGCCCTGTTCGTAACCGATTGTCGTCGAACCGTCCCGGCGAGATATCACGCCCCATTGGGCCGGAAGAGCTATGCGAACGGTCTTTCGACTGCCAAAGCGACAACTTCCGCCTAAACCGGCAAGGGTAACAGCAGCAACCGGTTCAGTTGAAAGAGCGAAGCGCAGCAAACCACTGTCGTCAGCCGGTTGGCCTTTATTCTCGTGTATAACAATCAACTCCATATTCGAATCAGGACGTAATAAATATACGGCGTTCTATGGGTTTACTAAGAATTCGGCTTATCGCCAGTTTCATCCTTCGGCTCGGGTGTAAGCAGTAACGTCTCCGCCCGGCTGCGGGTGTTGGATTCTCGCTTTCGGTCGCCGTCTGTCGGAGGTCTATATCCATATCCATAACCGTAGCGGTGATAACTGTGTGTGACTTTAACGTTGTTAACTACCGTACCTAATATTTTGGCATCAGCCTGTTCCAGACGTTCAATCGCTTCCTTGAGATCCAGCCGTGATGTACGTTCCACAAAACTTGTCAGGATTACGCCATCGGCCATCCTCGCCCACAATAGCGCGTCGGAAAATGCCAGCACCGGCGGTGTATCGATGATTACATGGTCGTAATCGGCGCTGACCTGCTCGATACATTTACCGGTACGGGGCTTACCAAGAAGGTCGAGCGCATCAGAAACATTGCGGCGGTCGGCTGCCAAAACATCCATCCCCACAGCGCCTGTGTTGTATACCAGCTTTGCAAATTCCTTTCCAAAAAGCAGGTCCTGAAGCCCTCTGGAACCATTTGGAAGATTCAGCATTTCAGCAATATCGGGCTTTCTGAGGTCTCCATCTATCAACAGTACTTTTTCCCCCGATTGCGCGAAACTCGTTGCAAGGTTAACGGAAAAAGTTGTTTTGCCATCGCCTATTCCCGGGCTGGTTACGACAATGATTTTGGAAGCACTCCCGCCGTCAAGCAAGCCAAGATTGGCACGAATAGCCTGATAATCGTCGGCGAGTTGCCGGCCGAGTAAAAGCTTGTCTACGTTCTTCGGACTGGTAGTGGTGCCGATTATTCTCACTCCTACCCGCCTGACAACATCCTTGGGATCATGCAGGCTCTTATCCGCCTTGTCCAGGAGCAAAACCAACAGTGCGCCTAAAGCCAACCCACCAAAGCCGAGTGCAGCCGCCAGTTTTCTTCGTTTGCCCTGGGCCGGAACACTACTGGCTTCAGACGCAACAGAAATCCGCGCCGGCCTCTTTCTTTCCAACTGTATCTCATCGATGCGTTTGCTTACCGCGTCATACATCTCTCTGCTACGAGCGAGTTGTGCCTTCTGGTCATCGATAGCGAACTGTTTGCGTCCTAAACCTATTGTATCCTTGTCCTGCTTTGTAAGCTTCTCGCGAATCCGTTTTTCATACTGAATTATTTGCTCCAATTGAATTTTAAGCTCGGCTAAACGGCGACCACGATTTTTTGCAAGCTCAGCCTCAAAATTCTTGTCGAACTCTTGAGCCACTTCCTTTCGTCGCTGCTCAAGACGTTCTTTCAATGTCTTCAATACCTCCATTCGCTGCGTAAGTTCGGGATTGTCCGGGGTCATCGTTTGTTGACCGACTACAATAAGCTCTTCATACCGCAGAATACCACTTGTCAAGGCCCCAATTACAGGATCGGAATTAATGACCGTATTTCGCCTTTCAATCAAACCACCGGGCGTTGTAGCCTCACCAATCCCACTTTCCTGTATCTGAAGCTGGGTCTCGAGAGATATCCGTCGAATATTAACATTAATAAGTTCATTTTGGAGGCTTGTTACCTGCTGGAGCATCATCTCTTGTCGGCTCGTAAGTTCTGTGGAGCCGAACTCGTCTGCCAATTGACGTATTGTATCTTGTTGTCTTTGTATTTTTTCGGCCAGGATTCTTCGTTCTTCGGCCAGAGTGCTCAGTTTCTGATCTTCGCCTCTAATCTCGTCCCTGACCACCCTGGCCATATAAGCCCGAAGAAATGCATCCACTATTTTTTCAGCCTGTTCGGGATTCTTCGTTGTCATTTTTATCCTTATCAACTCCGTATTACGAACAGGCTCAATTTTAATGCCACCACTAACAACCGCTTTTCTCAGGACCTGAACGAGGTCGGGAGCATCCTCAAAAAGCATCAGCTCACTGTCTTTCAGGGTGTCCGCCACGTCATTAAGGATATTATTGCTTCGGATAAGCTCTGCCTGTGTATTCATGAAGTTCGAATAATTTGGAAGTTTGTTTTCGGTTTTAAATAAGATTGGCGAGACAATAGGTGAAATTCTAATAGCTCCCTCCGTATCGTACTTCCGTTCAACAAGAAACCATATCGCGGGCACACCCACAGCACAGACAACAACAAACGTAGCAACGAGGACAGGCCAGCGACGAAGGATAGCAGCGGCCAGGTTCATTGTCGAATCGTTTTGTTCCTCAACAGTTCCTTCAAACTGAACTACCTCCTGGCCGAGAGGCTGAGGTTGGTATTTTTGTAATTCATCCATTTTATATCATCCCGGTAACATAATTTTGCACAAGCTACTATTCAACTTGAACTAAAGTCTGCCCATTTTCAACTTTCGACTCTGTAATAAGATTTGATAACAACCAAAGTTCAAGAACCACAATTCCAAGCGCAAGCGGCATCATTGCCAGCCCGCCATAATCATGGAACACTCCTTCCCAACGCTTGGAATCGACCCAGGTAAAAGCTATCGCCGTAATCACCAGCCTCAGGGTGTTACATATAAGGGCAATTGGCACAGCAGAGGCCAGAATCGTCAGCTTTTCCCACAACCGCCGCTGAACAAGCAAAACAACCAGTCCACTTATCACGAAGAATGCCGTAACCATTCTAAGGCCGTTGCAGGCTTCCACCACAGCCACCATTGTTCCGGCAAGATTAATAACATTTCCTTCCCTGGCCACATCATACCCAAGTGCCTCCAGGCAAAAGACCGCTGACGATGTTGCCCAGTCCTGCAAAGGCAAAGTTACCGCCGACTGCAGGCGATTCGGCAGCGGCAGCATCAAAAACAAAAACGCCATCACGGATGAAAGCTTCCAAAACAGCCTCCAACCAAATAAAAGCAAGACGAGTGCGGCAATGGTCAGCACCAAAGACATCCTTTCAGCCGATGCATACATAAAGAATAATCCGAAAAATCGCAAGGCCTGGGCGCCGACAAGCACAAACAGTCCCCATATTGACGGTCTGATTTTGCAGGCCAAAATAGCTTTACGCCGCAACCACACGATATAGATTGCTATAATAGGAACCAGCATTCCGCTGGAATATTCATCGCTCTTGTTCCATACCGTCCACAGATCGACAATTGTCGGTTTCCAGTAACTCCAAATAACCGCCAGCATAAGAACAGCCGTTCCAAGCCACATGAGCGCCTGTTTTCGGAATCGTTCCGTTTGCACAAAGTCCGGCAGCAACTTTTGAATCCTGCCAAGTACAAATTGTGTCACGCTCTCAAACCGTACCCCATTGTTTTCTAAGCTCGATACTTTCGAATTTCTATCAGCCAACAGGGCCTTTTCCCGAATCAGCAACCTATCTTCAACTTGTTTTCCGCCTCTAACCACTGCGTCATAACCCAAAAGGCACCGTCGAATTTCACAATCAACTCCAACCCGCGCCCCTTCCCAGAGTACGCTATCAGCTACGAAAGCCCCCGTGCCGACAACAACATTTGGTCCGATTATTGTCGGGCCGAAAATAACCGTATCTTCAGATATTTCTGCGCCTTCAGCAATTATCACCGGCCCCAAAATCCTTGCGCTCGAATCCACTCTCGCAGCAGGTGAAATCCATACATCCTGCGAATCACACCGCTCGTAGCCGAGCAAGTTTACCCGGCCGGTGCATACCTTTTCCAGAAAGTCTCCGATACCAGCCAGATAATCGCGCCAAGAGCGAAAGCTGCCGACATGTGTGGGACTTTTTGCTGCGTGAATTGTTTTTCCCGCCTGCACCAACTTGGGTATTAAACCTTCCTTGATGTCACAATAGCCGGCCTGCGGTATGTGCTCCAGGATTGAGTTGCCACAAATATAGGCCTCGGACGTTTCATCAATAGGCCCATCACTTTCAAATTTCCGACTAAACAAAATCGTCATATCCGAGCCGGCACTTCGATGTATGTCAGCCATTGTGCTAATATCGGGCGGCGTAAACATGCTTGCGCTAAAAACAAAAAGCAGTTCGTCATTACCGGCCCCGGCCGCATCCAAGACGCACCCGCCCGTCCCCCTTGGCAGCGATTCATCCAGAAATTCAATCTCTATACTATCACTCATAGTCAACGAACGGCGGATTTCGCCACTGTCGCCTTGGCAGCAGATGACGAACTTATTTACACCCTGGCTGGATATATTTTCAATCAGATGCTGCAGCACCGGTTTATCCACCACCGGCCACAAAGCCCTTTGCAGCCGCGATGCAACCGGACACCTGCCGAAATCACGAGGGCCGATGAGAATCACGGCTTTTATTTGGTGAGTTGATTTTTTATGCAATATTGTCTCGGATAAGGAACTGTATTTTGAAAAAGCCTACAAAATCTCATTCAAGCTTTCAATCAATATGGATATCAGCGGCACCGTCGCCTAATTTAACGAAGAAAATCTGTTTATACTCCTGACGGTTGGCCGTACAGGTATTACGGCTGCAAAAGGCTTAAGAAACTCGAAATTCGTTCTGCAACGTCTTTGGTGTGGGATAGACGCTTTCGGGGGGTAAAGTTTTTCAAGCATCTAAGCCCTTCCAATAAATCCTTTTCGTGATAAGCCACCAGAAGGCACCCAAGTTCTGCAAATTTGCTCGCAATAGCCACTTGATGGTCGCTTATCACTTCCCTGTGTATCTTAAGACGCGGCATTACCAACAACGGTTTATTCTGCTCCAAGGCCATCGCTATTGTTCCCATGCCAGCGTGACTGATTACAGCAGAAGCCTTTGAAAAAAAGGCATCATATTCTTGTTTTCTCAACGAGGCAACGGCTTTGAAATTGACAGGCACATAAGATGTATCACCTATCTGAGCAAATATTTCTTCCTTTACATAGCCCTGGCCGGCTATATCGTCGACGAATTTGGTCAGTCTGTCGAAAGGAAACTGAGTTCCCACGGTAAGGAAAATCATATTAGCGTGCCAACAAACTCCGTGTTTCGGTGGTGCTTTGCCAGTTGAGGCCACTGAACAAGGAAAAGGTCAGAGATGTACCTCACCAAGCGACCCGATAGCGATAGTCGTTCTGCGTTAGTGATGCTGTCAATCCAAATTACTTTTGCACCAAGCATTTTACACAGATAACACATAATACATCCTACCGCTGCTCCCGTGCTTATAATAACGTTAAAATCCTTTGAAAGAGCAACCTTCGTGCATTTCACCAAAACTTTCGCGACACGAAAAGGTTGTCTACGATTGCATTCCCCCACAACATATACCTGGCCGTACTGTGAAAGCTGTTCCTTAACAATGTCGGCTGTCGTCACAAAAAATATCTCGTGCATTTCCCAAGCATCCTTAGTCTTGAGTAACTGGGATAAGTGGCCCCCAGCCGAGGCAGCCAAGCAAATCTTCAATTTATTACCGGTTTTTTCCGATGCCATTTTCAAAAAGTTCCTCCAGCACCACTTCTGCTTTGTTATCCCAGGAAACATGTCTCACTTTATTCCTGCGTTCCTGGGCCTTTTTGGGGTTATCTTCGTTCAGGGCTTTCTTGATAGCACTTGCAAAATCCTTTGGCGTTTGAGCCACGTAAACAACGTCACGATAGTTGTGCAGTTCTGCAAAAGGAGTGCTTATGACAGGTTTTCCAAGTGCCATGTATTCTTTAAGTTTGACAGGATTACAAGCCTGTATCCACCGGTTTTGCCGCCATGGCATAATGCACACATCAAAGCACTTCCCATAATGTGGTATTTGCTCGTAGGGTTTCGGGCCGAGAAAATGAACTTTAGTATTCCGCCTCAGCTCAGTTACATCGGCGGAAACTGCACCGACAAAAACAAAGTTCATGTTCGGCAAAATCCTTGTCAGACTCTCCAGAAAAGTAATGTCCAACGTATGGCTGTCAATACCCCCAAAGAATCCTACTATAGGCCTGTTTATATGCTGTATATCCTCCGGGATATTCTCAAATTTCTCAGCATTTGCAAACATTTCGAAATCCACACCATGGTCCAAATATAAAGCCTTGCGGCACTGCGTTTTTTCTTTGGCACACAGTGTCATATTTACAAAGACCGTAAGGTCGGCGGCTTTTTTTAGCTTTCTGTCGTATCTGGTGACGATGTCACGGTCAACGTTGGGATATTCCTCAAACCGGTCAGACCTTTGGTAGATGAGCATGAGTTTCTTCATCCCTAAGGCAACTTCACAAGCTGCAGGGCAGGCAACCCAAACAACCGGCTCTCGTATCTTCAACCACGAACAAACAATGCTCATCTGCAGTCGTAGCAAAAAGTTATTAACCGGTCGCAGGCACGCAATATGATGAACGGGCAGTGTCAAGGCACTATACACCCAAAAACCCGCATCAGTTTTGCGCAAACCTCGAAGAATACTCTTCGTCTTCCGGACAAGTTTCTGTGTGAATGTTTTTCCGCCCCCAATTCCTTTCCTTAAAGTTGGCTTTTGCATCACAATCGAATTGACATAAAGGGTGGTACCGTACTTAGCAAACCGCCGCATGAGCTGCATATCCACATGCCCGCGATTATGATACCACCAGTCTTCACCACCAAAACAAACCATGTCGATTTTTTTCACAATATCTTCCAAATCAACTTCAGAGACACAAGCCTTCAGCTCCAAACAATGCTTTAAGGGTCCCACTCAAATAGGTTCTGGCGGTACGAAACTCGGCCCTTGTTGCGCCATTGGAAAACAAGCCCCTGGCAAACCAATAAAAAACTCTGAAGAAGAAAAACATCGCTACAAGAAAACATGCCACAGTATAAATCATACGGTTCCGGTGCTTTTTTATAAAAAGCAATATACTGCCCCGCAATTGTAATGTCATTTCAGGCGTTACTTGTCTACTGCTGGCCCCACCGAGGTGAATGATCTCTGCGACTGGTGCAAATAAAATTTTCCAACCCTTCTTTTTAGCCCTGAAACAGAAATCTGTCTCCTCCCCATAAACAAAGAACCGCTCATCCAGTAATCCTATCTGTTCTATCACCTCACATCTGATCAGCATAAAACAACCAGTAACTACATCGACCTGTCGTGTGTCTTTTCTGTCCCACCAGGTCATCCTCTCGCGGCCGAAGAATTTGCTTTTTGGGAAAATCTTGTATAAATAAGTGCTCGACAAAAACATATTCGGCAACGATGGGAACATAAAGCAGGTTTGCTGTACAGTTTTGTCCGGATTTAAAACGCGGCAACCTATAACACCACCGTCGGTACGGCCGTCAGCAAACTCAATCACTTTGGCAATGGCATTGTCAATTATTCTGGTATCGCTGTTAAGCAAAAGCACATAGCGCCCTTTGGTAATAGCAATGCCCTGGTTATTAGCTGCGGCAAAACCTTTGTTCTCAAGGTTCTCAATCAGGTTAACATTGGGGTACTTTGCCTTTACCATTTCGGCAGAGCCATCGCTGGAGGCATTGTCAATGACAATCACCTCATACTCGATACCGGTGGTTTGTTCATAAATGGATTTCAAACAATCAGAGAGAACTTCGCGCGTGTTCCAATTAACTATCACGATTGATACATCTATGTCAAATCCCCTTGATATATTTATTTTTTTGAAATGGAGATGCCGGACGTTGATAGACTCTGGCGTTACTTTTTGCTACGATAACAGGCATCGCACCGGCAAGACCTATCATAATGTAGTAAATCGTAGTGGGCTGACCAAATAGCGAAACAGACACAAAGGCTCCTGCCAACCCGAACAATCCCGCTGCCAAACACCAAACCAGCCACCTGTCCGAGTCCAAGACGCTTGATTTTCCGGCGTCAATAAGTTTCTTAATAACAAGTAAGTTCATAGTAATGAAAGGTATGAAGGCAACCAATCCATAACGACTCAACACCAACAAATAGTGATTCACCATATCAGTGTGGCTACGATTGTCGATCATAGCTGACCAGCCCGGATCTGCAAACCCAAAGCCGGTTAACCAATGGTCCGACATCCCCCCCTGAAACAAAGCTACACTAATCAGCCTGCTTCTATACCATGCAGTTCTACTGTTAAGAGTAAATCCGCCAAGGACGTCATAAAAGTGACGATTACTTATGGCTTCAACTAATCCACACAATACTATTAATACTATTACCAACGGCCTCCAGAATTTACGCCAGCGATAAAAAAAGATAAACAAAATAGCCAGCAATGCTGCAAGCATAGGCCCGCTGGAAACGGATGTAAGTACACCTATAACCATCAAAGCAAGGCCTATAATATATAAGGTCTTGTGTTTCCTTGAATTTCGCAGCACGCCGGCACAAATAGGTCCAAACATTGCAAAAAATAATCCATACATAATCGACATTGCAAAAGTAACATCAGCACGAAAGAAACCGTGGCGAGGTATCGGGGAATAACCTTTGCTCTCTTCCCATGCATAATACTTTTTTAGAAAACCTACAGGATTGTTCCCGGTTAAACACTGGTAAATACCAACTATTGCCAAGGGAACGGCTATGAACAAAATGCCTTTTAATAAGCTTAAATATTGCTCTTTACTTGTCACAATCATTCGCACCGCAAAATATGGCAATACCATATCAAAAACCCCACCTGCACGATTCTCGATAATCTTCAATACAGGAGTGGTCGTGATTCCCGCCAATACCTGGCAAATAAAGTAAACGATTATAATATTGTCCAGCCATGTTGGTTTAAACCGATTGGGCAAACTTGTCCGAAGAAACAAATTTGCATATACTGATAGAATAACTATCCTGTGTGCCGTGAAATCAATCGTCCATATCGGAACCGTCAGATAAGACGGGTATAAAACAAGAACCCCAATATATACAATAAGCCCGTAAACTGGAGTTGTAAAGAACACCAAAAGACAACCTATCAATGATACTAATAAGGTCAAATCCTGCATTTGTACTCACTTTAATCAGCGTCAGCTAAATGTACTTCCTGTCACTTTTGCCGATAAAGTATTTTTCGGTCAATAAAACCCGCGAAGCGATGAATGCCGGGCACTTTTTTCAGAAGTTCTTTTAGCTGAGTTATATGTTGTTTGTCGCCGGGAATTGTCCTGACAGGAAAGTGTGTTCGTATTTTATTGTGTGCCTTGATTCTGCCCAACCGGTTGCTATCCTCGCCGGTTACAAACTTTTGGAGTCCGTATTCCCAGCGCAACAAGCGACTTAAACTAATTCCAGAATCGGTGATGTGCTTTGTCCAGGCTACGGGCGCAAAATAGGTACTTAATCTACGTGCAAAAAGCCCTGCCGCCGGATTCTTTTTTCGTGTGTTTTTCCGTATTTGAGGTTGGAGCATGGTTGACATTTCTCTAATCGCACGGAAGAGTAAAAAAATTGTAGGCACTGGGAAATTAAATGACCATTCATTGTCTACAACTATCCACCTCTGACCATCAATGAAAATATTTCGTGGTGTTAGATCAAGCAAACCACGAGATAGACAATCCATCTGCAATTCATTGTAATCGGCCTCGGCCGCAATACGTCTGAGAAACTCTTCGGGAACAACCAAAACTCTTCCCAAAGAATTCAATTTGTTAACATAACTTTCGAACAGTTCATTTGCAATATCATAATTGTCCTGGTGCAGACACTGTGCTATATTATCCTGTAATGACTGATAGGGGAGATACTCGTATTCGATCCGATTACTTTTAATATCACCGCATAGTACATCAAAGTTATCTTCGAGATAGGTAACGTTTTCTTTTTCTCTGTCAACTATAAGTTTAAGGAAGGGTATGGCCTTTTGAGTAGAGGCGTATTTGTAAACCACCTTCCTGCCTTGTTCCTCAGCAATAACAGTGTGCGTCCTGAATCGAGCTAATCTTGCCGGATTTTGTCTAACTATCCGTTCGGAAACTAAACCGGTTTTATGGAAATCTTGTGCTGTTTTATTCTGATTTGTGTTCCGTTCCATATCCGATTTTTTCTTGAACATATCACACTACTGGTTAAACAGATAGCATGCCGACCAATTCTACCGGAAATTCAAAACATCCGCCTTCCCCCATGGGGGAAGGCGTTTTATTTTTGCACTTAATTTACGAAGTTTAGCCCGCCAGCCGACATAATACTTTGCCTCCCAGGGGTCGCACAAAAGATTATTAAGGACTATCCTTCGCCATTCCATGCGTTCTTCCATAGTTCTGATATTATGACTTCGCAGAGTATATGTAATGTCATACATCTTCTTTATCGCAGCATCATTTTTAAGAATGGAGCATTCCGACACAGGATCATCTATATGCTCCTGATATATCAAAGGATAATACCAGCCATTGATATATCCGGCCCGGGCCATTTTCAAAAAATAGTAAGTAGTGCCTACATTATTGCCCTGCTCCCATGGACCTTGTTCCAAAAACGTCTTTCGTTTCATCAGGAAGCCTGTTCCACCCACCCAGGGATGACGAAATATTTGGTGCTCGCCGATACTCTGTATTTTGTGTCTAGCCAGTTCGTAATCAAAATCATTAGGATAAAAGTGCCAACAAGCAAGTGCTCCTAAGTTTGCTATATCCTTATGTGCCTGAGCCAGTTTGCTCGTCCAGCCTGGGGTAACCAAGCAATCATTGTCAAGTTTGCCGATTAATTCTGTCTCGGCCTTGGTCCAAACGTAATTCATCGCACCAACCTGGCCGACGTTTTCCTTACTCAAAACCACCTCGACCAAACGAGGATCTTTTACTTCATCTTTGAGATACTCCGGCGTCTCATCCTTGGATGCGTTATCCCATAGATACAGAAGAAATTCTTCATCGGGGTCCTCAAGTAATCTTTCGATGGTTTTCTTGGTATATTCAAATCTATTATGTGTTACAACAACAATCGAAATATTCATATCTTTTTCACTATCCAAAAAGAGCTTTTAAAAAGATTGGTTTAGTTTTTTCGATAGAAAACCTTTGTGTAACATATTCTCTGCCTGCCCGGCCCATCTTAAAACGCAGCTCCGGATCTTTCGCGAGTTTTATTAATGCTTCGGCCAACTCTTGAGGTTGTCCAACAGGAACAATTGTTGCAGATTTCCCCGGACAAACGGATTGCCGAATGCCCCCGACGGAGTCGGTTACAACAAGAGGGCGAGCACTTGCTTGTGCTTCCACCACCGTATAACAGAAGCTTTCACGCTCACTTGTGTGTACATATATATCAGACCATTCGTATTGTTTTACAAGTTCTTCTCCAATTAAATTACCCTTCAAATTAACATGCTCAGTTAAATTCAATCTGTTAATTAGATCCTGGAGTTTAGCTCGGTCGGGACCTTCACCATAAACAAGACATTTAAAATCAATTCCTCTTTGCCTCAGTAGAGCACAGCCATTAATTAAATCTTCAAATCGCTTGACCTTGCGTAATGTCCCCACCGACAATAACCTCAGCGGGTCCGTCGTCTCCATTCTGGCAGGTCCTATGGCGACAAAATTCTTCAATTCCATCGAATTAGGTACGACGCGAAGTTTATTATGTGGAACGCCAAGTTCATCTTCAAGTATCTTAGCGTATCCCTTTGAAGGCGTCAGGATTCTTTTTGCAGTCCTAACACGCAGTGAGAAATTACGGGATGGAGGTTCTATGTCTGTACCACGAATGTTAAACACGAAAGGCAAACCAAGTATTCGACATGCATACATTACACTACCACAAGTTGACCAACTCCAGTTTACATAAACAAGCGTGGGATTGACCTTTTCAAGGACCTTGACGAATCTGGAAGCAAGCTTGAAATTACTTCCCATCCAACGCAACGACCGCATTGCCGCAGCACCATAAGTTAACGGATGTCCCAAAAAACATTCGAGGTTATCACGAACAAACTCCGGGCTTTTTATCCCTTCCTTTGAATCAAATAAATATGTTACGGGATACCCCGTCTCATGTGGAATTCGCATAAAATCCGATTGCTGTGCCTGTCTTAAGGCAATAATCTTGACATCTATGTCAGCGTCAGAAAGAATTCGCAACTCGTTAACAATGCTGGTATGACCATGCGGAAAACGATTTAGCACGTAAGCTAATTTATGAGTCATAATTCCTGTCCCAAACCACCCCATGGGTTGGGCAAGTTATCGGACTTTCCGGCTGGCCCGATATGTTTCCTTTTCCCTTAACCATCGACCATATCGAGGACTTTTCTGTTGGCCCGATAATAATGTGTGAAAAATATTATACCTTATCTAAAATTGACAGGCTTATTGAGGCCGTAAAACAATTATTGCCGATAAAAGCCCCCCACAAAAGGGCTGTTTGGGGTTTTTCTCAATTCCCCGAAGCTGTGCAATAACTTACAAAAGGCTTTTTAATACATTAATGTGATAATCTCGGACTTCGATACTATGTACAGTACCAATGGTACGAAGCACATCCTTAACCATATAGCGAAGTACGAGCTGATTGTAGGCTAAATCACAAATACGCAGCAACTGTCCTGTTCTTTCAGGATATTCGGATACACAAAAAGTTGTATCATCCAGAGCGGATATGAGTAAATCTCTGACACGCTGACCACCGGCCATTCGCCCCAATACAGAAATAACATTACTTCTGGCGACAGTATCCCCATTGTCTTGCACTTTGAAGGTAATTATATGCTCACCTTGGGAAAGATTTGTTGTCAAAAAAGCCGCCTGGTCACTCAAATGACCGTCAATGCTTGAATGCCAACTGAACGCCGATATAATACCATCGGAATCTTCACCACCGCCCGTAAAAGCAACACCGTCATCAGCACCAGCGGGATTTGGGGTAATGGAAGCAATTATTGCAACCGGTGGTTCATTGGACTGGACGAAACTGAACTTAACGGCATCAGCACAACAGCTACTGGGATGAGGATCAGGCGCTATAACCGTGACAGTGTCCCCGGTTGCCACATCAAAAAAATATGTTCCCTGATAATTCCACTTACCCCCGTCTTGCTGCTGATTAATATAAACCCTTGTTGTTGCACCTGAGTGTTTGACATCCACCGGAATATTTGTGCTTCTGGATGAATATTCTGTCCACCACATAGAAACATCGTAAGCACCGCTCTGCGGCGGGGTAAAATGCCACGTGAAGGTCGCACCGTCCCGGCTGTAAACCGAGTCTGCCTCGTATGGATCGATTCCGCCTGAGACTGCCCATTTCCCGCTCTGTGAAGTCCCCACATCCTGGTTGTCTATTATGACAATCCTATTAACCCTATCCTGAACCGACGGAACAAAACTGCTGTCAGAGCCGGAAGAAACATTTCCAACAACAAGCAATTCAGTTGAAGGGTCCGACCATTTGCCGTCACTTTCCTCGTTATAAAGGGCCGATAACTTATCAACCGCCTCCGGCTCGTCGCAGAACACATGTAAAATCTCTTTAGCAAGATCGAATTCAGAATCCCGATACACAACTTTACCGTCAATTATCCTCATTACAGGTAATTTGACATAGTCCAAAGCAAGGTCTATAGCCTCTGTCTTAGCATCTTTGAAAACGGTAAATATGGCTTTATCCAATAAAGCTTTATCAATCTGATACGCTCCTTCCTGTAGCCTTTCAAAGGCCTCTCTTAGAGGAAGATTCTCCAATTCCAGTATCTTGGCCTCTTTTTCCGCATTAAAGACAGTATCAACGACTGGTTTTGAAGGTTCAGCAGCACCAGCTAAATTAACCATTGAGACCAAAAAAGATACTGCCAGAAATATAACCATAGTTTTTTTGCCTTTTATCATCATTTCACACTACCTCATAGCCTTACATCTGTTAAATTTCTTTTTTCGCACTGACATTTAAAGATTAATCGTTTTTTCACTGCTGCCAAGGAAATTTATTAAAGTCATAATAATCAAACTGAGCCTTTTTAGCTTGAAGTATCTGCCATATCTCCTCATCGCTCTGACCCTGGAGATATGCATTTAGATAAAGTGAAAAGCCTGTGTCTCCAGACATCTCAGAGTCTGACACAGTATAGAACATTACACCCCGATGAAAAGTGTCAATAAAGTAATTACCGGCATTGCAGGAAAGAAAGAACATCCTTGAATACTTGAACTCTTCCGGTGCAATTTCTATTTCTTTCCGGTACAGGAGCGTCTTAGATCCAAAGTGGTACTTGGGATAATCCTTATTATCTATACTATCTTCGAATCCGGTTGCCCTTACTAAGTTTTGCTTTGTTTCAATATCACTAATACCTTCAATATCAGTCACAGTTAAGGTCACTGTATAATTGCCGGGTGTTGAATAAGTATGCGTCGGTCTTTCTTCATGGCTTACCTGGCCATCACCAAAGTCCCACAACCAGGGGTCAAGAACCATAACTGTGCCATTACTCGGAGCACTTGTTACTACTGTGTTACGATCCACATAGCCATCTGGATCAGTGTCATTAGTAACCACATTGACTACCACAGAAGTATCCTCACTCGTTGTTGCCGAATCGTCATTAGCCACCGGAGATAAATTTCCTACTTGGACCATTACAGATGCCTGATTCGATACCGCACCTTCATCATCAGCAACTGTATAAACGAATGTATCCACACCGGTAAACGCTGTATCAGGTATGTAGGTCAATGTACCATTACTATGAAATAAAAGCTCTCCATCACCGGGGAAACTTGCCACTGCAACTGTAGCAGGATCAATATTGTCATCTTCATCGGTATCATTGGAAATCACATCAATTAGAACCGGGATATCCTCACCTGTAGCTACCGAGTCGTCATTGGCAATAGGCGTTCGATTCTCCGGATTTATTACCACAGTTGCTTCATTAGAGGCAGCTCCGTCGTTATCTTGCACCGTATACATTAATATATCAGTACCGGCAAAACCCTCATCAGATGTGTACGTTAGTGTGCCATCGCTATAAACTTCGACCTCGCCGTTGCTCGGCCCGCTTGTTACTACAACTGAGTTAGGATCAATAGTACCATTGATATCGGTGTCGTTAGCAACCACATTGATTGTTACCGGAGTATTAGCATCTGCAATTGCCCAATCATCATTAGCCACCGGAAGCAAATTACCTATGTAGATTGTCACACTTGCCTGGTTCGACGTTACTGATTCATTATCGTCAACTGTGTATGTAAACGTATCCATGCCGATGAATCCTGTGTCGGGCGTATAAATTATCGTACCGTCTCCATTAACCACAGCCTCACCATTATTCGGAGCAGTTGTTACAACAACCGTGCAGGGATCAACAGAACCATCACCGTCGGTATCGTTAGCAAGTACATCAATTGTTACAGGTGTATCCTCATCTGTAGTCGCCGAGTCGTCATTGGCCACCGGAGGCGAGTTCCCTACGTAGACCGTTATAATTGCCTCATTTGATGTTGTTCCCTTGTCATCGGTAACTGTATACGTAAATGTATCTACACCGGTAAATCCTGCATCGGGGATATACACCACTCCTATTCTTATATCACCAGAGCTTCTATCTCTGAAACGTACACTTCGAGGTATGCTGCCTGAATATGAACTTGCGCTATATTCAGCCTGGAGAATATCTGCCGGGTTGCCAACAGTCATATAATCCACTTTTGTTCTTGTACTATCTCCTGCTGAGCCAAAAACTGTCAAACTTACCGTATAGGTACCAGCCTGTGTGTAAGCATAGTAAGGCCTCCGTTCGTCGCTTATCTGGCCGTCACCAAAGTTCCACAAACGCTCTGAGATACTACCCGTGCTGTGGTCGTAAAATCTGATTGTCTGGTTTGTTTGGGGGTTTCGATTTGTTGTGTAGAAATCAGCCTGAATTATTTCCGGTGGATTGTCCAGATGAGCTACCTTGATTGCATCAGCAACCACATTGCCGCCATCAGCGTCATCAGTCAATACAACAGAATAATCCGGCCGACCGTCATATCTTAAATCGACACTATCGATGCTGGCGTTGAAATCACCATCAACAAGCAACCCTGCAGGCGTGGTAGCAACATTGTCAATGTAAAATGTCCCTGCGCCGTCATTGTACTGAGCAAAACTGACGTGTGTCAAACTAGACCTGCTGTTAGCTGCCACAATGCCGGCATCCATGAGCACACCATCTACATACACCTCGTAGATGTCATTGACCACGTCACAAGTTACTTTAATTCTGTACCAGGTATCAAAGCTAAGACCGGTCGCAATCTCTCTCCATTGCGTGGAATAGTTAAACGAATCACCATACTCGCTGGCTACCAGGCTCATTTTATCATTCGGGTCATCGCCACCACCATTTGGACACCAAAAAGCCATATATACAAATCGGCCGCTACGGTTGGGTCCGCTGCCGGAATCATCACCAACCATCATCATACCACCACGGTCACGATCTCTATCGTCAAGAATGGTATCGACATAGACATCCCACTCGACGCTAAAGGTACCACTTTGAGGAGGATTAAATTCCTGGCTCAGGTAGGCGTTACTAGAAAGACTTTGGATGAACTTGGCCTTCTTTGTGTTGTTACCGCCGATTGGCTCTTCATCGAGAGTTACCAGGGTAGGTTCATCATCACGGCTTTCATACCAATCCTGAATAGTTTCAAAATGGAACTGACCTAATTCATTCCACTGATCACTATTAATATTCTGGTCCATTTCAATTGTGTTACTTCCAAAGGCATGATTTACCGTATAAGGAGCATCTGAGGGCCTGCTTGCCGAGGATATCCACCTTGCAAATAACTTGAAGTCTCCAGTCGCAGGAATATCAAAATACCATATAGCCATATCATCTCCCTGGCCAGCGGCGTTATAAAGATAATTGCCTGCGTATCCTGCATCACCCCCGGATGGTGTCCAGTTCCCAACGGTCTGAAATTCAGATTCCCATTCCGGGGGACTGATGATATAGTATTTTTTATGGTCAGGATTCGTGGAATCAGGAACATATCCGTACAAAGAGTGCCATGCCGGTCTCCGAGAGTCAGGGAATCTTTGCAGGGCACTGTTACGGACAGTTTCAACCTTGTAATGATTCGGATCACCCGGCATCTGGTAGGTTAAGTAATAATTATAAGCCGGGTCTATCGGACCACCAAAATCATAGGGCATGATCGCACTGGTGCCATCCTTAAACTCCGGCCACCAATTCGGGTAGGCCTGACTTTCCACCATACCACTGATACTAACAGAAATCCACGGAGAGGAAAAATTGAATATCCTGTCATCATCGACATAATAAAGTTCTTCAATTACTTGTTTGCTAAATTCATCAGGTGTACCGAAGACAGTCCCTAATCCGTAATTGGAATGCTGAAAGGACATAACCGTTGAACCTTCGGTCGTTAAGCCCTCTTTCATACCTTCTATATCTTCAACGAAATGCACTATATAAGTCTTATTCTGGCTTTCATTTCTGTAAATCCATAAATCACCTTCCTGATAGGCGCCCAAATTCTCAAGCGTCTCCCTTATCAAGCTTTTTCGATTGTTCGTAGCATATCCGAAGCAGGCAAATATGTGTTCTCCATAACCATCTATCACGGTAATACTCTGAGTCGCATCCGTTGACCACTGGCCGTCATCATCCTGAACGCTAAACGAAATAGTATGAACGCCCGCAGGCAAAGTCGTAGTGCTGAAGGACGACAAGTTACTTATATCTTCAACAACCAGATTTGAACGCCATTTGTAGGCCGTTACTGAACCATCGGTATCCTGGCCCTGTCCCATAAAGTTCACCGGCTCTCCTAATAAAGCGGGAGCCGGGCTTATGGATTCTATCGTGGCTATTGGCGCTAAATTCCCGGATCCTATGTAAACAAATCTCACAGCATCTGCACAGGTCGTAGTACTGTATTGCGCTATAACGGTGACGTCATAACTTGAATCGGCCGCAAAAGGATATCCGCCTACGTGATTCCACTGACCGCCATTATCCTGCTGGTTGACATAAACAGTGGCTTCACCGCCTTGATGTTCTATGTCAATCTGAACATTCGAATCCCTGGATGACATTTCCGTCCACCACACGAATACATCATAATTACCGGAAATTTCAGGGCTAAAGGTCCATGTATAAGTAGCTCCATCCCTGCTCCAGACAGAATCTCCGTCATAGGGGTCTTCACCCGAAGATGCCGACCAAGTACCAGTATAGGAAGTCTCAGGGTCACCATCATCAATTATGATTTCTTCAGCAACAGCAGTTGTAATAGTAATATAATCCGTCTTGGTCACAGAATCAGAGCCGCCGGGGCCGGATACTGTTAAGGTTACATCAACCGTATAGTCACCGGGTGTGCTGTATATATAAGAAGGATTTTGTTCGGTAGAGTCTATGATGCTATCTTCATCAAAATCCCACGCCCAGGTGTCAATGGCGCCTGTTGATTGATCAGTAAAGTTTACCTCCAGAGGAGCTAAACCGCTTGTTGGATCTGCCGAGAAATCAGCCACAGGCGCCGGTTCGCTAACAATGATATAGTCAATCTTAGTCTCAGTGCTTGAGCCTCCGGGGCCAGATACCGTCAAAGCGACTGTGTAAGTGTCTGCCAGGGTGTATGTGTGTGAAGGATTCTGTTCCGTCGAATCGGTACTGCCGTTGTTATCAAAATCCCATGCCCAGGTATCAATTACACCACTGGATTCGTCAGTGAAGCTTACTTCCAGAGGTGACACACCATCAGTAACATCCGCCGAAAACTCCGGAGTCGGCGCAGGAACAGGTTCGCTGGCATTAATGTATTCGGTTTTAGTCTCAACGCCTGAACCTGTAGGCCCTGTAACGGTTAAAGTAACAGTGTAAAGCCCGGCTGTAGTATATGTGTATGACGGATCCTGTTCGTTTGAATCAATTACGTCATCGTCATCAAAATCCCACTGCCATGCATCAACAGTGCCTGTGGATTGATCTGTGAATCCTACTGTCAGAGGAATTATACCACTTGTTATATCCGCCGAGAAGTCAGCTATCGGCGGCGGCGGAGGCGAAACAGCAATATAATCGGTTTTGGTCCTGGTATCAGAACCTTCCGAACCCGATACAGTCAAGCTAACAGTGTATATTCCCGCTGCATGATAAATATAAGTAGGATTCTGTTCAGTAGAGTCGATTACAGTATCGTTATTAAAATCCCACTGCCATGTATCAAATGTTCCTGTGGATTGATCTGTGAAACCTACTGTCAGAGGAATGATACCACTTGTTATATCCGCCGAGAAGTCAGCTATCGGCGGCGGCGGAGGCGAAACAGCAATATAATCGGTTTTGGTCCTGGT
>Ga0114922_10000960_pt1 | contig 27586 bp, 17 predicted proteins | sample AartaG_FD_100975 | JGI IMG/M metagenome (GOLD analysis project Ga0114922, IMG submission 100975) | Deep subsurface microbial communities from Aarhus Bay to uncover new lineages of life (NeLLi) - Aarhus_00045 metaG | ecosystem: Environmental > Aquatic > Marine > Oceanic > Sediment | place... | reverse complement strand
TGCATAACGCGCCAGAGGCGCATTTACTTTGAAACGCATATGTCTTCAAATTTTCATTTTATTGCAGAAAAAACGAAGCCTTTTCTCGTAATACTATAACCATCTATTCATCAGAATACCCTTCATAATTTTATTAGCTTACTCATATCAAATCATACTGATTCTCTTTATTTAACCATCTACCAGTAGCCAGTAACCAGCTACCAGTAACCAGCTACCAGTAACCAGCTACCAGTAACCAGTAGCCAGAGACCAGTAAGGGCGAAGCTTCGCTAGATGTTTACAACACGACCTTCTCCATCACCATCCAGGGGCAATCATTCTTCTGAGGACAATGGCCACAACCATAAATTCTTGCCACCAATGGTAAAATGATGTAAGAATTTATCACAAAAGCAATGGTGAAAATCAACATCAGAGAATCAAACTCAATTGAAATACTTTAGATACCGGACACAACAACATCAGTGAAAACCAGACTCGGCATGCGTTGTGAAGAGTAGACCCACGGATCGTTGGCGACTTCGGCAAGCTTGTGCCAGAATTTAAGATGGTTGTCAGCAATATTCATTTCAGCCACAGCCTGGACGGGTTCGCCATTTTCGAAAAGCTGGCCGAAGATACCAACGGAGGCATCGCCGGTGGTCGAATTGGAGTTGCCGCCTATGAATCCGGTAATGAAAATACCTCTGCTCAGGTCTTTCATGATCTCCTTCACGGATCGCTTCCCCGGAGGAATGATCAGGTTCGAAGGCCCGCCGGTCGTCGGTTCCCAGCCCAACTTCCTGCCGTAGTACCAATCGACGAAGAATTCCTTCAATACACCCGATTTGATCAGGGTCCTCTTCTTTGTGGCAAACCCATCACCATCATATAGTCGACTACCCAAGCCACCCCTGACAAAGGGATCGTCGATGATGGTAAAATGTTTGCTTCCAATCTTCTGTCCCTTCCTGTCCGCTAAGAAGGATCGTTTTTGCTGGATGTTACTCCCGTATAGGCCCGCGAGAAATCCCCCGAGCAGCCTTGAAACATTTCTATTCTCAATAATGATCGGCAAGGTCTCGGTTTTTATTTTCTTTGCACCAAGAAGAGCAAGGGTACGCTCAGCAGTTACGACACCGATTTCTTCCGGAGAAGGCATATTCTTTTTTGCAACAGTCACAACAAAATTGTATCCTTCCGGTCTACGATCACCCTCATCCTGAACCGTCATTTCTGCACCTGCTACGTAATACGTAGATTCCCTGTAACCTTCGAAACCGTTGCTGGTCAATACGACTGATTCCCCATGGCCGTCATATTCAGTCGCCGTGACGGAAATAACCTTCTTCCCACCCTTAGCAAGGCAAGACGCCTCTATGGCTTTAACGATCTGGTGTCTATCTTCAGAAGAAAATTTCTCGTAAGCCGGATCGAGAATTCCCAGGTCAAGATCGGCCCTGCCTTCATAGTATTTCGGATCCGGTAAAGTGCGGTAAGGATCCTTCGCCAGAAGCTTCGTTGTAGCAACAGCGTTTGAAATAAAATCTTTCAAGGCATCTTTACGCAGATCCGACGTGTTTTGACTTGAATAGCGTTCATCCGCGAAGATTTCAATGTATAGTCCTCTTGTCGTAGCTTCTTTTATATTCTCCGGCTTACGCTCTCTGTAACTGATTTCAACAAATCGTTCGCTGTTAATACTTACCCGACAGTCACTGGCACCGGCAGATTTTGCGGTTTTGACTGACAACGCAGCCAAATCATACATTTCTTTATTCATATCTATCCACCTTTCCTTATGCTTTTACACCACCGACAGTCATCGATTTCACCAGACAGGTCGGCTGACCGAAACCGACAGGAACCGCCTGACCACCTTTACCACATGCACCACCACCCCCCTTGGACATCTCGAGATCATCCGCCAACATGGTGATGTTCTTCAGCATCTTAGGACCATTGCCCATGATGTTGACATCCTTAATCGGTGCAGTGAGTTTCCCATTCTCAATCATTTTTCCCTGGGATACGTAGAACGCGAAATCCCCGGCGCCTATATTAACCTGCCCATTACTTACAGCCTGCACGTATATACCTTTTTCCACGCTCTTGATTACATCATCAGGTCTGGCAGAACCCGCCGGCATATAAGTGTTTCGCATGCGGGGCTGAACATAGTGTTGATAGCTTTGGCGGCGACCATTTCCTGTTGGCTTGACATTGTAATGGTGTGCAGAAATTTTATCGTGCATGTAGCTGGAGAGGATCCCTTTATCCACCAACAGCGTTTTCTGTCCGGGTGTACCTTCGTCATCGACGTTTATGGAGCCCAGCATATGCGGATTTGTACCATCGTCAACAATGGTCACAAAGGACTCGGCAACTTTTTTGCCGATCATGGTGGAGAAGGTAGAGACTTTCTTACGATTAAAGTCGGCTTCCATTCCATGTCCGATGGCTTCGTGAAGCAGGATGGCAGTGACGCCAGGTCCCAGTACAACGGGCATCTCTCCGGCCGGAGGCTTAACTGCATCAAAAAGAACGACCACTCGGTCGACCGCCGTCTTTGCAACCTCGTCCACCACTGCCGGAGTGTAGTATGAAAAATCTCTGCGGCCACCAAGATTCCAACCCGCCCTCTCGCGCTTGCCGTCCTTTTCAGCTACCACAGAAGCATAGATGTAATTCCTGGGCAAAAGGTCCTCGGCTTTTGTGCCGTCACTGGTAACCACCAGGATTCGCTTCTGTTGGTCGTGAAATCCTGCATTTACTTTTACGACCAGAGGTGACAGAGCAAAGCACTTGTCGTTTGCCGATTGTACGAGGGGAAGTTTGGATTCAAGGGGAACCGAAGTCAACAAAGTCTTAAGTGGATAGTAATTTTCCATCTTCGGCTGTATGAACTCTCCGGTGGGCTCCGTTGGATTGGAGTTTGCAATCGTCGCAGCGGTGGAAGCTGCTGCCAACATCGACTTTTCTGTCAACTCCTGCGTGAATCCGTAACCGACCTGATCGTCTTTTACGGTTCGGATGCCAACGCCGAGAGCCACATTGCTGTATGCCCGGTTGACCTCGCCGTCTTCGAGAATAACATAGTTGCTTATGGTGTGCTCGAAGTACAAATCGGCAAAATCGCCTCCCTTTGACAGTGCTCGATTGAGCACCCGTTGGCACAGGCCATCATCGATGCCAAATTCGGATTCGAAATATCCATTTGATCTAACCCGAGTACAACTGATCCAGCTTCCCGGAATCACAGAACTCATCGCGAGAACCCCGGTTGCTGTCGCAGCATTCTTCAGAAAAGAACGCCTTGGTATTGCCTTCATAATATCCTCCTTATCATTACGATCATTTAATGGCTAACGCAATAAACATTATCATTCCTTATTGACCAATTTGGAGGCAATTGCTCGTGCAATCACGTCATATCCCGTTGCCGTGAAATGTCCATCAAAAGGATAATACAGGTGAGTATGATAATCTTCAATGAGTTCGTCATAACCATTCAGAAATGAGAATCTGTATTTGACCGCTAACGCTTCAAGCTTCTTACCCAATTCAGGATATCGATTTAAAACATCTGAATGTTCCGGTATATATACGAGTATAACATCAAATTGGTTTTCGTTTTTTAATCGATTCAGATATCCCAGGTATTTATCAATAAGTTCCCAACCCTGGACAAACTTTTCCTCAATGTCCTCACTGATGGGAGTAAGACGATGTACATTGCTTCTTATTATTGGGCCCACACGTAGCATTAAAAAATTGTATAATGCCGAATTCCGTTCCAACCATTTTATTGCTTTCCTGGTTAAAGGCCTTTTCCGCCTCGTTTTCTGCTTATTTGTTTGAGAAACATTATTTTCTACAACTTTTTCCTCGATGGTTGTTCTCTTAGAATCGAAATCCCCGGTTCGTAATATCCAATTCTCAAGATCGACCGAACCGGTGATATCGTTAGCCCCTGAGGGCAATTTTGAGGTAAAAATACACATGACGACCTGATCAGGTTTCCTGATTGAAACATAGTCTTGTAAAGTAAAAATGGACTGTTGAACAGCATAACCGGGAACACCCAGATTCCATACGTTTACATCCGAAATATTCTGCTCGTTCAAATAATGTTCTAATCGAGCCGGGATCGAATTCTCATAATCAACCCCTACTCCAAACACATATGAATCTCCAATGACAAATACTAATTCTTTTACATTATTTGTCGCAGAAAGATAATCTGACGGAATATTCTCAGAACATCGAAATCCTAAATCATTGACAAATACTGATGTATTAAATTCCTGTGAAACCAGGCGCCCCCTGTATCCAGGAGTAAGGGCAAATCGACGTTTAGGATGATCTGAATTCCAATGGAGTTTATTTTCACTGATATATCGAAATGAAGAGATCGTCACAAATTTTCTCACAATGACTTCAATGAAAATCACTCCAATACACAGGCTCATTAACATCAAGAAGATGTTAATGACCAACTTCCCCAATCTTTTTCTCTTCCAAAAAGCATTCATCTGCCTCTCCCCGAGAGGGAAACGACCTTTAGTATAGATGCACTAATATACTCGTGTAGTATAAATGTTTATGGGGTGAAAAACAAGAAAAAAGTGTCCCCTATCTTCAATACCGGATCTATCCACAATTTCATGGAATACGGCACCGGTCGAGACAACACTTATTAAACAATCTCACACCTTATAATATTGACATCGAGTGATTTGAATAACATAGAATATAATATTTATACTATAGAAGAGAAATGACTCATTCATACTTCCTGACAACACTGACACCTTGGGGAGGAGATGGGGGCTCCGTATCTTCGATCGGACCTGAATGATATTCATAGGCTCCGACATCGTAAGTATTTCCTTGAGGACGCGGAATGCCGTCTTTATCCACAGTCACCTCAGGAAGGGAGATACCGGCATCAATAGCAGGAGAGTTAGATTGCAAATGGAAGTCACGGTTATCTGCATCTACAAATTGAGGATTATTGTCAATGTTATGGTCTACCGTATTGCCGGCACCAACTCTCAAATCGTCTGAATTTTCAACACAGATATTATTCCTGATGATCACTCCGGAATTGCCATCTCCATCTTTTAAATAGATGCCGTTGGTATTGCCATACAGGGTATTATTGGCAACCCAGCTGTTAGTGCACCCTGCAAGCCTGATGGCCGAATCGTTGCCCCATCCGATATTGTTGCGGATGATATTTCCCGTACCCCGGGTCCAAATATACAATCCACCGCCATACCATTTCACTCTTTCACTGGATATATGGTAATAAGGGATATTCCCATTGGTATGCATCACGTTCCCTTCAAAAATCGAAGAATCCGCAAATTGAATATGGAAACCGTAAACAGTTTCATGAACGACATTGTTCTTAAACAGATGATGCTTACCATTGACATACCAACCATATCCGGAACGTGGGAATCCCAACTCGTAACAATGATTATTTATGAATTGATGGTGATCGCCATCGGAAGCGTGAAATCCATGTCCCATCACATGGTGAATTTCCAAATTTCTAAAGGTAAGGTGGTTGTGAAATTCTCCGGTAGAGTTCCGATTGATCTTAACACCACCTCTATATTCCTCAAGATGATCGAGATAATTTAGGAGTGTATCGTAATCAGCATCACTCCAGAGATTAAGCGTACGTAAAAAATCAATTATTGGATCGGAATCTGTGATTTCAAGGTCTTCAAAAATAAGATATTTACATACACCAAGAATATGAATCACGTGTCTCTCCGTACTTCCTGGCAACTCACGGTCAATGGTCACGTGTTCACCCGGATAGGCTTTAATGACAATTTGATTCTCGGCGGTGCCCTGCAGATCATGGACTTCAAAGGCAGGAAAATTTCCTTGCCGGATGAGGATTGCATCCCCGGGTTGAACGACTGTTAGGGCCTTGGGTATGGTCTGAAAGGGTTCTGTTATGGTACCAGGATTATCATCGTTGCCATTGACAGCCACATAATATTCAGTGGCATTGAGATGGATGAATAAATTATTCGAAATGAACAAAAAAATACAGATGAAAATGATTTTTTTTAACATAGCCTCCTCCGAATTACTATGCTTTTACTTACCATTAATCTTAATCATTAAACCTTACTTATTATTTATTTTTCAATGAATGGCCTGTGTAGAACAGGTGTGGCCATCCGGTACCTCACCTCACATACGATATAGCAAATTTAATACCGTTGACATCAATATAAATAAGATTTTAATGCCATTTATAAACTGATTATCCATCAGTGCCCCCACGAAACCATCAGAAGTAACCCGGACTTCTTCAACAAAGTTTCTCATTTTCTAACAGTGATATCGGAATTGAAGATAAATTTCGTATCGTTATTTTGAATTCCCAAAAAGCTCTCACAAATATATCAAATTGTAAAAAAAATACTAATTATTTCATACAATCTGGATACACTAAATGTGTGTAACACATTAATTAAACATTTCTAAGTCACTACATAACAGGCTATTAAACTTGTTTGGATCGGTGAGGTTCCCGGCCAGAGGTGAATCCATGCCAGGAGGTGAACTTTCAATCACGACCCCTCTTTATGCGTCAACGCCAACACAACAGACGAGAAATCAAACTAAAAGGTATAACTCTTGGTTACAAGCGTCATGTCTGAAAATGCATAAGGTGCGGGCATCATGTATAGTGGTCTCGGTTTGAACGAAAAATCCGGTAACTCGGGAAATCCATAAGAAACATCCGTTAACTTCATCTCAACGGAAGATGCAGATTCCGTTCGAAGAGTGAGGACAATTCCTTCCTCGGGCACGGCAAAATATGCCCACTGCCACCATTTTTCCGATATCCGTTCCTCTGAATCATCGAACCCTCCGATATCCCTTCCGTTTAGATTCGCTCCGACGATGTTGACCTTTGGATGAAAAAACATATAGAGGTGCGGCGCCTCTCTTTTTGATACCAAACGCATTTTTATGGTTCGAATATCGTCGGTTTTATTATCCTCCAGAATCAATATTTCCGGTGGCTTCAGATCCGATACTGGAGCATCTCCTTTTAAAATTTTTGCAGAGCTTCCCGGAATGAATTCGGCCAGGCTTATTGTATCCGATTTATCCAAAAAATAAGCGGATGTCCAACCATCCGATTTGAGATCCGTACTCGCCCAAATGGTCTCGTTCTTATCGCTGTTTACACCATAGAAAAGGCAGCTCGGCTTCCGACACCTCTCGTCGAACCGGGCCCCTTTTGTACCCATCAAGATACAAATAACACCTGCACAAACGCCCTTCCGGAAGAAAACACATCCGCAGGAGCCTCGATCGATACGGGCTTGGGTGGATGGGAATCGTAAATACTCCAAAACACCACGAATACCAGGAACAACACCATAATAATGCCTGCGATTGTACCGGTCATTCCATTTTGGTCATTCTTTTGATGTTTATATACCACTTATCTGCCCTCATCATGGTTCACACATGGTTTTTAATAAACTCTCTCCGTTTTAATGTTCGAAAAGTATTCTCTTCCATCTTGAACCTCCAAAGATAATGATATAAGAATATCTATTTACTTATCTCCCCCAATGCCCAGTCTGCAGCCCTTTTCACAATATTCCTGGGGGATTCCAATTCCGAGGCCTTTTTAAGAAATCCTTCTAACGATTTCTCACCCGATTTTCCAATGGCCCGTAATGCCTCTGCCTGGGCCACATAGCTGTCGTCTTTTTCAAAGCGCTCTTTATAGAATGGAATGAGACCGGCTCGCTTGAGATCCCCCAGTACACTCAGAGCCGCCGTTCTGACTTTGGAATGTTTATCTTCGGCTCTCTGTCTCAGGAATCCAATGAATTTCTTTTCCTGGAATCCACCCAGGGCAAAGACTGCATCCCGCCGTACGGACCAGAACGGATCGTCTCTTGCGCTCTGTTGTAATCCTTCCGTCACACGGGAATCATGGGGAAACTTTCCCAATTCAGATGCGGCCCACATCCGACCGATGACATCGTCGTGTTTGAGTTGATAAAGCAGCTCATCCACCGATTTCTCGAATGTCCATTCTTTGAGAAGATAGTTCCCTTCATCAAAACGGACCATAAGAGGCCTCTCATCACATTTGAAATGAAATTCCTCGACCGGCTCTCTCAGCCATACTTTCCGGGATGTTTTTCCCTCTGGTGTCACAATCCCTATGACAATCGGAGTCTTGAAAATAGGCACTTTCATAGAAGTATCCTGGACTTGTGCGATCCTCATGTTAACGTGTTTTGTGTCGGGATTCCATGAATATTTGACGTCGAATATCGGATGTCCGGGCCTGAGGAGCCACTGCTCGAAAAACCAATCTAAATTTTGTCCTGTGGCCTCCTTGATTGCCGTGAGGAAGTCATGGGTATCCGCAGGCTGAAAGGCATGCTTATGCAGGAAATGGGAGAGCGTCTTCAGAAACGGCGTCTCCCCTAATATCCACCGCATCATGTTGAGAACCGCGGCACCCTTGGGATAGGTGTGTCTGTCGAAGTTCTGGTTTGGCCATTCCCAACGGTGAAAAACAATGGGCCGCATATAACGATTGTGTGCTTCGTTCAAATAACCGTTCTTTTTATTCAATAGATTGACCGCACCTTCATCTTCTCCCAGATCGTGTTTTGTATAGATATAGTCAAAGTAGGTCCCAAAACTCTCATTGATCCAGGTGTATCCCCAGTCCCTCAGTGTAACCAGATCCCCCCACCACTGGTGGGCCGCCTCATGGGCCACGAGTCCATGACTCGGAAAATCCTGCTCTGCCATGGCATCATGAATGGTCCCTTCCCCGATGAGCGTGGCCGACGTACACTCGGCCCCGCCACCGATACCGGGTATGGTCACCTGATCATATTTGGGCCAGGGGTATTCATAACCGAATTCCTTATTGAAAAATGCAATGATTTCCGGTGTCTTATGAAATGAACGCAGAGCGTCTTTCACGTCCTTCTTGTAAACCCAGTAGTGAATCGGAAGCGATCCCAGAGAATCTTCGATGACCTCATAGGGACCGGCAGCAAGAACCGAAAGATAAGTCGGATGGGGCCGATCCAGGAGCCAGTGAAATGTCTTTGTCCCTTTTTCCCTGTCTTCAATCACTTTCACGAGCGCTCCATTGGATAGAGCCCTGTAATCGGCCCTGACAGTGATGATCATTTCCTGAGTTGCTTTGTCATTGGGATGATCGTAACAGGGAAACCAGTGGCGGGCCCCTATAGGAAATGAGAGGGCCTGAATCAGGCGAGGATGATCGGATGATTCTTCGATGAAGGTCAGACCAATGGCATACCGCCTCCCCATTCCGAATTTTTCACCATCACCGGTCACGTTTTTAGCGACATACGAAACGGTAAAAGACAAAGTGTCCGCATAGCGATAGGATTTGAGAAATTGAACGATCAATTGATGCTCAGGCTGCTTGAATGCCAATGAATGACCTTTCGCATTTTGAACGGCGGTTACCGTAAATGTTTCGGCATCGAGAACACACTGGGTAAAGTCGTCTTTGAGGGGGGATATGGTAATCGTGTTTTCACCCCAGAATGTCTTTGCTTCCTCATCGAAACGAAGTTGAATCCGATAGTGAATGGCATCAAAATCCCTGCTTCGTTCCGACCGTAACGGTCGGCTGTAAACATCGATTTTCTGACCATAGGCAATTTGAATTGGTGTGACTGTGAATGAAAATAACAAAACAAACATAAAAGATCGCAGCATCATAATCCTCCTAAATTTAAGGTTAGAAAAATGAAATTTATTTATCTAATTGTTTTAATGCCCAATCTGCAGCCCTCTTCACAATATTCCTGGGTGATTTCAATTCCGAGGCCCGTTTAAGAAATCCTTCCGACGATTTCTCACCCGACTTTCCAATGGCCCGCAAGGCCTCGGCCTGGGCCACATAGCTGTCCTCTTTTTCAAAGCGCTCTTCATAGAATGGAATGAGATCGGCTCGCTTGAGATCCCCCAGCACACTCAGAGCCGCCGTTCTGACTTTGGAATGCCTATCTTCGGCCCTCTGTCTCAGGAATCCAACGAATTTCTTTTCCTGGAATCCACCCAGGGCAAAGACTGCATCCCGCCGTACGGACCAGAACGGATCGTCTCTTGCGCTCTGCTGTAATCCTTCCGTCACACGGGAATCATGGGGAAACTTTCCCAATTCAGATGCGGCCCACATCCGACCGATGACATCGTCGTGTTTGAGTTGATAGAGCAGTTCATCAACCGATTTCTCGAATGTCCATTCCTTGAGAAGATAATTCCCTTCATCAAAACGGACCAGAAGAGGCCTCTCATCACACTTGAAATGAAATTCCTCGACCGGTTCCTTCAACCATACTTTTCGAGATGTTTTTCCTTCCGGTGTCACAATCCCTATGACGACAGGCGTTTTGAAAACTGGAATCCTTTCGGAGGTATCCTGGACTTGTGCGATCCTCATGTTAACGTGTTTTGTACCCGGATTCCATGAGTATTTGACATCGAATATCGGATGTCCGGGCTTGAGGAGCCACTGATCAAAAAACCAGTCCATGTTCTGTCCTGTAGCCTCCTTCACCACCGTTAGAAAATCATCAGTATCTGCAGGTTGAAACTCATGCTTATGAAGGAAATGGGACATTGCCTTGAGAAAGGGGGCCTCGCCTAATATCCATTGCATCATTTGAATAACAACGGCTCCCTTGGGATAAGTGTGGCTGTCGAAATTGTTCCCGGGTGAATCCCATCTATGAAAGACGATGGGCCGAATATAGCGGTTATGGGCCTCATTCAAATAGGCGTTCTTTTTGTTCAGAAGGTTGACAGCACCTTCGTCTCCTCCCAGATCGTGTTTGGTGTATAGATATTCCGAGTACGTACCGAAACTTTCGTTAATCCATGTGTGACCCCAGTCCCTCAGTGTAACCAGATCCCCCCACCACTGGTGGGCCGCCTCATGGGCCACGAGTCCATGACTCGGAAAATCCTGCTCCGCCCTGGCATCGTGAATCGTACTCTCCCCAATGAGGGTGGCCGAAGTACATTCCATACCTCCTCCAAAGCCCGGCTGGATGACCTGGTCATACTTTGCCCAGGGATATTGATAGCCAAATTCCCTGTTGAAAAACACAATGATTTCCGGTGTTTTGTGAAATGAGCGCAGGGCGTCTTTAACGTCCCTTTTGTACACCCAGTAGTGAATCGGGAGTGAATTTAGGGAATCTTCGATCACTTCATAAGGCCCGGCTACAAACATCGATAGATAAGTCGAATGGGGTCGATCCAACAACCAGTGATAGGTCTTTGTCTTATTCTTCTTATCCTCTGTCATGCTCAAGAGCCTTCCGTTGGAGAGGGCTTTATACTCGCTCCTGACCGTGAGAATCATTTCCTGAGTCGTCTTATCATTGGGATGATCGTAACAGGGATACCAATGGCGTGCACCAATCGGCCAGGATATCGCCTCAATGATTCGGGGATGTCTTGGAGATTCATCGGCAAAGAAAATCCCCGGCGAACGTTTCGATCTTCTCGATTTATCGGAATCGAAAGTCCTCTTCTCCGTAGAATAGAAAACGGTAAAAGAAAGGCTGTCTTCATATTGATAGGATCTTGCCGGGTGGACGATGAGTTGATGCGGCGGCTGTTCAAATTCCAGCGATTGACCATTTTCATCCAGAACAGAGATTACGGTGAACGTCTCAGCATCGAGAACACATCGGGTGAATTCGTCTTTAAATGGCGATAATGTGACCGTGTTTTCTCCCCGGAACACCTTCCTGTCCTCATCAAACCAAAGCTTAACCTTGTAGTGAATGGCATCGTAATCCCGACTCCTTTCCGATTGTAAAGGGCGGCTGTATACATCGATTTTCTGAGCATAACATAGTGTGGATGACTTAACCAGTTGGAAGCATAAAAAGAATAATAGGAATCGTTTCATAATGAGTCTCCTATATCCCGAATTTCACATTTAAAATCCAAATGCCAGGATTGCCCTATTGGACAGCCACTACTTAATTAGCACCATCTTCTTCCGCACCTGAACTGAACCAGCGATAATATGGTAATATTAACGCAGTAAAATCATCTTTTTTGTAATTATTTCATTATCTGCATATAAAACAGCGAGATAGACTCCAGTCGCTAAAGGAAGGTTGTCTTGGTCCACACCATTCCAGCGGATTTCATGAATACCCGACTGGTAGTTTTTATGATCAAAATGAGTGACTACTCTTCCGGATATATCGAACACTTTCAACCTCACACCTACAGATCGGGACAATCCAAAACGGATGAGGGTACTGGTATTAAATGGATTCGGGTAATTTTGTAACCAAAAATTTTTCGGAATGCCGGCGGGATCCTGGTCAATCAAACCACCCCCCACATCATATACAACAATTCCAGCATAGGTCCCAATCCAAATATTTCCCAAGGAATCGATTGCCAACGATCGGATAAAATCATTTGGTAATGGATATTCCCCGCTATTAAACACATTCCAGTTTGTACCGTCAAATTTTATCAGGCCTCCCCCCCATGTGCCGATCCAGATATCTTCGTTCTCTCCAAACATTATCGAATGAACGCTATTGTGGGGTAATCCGGAATTTAAAGTATCAATAACCTCCCAGGTCGTCCCATCATATATGATTATCCCTTGTGTCGTACCAAACCACTTACGGTTGTCCCCATCGACACAAATATCTAAAACTTTACCGGATGTCTCATAAAAATCACAGTTTAGAGCATCATATCTCATAATTCCATTCTCGTACTCGCTGCCAATCCATATATACCCTTCCAAATCTACGACAAGAGATGTAACTGAATGAAAAATTAATCCGGAATTTGACTGATTATATAACGTCCCTTTTGTTCCATCAAATTTTACTAAACCACCTCCAAAATATGTTCCGTGGTAACCATGAATTTTTTCAAAACCAATCCAGACATTATCATTCGAATCGACAGCAAGTGTGCGGATTCTACCATTACCTCTCCCATCATAAACCGTAGAATGAACGCCGTCGTATTTCACTAACTTATAATCTTCCCCAATCCACAAGTTTCCTGATTTATCTAATGTGAGTCCTCGAATATATCCCTGTACACTACTCGTGTAACCACTCGGTGAATACACAGTCCACTTTCTATCATCATATTTAGAGAGACCTTGTGATGCAAACCACTTATTATTGTCCTTATCGATTTCGATATCAAAAATAATATTATCCAGAAGACTGGAATTTGAGGTGTTATATCGGATCCATTCATTTCCACTAAATTTGGAAAAAATATATTCAGCTTTAGGACTGCTCACCGATATCCATTTATTATCATCTTTATCGACATGTATAAATGCAACATAATGATGTGGTAATCCTGAATTAATAAAATTGTAATTTTTCCAATATTGGCCATCAAATTCGCCGAGACCAAGACCATATATTGTGCCGACCCAAATATGATCTTTACTGTCGACACTGAGGATGGATACTTTCCCAGGCAGATCGGAATTGTATGAATCAAAGACACTCCAATTTTCCCCATCAAATTTTGCAAGCACACTTGCACCCACCCACACATTGTTCTTTTTATCGATGACAATCGAAGTCACCAGATTTGACGGCATTCCTGAATTGGACATATTATAAAAGGTCCAATCCGTTCCATCGAACTTGGCTATTCCATTTTCTTTCACTGCCATCCAGACATGATTATTTCTATCAATCACGAGTGCCCAGATATTATTTTGAGGGAGCTCTTCATTATAAACAATCCATTCATGTCCGTCGAATTTTACCAACCCTGAATCTTGAGTCCCTATCCACAAAGTATGGTTTGAATCGATGGCGATGGAATTGATTTTAGTACTGGGTATCCACGAATTACTTTTTTGAAAGAGTGTCCAGTCCACACCGTCATATTTGACCAAACCTTTTGACCCTGTAGCAATCCAAAGACAATTCTGATCATCTAAGGCAAGAGCTTTTAAATCATTCTGGGGCAACCCCGAATTCGCCATGTTTAAATAGCTGATTTCATCGGTAGATTTATCAATTTTCATCAAACCACCGTTGGTTGCTATCCAAATCGTCTGACCGTCATCTGCAATCGCTCCGATGATGCTTCCATTGGTATAGTTCCTCCATTCATCAGAGTATGAAAATGCATTTGGTTGAGAGCCTCGAAGGAATAAAAACATGATGATTACTAGATTGATAATAAATGAAGTATATGGTTTAACCATTTTCTTCACCCCCTAAAAATCATATCTTTAAAAAATGATAACTATTTTCTTCAGAGAATGCAAGAGAAATAAGCTAATGATTTTTATTCCTCTTCACGGCCCATACCGTTCCGGTAATAAAATAACTCAACGTCGGCCAGATGAGAATCCTCTTGAAGTGTGCAAGACGAGCGGCATAGCCTTCAGGTCCGGTGAAGAATACCCATACAGGCAGAATCAGACAAATCAAAAGGGATACGATAGCAACGATCCTCACAATAAAAAGCGTCCAATCAAAGCCGGTGTCTCCAATCCTTTCAGACCCAGAACCGGTTGCCGTCCCATTCCTTTTCGAAGACAATCCGCTAATCTCCATCTCATTGTCAAAGGGTTCACCAAACGATCCTCTGGCCCCGGCCATGGATGCAAAAAGAATATAGAGTATCACGGCCAACACCCAGATGGGCACAAACAGAAAAAAGAGGTGGATCGTTTTCGTCATTTCCAGGAGAAGGGCACACCCAATGGCCAATCCCCAGCTGAGGAGTGCGGGCCAACTGGCCAACATTTTCTTGTGGGATACCCAGTATTGTGTCAGGCCGATTTTCGGGAAAATCCAGTGTTCGGCAAATACAATCGCCCCCACCGGCATGAGTAAAAGTCCGTACCAACCGACAAAATTAAGCAATTTAGTGAATACAAAGGGAAAACAGGCGATCACTGTCGTGGCAGCACCCGCAGCAAGGGTCACCAGCCATCGGGGCCACCTGGGCACAATGGCCTGAAGGGCCAATCCCGCCCGATACATCGTCGGATTGGACGTCGTCCAGCCTGCAATGATAACGGCGATGATACCACTCACACCCAATGCCGCATGAGCCACCCCGCCTGCATCCATGCTGCTGATTTGCGTCTTCAGAATCAGGGCTGCCCCGGCCCCCATAACACCGGCAAATATCCAGGCCAGATAATGCCCGAAAAACATACCGAAGGCCGAATAGAATCCGAAGGAAGTCTTTCTTGCATAACGAAACAGGGCCATGTCTGAGAGTCCGCCATGCATGGCCAGGTTACAGATCCAGGCAAAGGCCGCGACCTGCCAGAATGTCATCGGTGTCTGTCCCTCAGGAGCCAATCCTGTCCAGATCAATCGATTGGCAATCGCCCAAATATCTCGAAGACTGTGGATATGACCCACTCCCGGCGTCTTCGCCGCCAACGCAGGAAGCAGTACGATTGCACCGGCAAAAAACATCAACAAAAGCCAGGGAGAACAGACCGTAGCAAACTGGGACAATTTTTTAAATCCGAGAATCGCCAGAGTCACGACGACACTGCCAACAACCAGGACGACCAGAATAAAACGGACGTCTTCTGGATACCACTTCACCTGGGCAGGAATGCCAAATGGGATACGGACAGCCGAAGCCGAAACGGTGATCATACACCCGGCCAGTATGCAAAAGAGCAATGCATTCAGGAGATTATAAATCGAAGTTGTTACAGGCCCGCCAATCTTACGTAAATACCAGTAGAGGGTTAAGCGGGTACGAATGGCAATTGGAGTACACACGAATGTCCAGGTCAACACGGCCATCAGATTGCCGACTAAAAGACCCACGAGAATATCAAATGCATTCACGCCCCAGGCAACAAACATGGCACCAATAACAAACTCGGTGCCGGCGATATGTTCGCCCGCGAAGAGACCGGCAAAATATTTACCGGGCTGCAGCTTGTCTGGCGAGACCGGTGTTTGTTCAAACTCGTATAATTTATCCAGAGCTTTTATGGTTACTTTTCCTTTGATATTCGGCATACGAAAACTATCCTCAATCTAACCGCCAAAAAAGGTTTCATATGATTATGAACATCAATCTCTTTTTGAACGCACCATCTTTTCGTAATCTTTCACTTCTCGGAGCCACTCATCGGCATCTGGAACGCCATGTTTTAAACAGTAGTAATCCCATACCGATCCGACAGGGAGGGTTTTGAGTTCCTCTAAAACAGCCAACCGAGCAGTGAAATCACAATTCAACTCGAGTTCTCTGAGTTTTTGTGTGGGTTCGAGTAGCGCAATAAGCAACGATTTCAGCATACAACGCGTCCCAATCACCCAGGCTGCCACACGATTAATACTGGCATCAAAGAAATCGAGGCCGATATGAATCCGATCTAAATAGTGCCCCCTGACGATCTCTTCTCCAAGAGCGCGGAGCTCATCCGAGAGTACAACCACATGGTCACTGTCCCAACGGACCCCCCTGCTGACATGCAGAAGAATTTCATCCAAAAACTTGAGTACGGCTGAAATCTTGTCTGAGACCACCTCTGTGGGATGGAAATGTCCTGTATCCAGGCAGAGCAGTTTGCCCCGGCTTATGGCGTAACCGAGATATAACTCATGGGAACCCACCACATAACTCTCTGAACCGATTCCGAAGAGCTTAGACTCCACTGAATCGCGCTGATATTCTTGTCTGATATTTTCCGAAAAAATAGTATCCAGTGATTGAATCAGTCGATCCCGCGGCCCCTCACGATCGACTGGCGTATCCTTATATCCATCGGGTACCCAGAAATTGGTCACACAGGGGGTCTCGAGTTGTCGACCCATTTCGGCGGCTATCTTACGACAGGCAATGCCGTGTTCAATCCAAAATTGACGTATTCCCTTATCTGTACTGCTAAGAGTAAACCCTTTATCCGCCTTGGGATGAGAAAAATAGGTCGGATTAAAATCCAATCCCATGGACCGGGACTTGACCCAGTCAATCCAACCCTGGAAATATTCTACAGTGATTTCATCACGATCGATAAATTTTCCGCCGTTCTCCAGATAAGATGCATGGAGATTCAACCGGTGTCTTCCCGGGATGAGACTCAAAGCCTTATCGAGATCCTGGCGGAGCTCGCCAATGGTTCGGGCTCTTCCAGGATAGTTGCCGGTCGTCTGAATGCCTCCCCCCGAAAGGAACATGTCCGGTCTTTCAAATCCTCCGACATCATCCCCCTGCCAGCAATGAATCGACACGGTAACGTCTGCCAACCGATTCATGGCTTCCTCCGCATCCACACCGATCTCTGCATATCGCTCTCTGGCGAGGTTGTAGGTGGTCTCGATACGATTGTCGCTATTCACTTTATTTCTTTTTTCATGGTAATCTCCCACACGAAAATTCGGATAAATAGTTATACGGACCCAATGCAATCGTCTTAACATGATCTATGAGATCAAAGCTACTTTTTCCTGCGCCGATTGGTGTTTTATTCATAATTAACAGTCAGAACCGCTGATTAATCTGATTAAATGATTACACGGATTCATCTGTGTCATCATCTAATCTGTGTAAATCTGTGGTTCAGACTATTTACTCATCAAATCGACTTATTTTTCACCTCATTTAAAAAAAATTTTCAATAATCATCTAATTTCCATGTAAGATAATTTGTAAAGAAGTCAAGGATATTTTTTGCATTTATTGTATAATAGTCAGGGTAATTTGACATTATATGCCAAATCATTCATGGATCCAAGAACTCTTCTGCTGAAAATTTTTGTATAATTTATTTCTCCAGCTTCCCTTAAAAATAATTCAATTGGCCTCTCCCATCTCCTAAACAACATTACATCTTCATTCTCTGGTCTCAACCAAGAGTTCGTATTTCAATCCCGCCTCAGTGTCAAACTCAATCACATCCTCCTCCGGAATGGTCGGTCTCAATTCCTTCCCATCACAAAATACGCGAACAGCCTTACTCGTCCGAATTTGACAGGGTTTTCCCTTTTTGGAATAGATCGTTGCTCCGGTGATTTCACCGTCCTTCCACTCGATATCCACTTTAAATCCCCCTCTGGCACACAAACCTTTAATGTTCCCCGTTTCCCATGAAGTATGTAGAGCAGGAAGCAAATGGAGTTCATTCTCATGGGACTGGAAGAGCATCTCCGCGACAGCGGCCGTGATGCCAAAGGTTCCATCGACCTGGATATACCTGGAGCAAAGAGAAAAAAGGCTATTCAGACAGTACTGATGGATGTAGTAATCAAAATTGTCCATGGCCTTTTCTGCATTATACAACCGTGCCCAGCAGGCCATTTTCCACGCCGAAGCCCATCCGTTCCCGACGAGTCCACGCTGTTCCAGCACGACTTTACTCGCCTCGGCGAGGTCCGGCGTTCTCCTTGCAGAAATCTGATTTCCGGGGAACAAGCCGTAAAGGTTTGAAATATGGCGGTGACTCCCCTCTTTCTGATCCCAATCTTCCAGCCACTCCTGCAGGTCGCCTTTCTTACCGATCTGCATGGGCGCGAGCCTCTCCCGCGCGGCCAGGACTCTATCCTTGAATTTCTGATCGACACCAAGAATATCGGCCGCTTGGGCAACATATCCAAAAAAATCATTGAGTAACTGCATATCAAAAGTGGAACCCGCACAGATCGTTGTACCCGGACTCATCCATCCGCAAACCTCATCATAAAACCGGTCATTCCCTGGTCTTCCGGGAAAATTTTCCGGTGATGTTGATGGACACGTCACCAACCAGCCATACCTGGGATGCTCAACCAAAAAGTCTAAGAAGAATTCCACACTCCCCTTCATAATCGGATAGACTTTTTTCAAGAATTCTTCATCACAGGTATAGAGATAATGTTCCCATAAATGGGTACACAACCAGACACCGCCGGTCGTGAACGTTCCCCAGTCCGGGCCATCCATGGGAGCTGCCACACGCCATAGATCAGTATTCTGGTGAAAAACCCATCCTCTGGTACCGTAATGCTCCCTGGCAACATCCCTTCCCTGATCGGTCAATTCTTTGATCATGGTGAATAGGGGTTCGACGCATTCAGTTAAGTGACCCACTTCTGCAGGCCAGTAGTTCATCTCCGTATTGATATTCGTCGTATATTTGGAATCCCAGTTTGGATTCATGTACTTATTCCAGATGCCCTGGAGATTCGCCGGTTGCGTCCCGGGCCGGGAGGAAGAGATGAGCATATACCGGCCAAACTGGAAACAGAGGGCAGCCAGATTCGGATCATTACTGCCGTTGAATTTTTCGAGGCGTTTGTCGGTCGGCAGAAATGAATGCCGGGTGGATCCAAAATCGATGGAAATCCGTCTGAATAAACTCTGATGTGCTTCGACATGGTCTCTCTTCATGTGATCAATAGATTTCCCGCGGATTGATTCAAGTACCTTTTCAACCCTCTTATTCGCATCACCACTGACATCTTTGTAATTGACAAAATTTGTTGCTGCGGCTATAACCAATGTGACCGCATCGGCATCTGTGATGATGAGATCCGTATCATCCACTCTCATGCTGCCGCCCTCCGGAACCGCCTTCAATCGGGCCTGATAGCGCAATTTGCCTTCGACTCCCAGATAATCGGCCGATTTACCTCGCAGGATCAGGCCATCCTTTTCATATCCATCCATACGAAAATAATCGGTTGCATAATTGGAATGAGCCGGGTTTCGGTATCCCCTCAAATTGGCCACAAAGGATATTCTGCCCGGTCTGTCTGCGGTCAGTCGGATGACAATGACCCGATCCACCGGCGTGACGAAAACTTCCCGAGAGTATTGAACACCGTTTTGCTCATAACGTGTTGTCGTCATAGCTCGATCCAGGTCCAATTCATGGTGATAATTTGTCACTTCCCCCTGGTTTGGAAATTTAAGGATGAGATCACCCAGTGACTGATACTTCATCTGTTCGACCGGATACCCCATCAAATGCCGTCCAAACAATTTGTGGGCCTTGATATATTTCCCCTCGAAAATGAGTTTTTGAATCTCGAGTAATGCTCTATGGCCACCTTTCACAGTCTGATTATAAGGACCTCCCGACCAGTAGGTTTCCTCGTTAAATTGAATCTGTTCCTCATCCGTCTTTCCGAAGACCATAGCACCCAACCTGCCGTTTCCAACCGGCAGAGCATTCTCCCATTTATCCGCAGGCTGTCTGTACCATAACAATGTGGTCGGATCGACCTTCCGGTGGTCGGGATCTGTGTAATCCGGACCCACTGTACACACGGAAAAAAGGACAAGACAGATAATAGACATAAAAATCAGACATTTCCTTAACATATCAGGACTCCTGCTTTTTAAATAAACATCTCATCAGTGTAAAATCTTGAAAAAATAATCTCACTCCTCATTAGTATGAATAGTGCTAAAGTTTATTTTGTTTCTGGTTACTGGCTTCTGGCTTCTGGTGTTTCGTATTCAATCATCCAGAATCTTCTTGATTCACAAGCAACCGGTTACCAGTTACCAGCTACCAGTAGCCAGTAACCAGTAGCCAGTAACCAGTGACCAGTAACCAGCTTCGCCAGTCTTTCCATTAACCTTCGCAACCGTCCCAGCAGTAAGTGCAGAGCTTCTCCTTGGGGAGGCCGATTGCATCGACCATATCTTCCAACTTCTGATATCGGAGTGAAGTAAGCCTGAGCCTCTTCCGTATGCTTTCGATCATGTTCCCGTACTTTTTAGAGGATATGTCAGCGTATTCTTCAGGGATCTTGTTCTCATCACCTTCGAGTTCCTTCATTGCCTTTCTCGCAGCGAGATCCAGCACGGATCTGGATCTTGAAAAGTTCAGGAATTTACATCCATAGATGAGGGGGGGACACGCCGGACGCATGTGAACCTCTTTCGCGCCATAATTAAAAACACGCTGTATGATATCTTGTAATTGAGTGCCACGCACTATGGAATCTTCGCAGAACAGGATTCGCTGTCCTTCAATCAACTCCTTGATCGGTATGAGTTTCATTTTTGCCACAAGGTCCCTGACCTTCTGATCCTGAGGCATGAAACTCCTCGGCCAGGTAGGGGTATATTTCACAAAGGGACGCCTGTACGGTACATTCGCCTCAATGGCGTATCCTATTGCATGGGCGATACCGGAATCTGGAATTCCTGCAACCATGTCTATGACTGAATCATCATTTCTGGCTAATGCGGCACCACATTTGTTCCTGACGTCTTCGACATTAATGCCCTCGTAGCATGTGGATGGATAACCATAATATACCCATAGAAAAGCACAAATCTGCATTTTATCACCGGGCGCTTTCTTCATTTCGATCCCGTCTTGTGTCATCAGAACAATTTCGCCCGGACCAAGATAGTTATCAATTTCATAATCAAGATTTGGAAAAGCACAGGTTTCCGATGTTGCCGCATAAGCGCCGTGCTTCTTTCCAATAACGACCGGCGTCCTTCCCAATCTGTCCCTGGCGGCGTAAATACCGTTATCCGTTAGAAGCAGAATCGAACACGATCCCTCGATAGCCTCCTGGGCACTCTGGATCCCATTCTCGAAAGTATCTTCCCTGTTAATCAACGTTGCCACGAGTTCGGTGGGGTTCACATCGCCACGGCCCATTTCCGAGAAATGGATTGTTTTCTTCTCAAAGGCTTTTTCTGCCAATTCTTCCGCGTTTTTCACGACACTGACCGTGACAATGGCATAGGTTCCGAGATGTGATCCTATAAGGATTGGTTGGTCCTCGTAATCACTAATGATCCCAATGCCCTGGTTTCCTTTCATTTTTAAGATATCATCTTCGAACTTAGACCGAAACTGGGAATTTGTGATATCGTGAATATATCGAGTAAAACCGTCAGAATTTTTTACTGCCAATCCTCCCCTCTGTGTACCCAGATGGGAATGGTAGTCTGTACCATAGAAAAGATCATCAACACAGTCTGATTTTGAAGTCACACCAAAGAATCCACCCATTTGTTAATCTCCTTTAATTTATCCGTGTTTTTCTTTGCAAATTCTTGATAAATGATTGAATAGAATTACACGCCCCATGAACCGATTCACGAATCTAACAGCGAAAGGATCTTTTCATCACACAATTTACGGAAAACAACCAATTGATCTCCGAATCGCTGTTCTGATGCAAGATTATTTTTCTCGAGAGGATCATTCTCGAGATCGTATAGTTCTTCAAAATCCGGATGTTTTGGATAACGGATATATTTCAATCGATCCGTCCGGATACATTCACTCTGTGGGATTTCTGAATAATCCCAGAGATGCTCACAGAACACCTCTGTTCGCCAGTTAACACGTTCGCCTCTCATCAATGCGATGAGGCTCTGTCCCTGCATCCTGTCTGGTACATTGATACCCGCATAATCGAGTAGTGTCGGAGCAATATCAACATTCAGGACCATCTCCTCGATAACAGATCCCTGTCTATTTCTTGGGATTCGAGGATCATATAGGATCAGGGGAACCCGAATGGAGAGATCATGCATCAGCCATTTTCCGGCAAAACCCCTCTCCCCTAAAAAGTAACCATTGTCCCCCATCAGAACAATAATCGTGTTCTTATCCATTCCCAACCGGTCCAATTCCTCCCTGATCCTGCCGATAACCCTATCGACACCGCTGACCATCCGATAATATCCCTTGACCATGGCCTGAAATTTCTCCGGTGTATCGAAACGCCAGAACCAACGTGTGCGGTTCAGGGCGTTTTTCAGGAATTCCGGATGAGCTTTAAAAAAGGCAGGATCGGCTGTATCCGGAACCGGTATCTCGACGTCTTCATACAAAGCATTGCATGATTGAGGCCAAAAGTATTGTTCGGGAGTGGGATCGTCTGCATGGGGCGCCAAAAAGCTGACGGAGAGGCAAAAGGGCTGGTTCTGTTGACAGCCACGGAGAAACTCAACAGCATGATCTCCATTTATCTCTGTCAAATGATACCATTGCCCATTTTTCTTCTTGAAATATGGAAAATTGGTCAGCCTCACCCAGTCAAACATCTCGTCTATCACACCTTCTTCCACTTTAACGCCGAATTTCCCGATGAATCCATTGCGATAACCCGCCTTTTTCATTAAACAGGGATAACTGATATCTGTATAGATCTTGCTGATCGGGGGTTTTGTGAAAGTATAGGTATGGGCCCTTTCAAAGAGTCCGGTAAAAATACTGGCCCGGCTGGCCGCACATATCGGTGTGGTAACAAAGGCCCTTTCAAAACGCACCCCTCTGGCGGCCAATGCATCCATGTTTGGAGTATGAATGATGACGTTGCCTGTGCAGCCCAATGCATCATAACGTTGATCATCAGTCACAAGTAAAATAATATTAGGTCTCTTCCCTGTTGAATCTTCCCCCCGACAACGCATTGCTACCGAAAAAGCGCTTAATCCGAGGGTCGATGCATGTATAAATTGTCTTCGTGTTATTTCGTCGGTTTCCATAAACTAAATTTGTTGTTAATCCAGGTTAAATATATCCTTATTTGGAGTTTAGTGTCAAAAGTTTTAGAATTATTTTTATTTAATTTGTTTATTTCCATTAAGTTGTATAATATAAGGCTTGCCTCCACCTTTTGCGAAATATTTATTTGTCCGGCTTTTTATAAAACTTTTGACACTACCGTTTGGAGTCATTGGTCATATAAATATTATTCCTTTGCATTGATGATCGGCATTTTAGCATCCACCTCTCTGCGCCAATTTTGAAGCATTCGGTGGAGCCTGGAAACCACTTCAGGATATTGATCAACCCGGTTGTGTTTTTCTCCTATGTCTTCTCTCAGGTTGTACAATTCCAACCGGTCGATATGAGGTGTCTCGTAAAAAGGGCTGCCGAAACAGGCACAATCCCGCCATCCCAGATCGTCAACCAGAAAGAAGATAATGTTGGATTTTCTACGATGAGCCTTTGAGCATCCGGTCATCCCAGTCAAGGCCAAAGTTGGAGCCCCAAGGCCGAGCATCTTCAGAAACCGACGCCTCCTCACTACTCTTTCTGATCCTCCTCCTTACGTTTCGTCGCTGTAATAGGAAAATCGCCCATATCAGCAAACACATTACCTGTCATTTCATTTTCTTCAATATCACATTCCACTTCGAGATACAATTCCCCATCGGCCATCTCGATCGTGAAATCACAGCTGAGCTTATTATCCTCGAACTTGAGATTTTCTAGAGGAGAATCCCCCAGCTCACTCGAGAAAACACCGGTGAGACTATCATCCTCAAGTGTAAAAATGAATGTATTGTAATAGTCTCCCCCATCCGTCTGTACGACTGCATCCCAGGTGCCCAGCAGCGCATCATATTTTTTCTTCTGCGCATTCCCATTTTCTACACCGATACCAAAGATGATAAGAAAAGCGAGTGTAACAGTAAAATAACGTTTTGTGTGTTTCATGGATTCCTCCTGTTCGAAATTCACGTATTGTCAAAAACTTACCACACCTGCCTGCGGCAGGCAGGTGTGGTTTCATATTTTTCTCTCCTATCTCGGTTAGTCAGACACCGGAAAGGTGAAGACATAAGTCCCTGAGCCCACATCAAACACTGCACAATTATCATCCACCCGTAGGAATTGAACGGCTTCCGCTTCCTCCACCGATCGGCCGCCTTCGGTAATTTTCGACACATCGGAAAAGGGTACGAAGACTGTTGCCGTCGTATTGGGTGGTATCGTGATATCCATGGTCATTTCTTTCCCTTCCCTTTTCCACCCGCTGACGATCTTGCCATGTATCGATTGATACTCTGCCCGGGCATACTTAAGATCGACTCCGGGGAATGGCCGAATTCGTATCTTTCTATATGCGGCCTCTTCGGAATCGAGATCAATACCCGCCACAAACCGATAAAGCCACTCTCCCACGGCACCGAAAGCGTAGTGGTTAAATGAATTCATGCCCGGATCCTGAAAACCCTTATCCGCAGTCCATCCATCCCAGCGTTCCCAGATCGTCGTTGCACCATGCATTATGGAATAACCCCACGAGGGAAAAGTGTCATTGAAAAGCAAGCGATAGGCCATATCATGATGACCCATCCTCGTGAGGACCGGATTGATGAAGCCACATCCCACGAATCCCGTAGAGATATGCCAGTCTCGTGCTTTAATGTCTTCCACCAGATGTCCTGCAGCTTGATCCCGTAACTCTTGAGGAAGGAGATCCATGGCGAGAGCCAGCAGGTATCCTGTCTGTGTCTCCCCCTTCACACGACCATCTGATAGGACAAACGCCTTCTGGAATGCGGTCCGGATATTGCGGAATAGAGTATCATAGCGACCCACATCATCCTTTCGGCCGATGACTTCGGCCATCCTGGACATGAGCCGGGCATCATGAGCCCAGTAGGCCGTTGCCAGCAGGTCCTTGGGTGTATCGGCCTTAATGGAAAGCCAGTCGCCATAATTGTTATTCACCTTCTTCCTGCGTATCAGATTGGGATTTGCTTCCCGGAGGAAATCCATCCAATGTGTCATGGCATCCCAGTGTCTCGAGATGATTCGATTATCTCCATATACCCGGTATATGGTCCATGGAATAATGATACCCGCGTCTCCCCACGCAGGAGCGGCCTCAAACCCCATGAGGTTTTTATCATTGAGCCGCGGGGCGAAATCCGGAAACGCCCCCGCTTTGGATTGAGCGTCCTCCACATCTTGCATCCATTTCGTGAAAAATGCAGCCACATCCATGTTGAAGGTCCCGGTCCTGACAAAGATCTGGGCATCCCCCATCCATCCCAGGCGTTCATCGCGTTGGGGACAATCCGTGGGAATACTGAGATAGTTCCCCCGCTGTCCCCAGGTAAGATTGGCAAAGAGTTTATTGACCATGGGATGGGAACATTCGAAAGTACCCGCAGGCGGTGTCGTTGAATGAACCACACATCCGGTAATGGCATCCGGAGCAGGAATGCCCCGGAACCCGGTCACTTCCACGTATTGAAAACCATGGAAGGTAAAACGGGGTTCGAAACTCTCTTCACCGCCCCCTTTGAGGACATAAACATCCGTCGCTCTTGCATCGCGTAGATTCTCGGTATATATGGTTCCATCGGGATTGAGCCTTTCTGCAAAACGCAGGGTTACCCGGTCTCCTGTTTTTCCCGTCACCGCGAGTCTCGCCCATCCTGATATATTCTGACCCAGGTCAAAGACATAAACATCTTTCTCTGGATTGGTCATGCCCACCGGTGTGATGGTTTCGGTCACCCTAATCGGTTCCGAGGGCTGGGCAACGAGTCTTGCTGACGGCCTTTCCATGATCGCCACCTGCTTCCATCCTTTGTCATCGAACTCTGCCGAATCCCATCCTTGCATCTCCTTCCGGGCGTCGTAATGCTCACCCATGAGTAAATCACTACTGATGATGGGCCCCTCGGAACATCGCCAGGTGTCATCGGTGGCGACCAGGAATTTTTCACCGTCATCATATTCGATCTCGAGATTCAATAACAGGCTGTTCCGAAGTCCATAGTTACCGCGCTGTTTACGCCAGCCCACATACCCACTGTACCACCCATCACCGATAACGACCCCGATACCGTTTGCACCACGAAGGAGCTGTTCTGTGACATCATAAGTACGATACTGAATGCGCCTGTTGTAATCTGTCCATTCAGGGGCGAATACATCCTTTCCGATCCGCTCACCATTGATAGACAGTTCAAAGAGTCCCAGTGCAGTGACATAGACATGGGCCTTTTTAACCGGCTTGTCCAGGGTGAACTGTTTCCTGAACCAGGGAGGCGGCGGCCCGGGTGCCAGATCTTCCGGTTTGTCTGTGGGAAGCGCCCTGTCCATACGGATCCACGAGCCTTGCCAGTCTTCATCCGAGAGGAGTCCCATCGTCCAGGAAGCGTGCGGGCTGTAATCGCTCCGGACACCCTCTTCATCCCAAACACAACCCTTCCAATAACAGTTCATCCGTGAAGACAGTTCCTGACCATTGTACACGATCTGTGTCGATCGATCACTCTCCACCCTCCCCGTGTCCCAGAGATCACCCAACTCCTTCTTAAGATTTTGCAGACTGGAAGCCACGAGTATCCTGTAGGCCGTTTGCTTTTGCCCGCGCCGGGAAGATTCAAGAATCCAATTGAGCCTCGGCCGGAGTACATCGATCCCCAGAGGATTTTCCAGGTATTCACACCGCAGGTGGGTCACTTTAATATCCGACCCTCCATATTTCAGACAACTCACAAAAGGCATCATCATTGCGAGAGCTATAACAATCCATTCTTTCATAGGTTCCTCCTGATGGGAATGAAGGTAGTATCAAAAACTAACCACAGAGCACACAGAGAAATTAATAATATTATTAAAATTACACGGCTCTAATGCTCTATCCCCTATGTGTCCTCTCAAATATCGTATCGTGTGATATGATATTTTCTCAGATATTAAGTGTATATACGAAATGAATTTTGTAAAAAAAACATCATTTAGGGGTAACAACTTTCACCTTGTTATTTGATAAAACTTTGATACGCTCATTGACTTGTT
>Ga0114922_10000959_pt1 | contig 27617 bp, 21 predicted proteins | sample AartaG_FD_100975 | JGI IMG/M metagenome (GOLD analysis project Ga0114922, IMG submission 100975) | Deep subsurface microbial communities from Aarhus Bay to uncover new lineages of life (NeLLi) - Aarhus_00045 metaG | ecosystem: Environmental > Aquatic > Marine > Oceanic > Sediment | place... | reverse complement strand
TGGTGCACAATTGGCTGCATTGGCATAAGCATTGGTAAATATCATCCCTTGTTTAGCCAGCCTGTCAATGGTAGGTGTTTCATAATACTTTGATTCCATATAACCAACGTCTTTCCATCCAAGGTCATCAATAAGTATAAATACTATATTCGGTTTATCATTGGTTGTGCGAGATGCATTATTCTTACATGAATTTAACAAGGGACCTGCCATCAATGCGCCTATTGCAGCAGTCGATAAGTTTAAAAAATCTCTTCTTTCCATAATTTTTTCCCCCTTCCCATTTTATTCAATTCCATGACCTTCTTGTGAATACTATGACGATATCTACCTCAGAGTGAATGAATAAGCCATCGAACCTCGATTTCACCGTTACGAACACCATGTGTATGATGCACATGGCAACAAACATAATGAATCCTATAAAGCCTATAAACATGCAACTGAGGGTAATGAGTTCCCAGCGTTTTCTTTTTTGATCTGACTCGTTGTTTTCCATCATTCTAATAAGGCGATGGCCCTTCTAAGTTGCCGCTGACGAGACCACCGACCTCAACCCAGCGATTCGAGACTGGCCATTAGTTCATGCATCTCGTTGACTGATAGATTCTGCAGCGGCGCACGCACACCACCACCGTCGAAGCCACGCAGCCGGGAGGCAGCTTTGACCTTGGAAACATAGTTGCCTTTCCAGATGTAGAGCAGCGATGGGATCATGCGCGACCACAGCTCCATTGCGCCGGTAATATCACCGCTGGTGACCAGTTCAAACAGGCGCACGCTCTCGCTCGGCATGTAGTTAGCGCCACCCCAGATACACCCTTGAACACCGGCGATGAAGCTGAAAACAGTATTTGGATCGCAACCGTTCAACACCTTGTATCCGGTGGCGAGGTACTCCTGCTGGAGGATAAGGTCGCCGGCGCTGTCTTTGATGTAGTTGAAATGCTTGATCTGGTTCAGGCGTTTGAATAGGTCTACCGAAATACCTATGCCGGTGGCTTGAGGGATGTTATAGCCGATGATGTCGGTTTCGACTGCGACATCAATGGCCTCGTAAAACGCAAACAATCCGTCGTCATCTTCCGGGCCTTCGAGATAGGGCGGCAAAATCATCAGCGCGTCGGCGCCGAGGCCCTGGGCATGTTTGCTGCGCTCGATCAATTCGTCGAGCACCAGCGCCGAGGTCTGGCAAATGAGTTTGCAGCGTCTGTTGATACGCGCCGCGCCGAGCTCGTAAAGCCGATTGCATTCCTGCTGAGTCAGGTAGGGATACTGCCCGGTTCCTGCGCCGAGTATCAAGCCATGGACGCCGGCGTCGATATAGAGGTCGATTAATTTTTCCCAGCGTGCATAGTCGATGCTACCGTCGGCATCCATCGGCGTTTGCATCGCCAGGTTGATTCCGGTCAGTTCGTTCATTGATTTCTCCTTGGCTATCTCAGGCGTATCCGATCAATACTGCCACGGCTCCCACGATCATGGCTTGGATGGGGACCAGGATATTGCTGAACCCGTCGCCGAACTGGAATGCCAGTACCGCCACTCGAGGGCCGAAAGAAAGCTGGCTGAAGAGTTACCGGCCCTAACAAACCCGAAGGAACCAGAGGGCTGCTTTTTGTGTGTTGTCCTTTCAGGTTGGTGCGGGTTATGCGTTTTTCTTCGGGAAGGAACTGGTCGCCGACGAGGCGGTTATTCCAGACATTCGTTACTTTTACTTCGAGCAGGTGAGAGCCTTTGCTGAGCAATTTTACCGGCACTTTTACGCGGAAGGGATAGGTCCAGACGGTCCTCAGTGCCTGCCCGTCTATGCTGACTTCGCCAACTTCGCATACCCTGCCGAGGTCCAGCCAGAAGTCTCCGGAAGCAGCCCTGGGCATTTCAAAGTGAATTGAGTAGGCAGCGGTGCCTGAAAAATACTTGATGCCGGGCTCCTCCGAACTTGTCCAGTCAATCAGTTCGTTCCATTCAACAGATTCGGGTGCAAACCGGCCGGGCTGGAACTTCACCGTCCATTTCCCTTTGATCAAGGTTCTTTCTGTCGATGTGTCCACGAAAAGAGGGGCGGGTTTTTTCGGCGGATGACCATCTCGGTGGAATACGACGAAGGCTGAACCGATCGCAGGAAGCTCAAGCTCGATGCGGCAGGAGTTGTCGGGCTGGCGGGTGACGGCCTTTGGCGAACATATCTCACCTGAGAGGGGATACCAGATTTCCGGTCTTCCCTCGGCATCACGGAACCGGCAGAGAAGCATTTTGGTTTCCTTTGCGCCATTGCAGACAAAATAGATGTCGGCATTATCTGCGCGGCGGTGGATGTAGTCGATTCGATCTGGTCCTTCCTGTGAGCCGCCTTCAAGCACGGTGAAGTCCGGTGAAACGCCCATCTCTGCCAGCACCTGACGCGATGTCATATTCGTGTATACACGGCCTTTGCCGAATGTCCGGCTGCGGGCGGCTGAAAAATCGGTCGATTTTTCGTCTCCCCAGAGCTCTCCGCCGATTATTGCGACCTCGTGGTCGGCCTCCGGATACCCGGTCAGCGAATGGGTGCGAGTTGGCCGGACAGGACCGACAATGGATGCGCCTTGTTTCACAAGCTCACGGATTTTTTGCAGTACGTCGAGATTGATGTGGTCGTGTTTGGGCAGGACCATCACTCTGTATCTCATATCACCCACGAGCAGCTGCCCGGTTTCGGGATCAACCTTCATGCGATCGATGATCGAGCCTGCATCGATATAATCGTAGTCGTAGCCGCTGCCCAGAGGTCGAAAATCTATTGGTACCGGACGCCCGCAGTGGAGGCATTTGTCCGGAGTGTAGAGGGGTTTGATGTTCGGATCGATCCTGCGGGAAGGTACGAGGTTTGGAGCCTGGTCGCCGTAGTAAAAACAGACATCAGCAACAAAATCTCCCTGCTGCATCAGATATGAGCAGCGTCCCATGTAAGTGAGCATGGGACCGGATTGCTTCCACCAGGTATTGTTAGCATTGAAATGTTCACCAGCATGGTAAACGTAACCTGGCAGTCCTGCCTCCGGCGGATTGTGTGTAAAGGTATGGAAAGTCAGGCGGTTCAGTCCAGCACAAAGGGCCACATCAAAGAGCTGCTTGTAGTGCAGTGGCCCGTCCAGCCAGTGGCGCCAACCGGTGAAGGATTCTGAATCGACGAAGCGGCGTCCATAGAGGTGTGCGGCGCTGGCTGCCTCCTTGGTTACCCAGAAACGCTTGCCATTCCAGAATTCACCTCGCGGGATATCCGCTTCACCCAGTGCCCAGATCGGATCGACGCGTGGAAAGCCTCCGTGACCTGCCTCGGCGCAAAGTTCCATGCCGTGACGATTCAGCACTTCGCGGCTTACGCGGAAATGCCGTTCGACCACCAGCTCACCCACGGTTTTGCGATAGTCGGCCAGGAAACGGCTTTGTTTATCCGGATCATCCAGCGTCCAGCCTTCAAGCAGCGGCAGGAATTTGCTAGGATCATACCTGCGCCGTTTTTTGAACTCGTCCACAAAATCCTCGGTCCAGTCGTTTGCTGCATCTAGTTCATAGCTGTCATGTGACATGATCTTTAAGATTTTATGTCCCGGATCAATTTCTCCCAGCTTGTTTATCATGTGTTTCATGTGTCTTTCGGTTGCTTCGGCGCTAAGATGGTCGATCAGCAGACCATCAGAATTGGGACTTGGCACGATCAGACGCTGATTTGTGCCGCGGCAGACAAAGCGCAGAATTGTCCAATTCCCCTCGGGGACATCCCAGGTAAGCACTCCCTTCTTATCCATGTTTCCGGTCAGATCTATCCCAAGGTCAAGTGAGCCGAGTTTTTTGTCTTCGGACTGTGGAACCGCCAGTACAGAGATGTCAGAATAGTAGGTTTCATTATCGCAGGGTAGGGGAAGCAGGGTATTGCATTTTTGGGGTCCTGTTACCGTAAAGGAACTGCTCGCGAGCCTCTTGCTCCCGTCCGACTTTTTGATCCAAGCACCGCCGGCATTCCAGCTGCTGGCCGCAATCATGTTGAGCTCAAGTCCCAGCCTCCTTGCTTCAGTCATCGCATGGCTTATATTCTTTAAGGATTCTTCGCCAAGAAAAGCAGGACCGGTAGGAACCATGTTGACAGGCCGGTAGACACCGACATCCCAGATCTCAAAACCGCGCATACCAAGCGCCTTGGCCTCTTCCATTTCGCGTGTCATTTGCTCATGATCAACAGTGCCGTTCAGCCAGCACCAGTATGCCCCCGGCCTTGCCTCCAGTGGGGGATTTAAAAATGCTTCCGGTGAAATCGTATGAAATGAGCTTGATTTGGAGGCTGGTCTGCGATCCCCATCTGCACAACCGATAAACACACAGATGACCACCAGGGCCAGGATGGTTCTGGCTTGTGCGCTGAAATATGGTTTCATGAGATGTTATCTAGAATTTCTTTGGTTTGTTTATGGGGCTCTGCACCTTAAAATTTTCCGGCTTTTTGCCCTCGAAGAAGTACGGAATAGCGCCAATACGATTCACTTCATAACCACATTCTTTTAAGTAGTGCTGTTTTGGATGGAATTCATCTCCTGTCTCTTGGAGTTTGAATTTAAGCTTGTGCTCAAGTTTCTTCTGCAGCCCAACATGTTCAGCCGCACCAACCAGGTTATGCATCTGGTATGGATCAACCTGGTTGTCATACAGCAGCCACGGGCCGTCTGAATTGTGGACATAGGTATACCTTGAGGTACGGATGCCTCTAAATGCTTGTCTGTCAGGGAAATCAAAGGGGGATACATTCATGAACAGAGCGGCCCGATCTTCATCCAACTTCTTGTCGATAATAAAGCGTGAAAGATCCTCTCCTTCTATCGTCTCTGGAATTGCAATCCCCGCGAGTGACAGCAGCGTTGGCATAATGTCAGGCGTGTTGATTGGCGCCTTTACCGAATACCCCTTATGAGCGCTGATCGCAGGATAACGAAATAGAAAAGGAACACGAATAGATTCATCCCAGGGACGTTGCTTTCTCTTGGGAGGTTGATCCTGCGATCCGAGCATCTCGCCATGATCGGAGGTAAAGATAAAGATCGTATTCTCTGCCGTCCCGGTTTCTTCCAGGGTCTTGTAAAGATCCCCGATGCAGCCGTCCAGAGCGGTACAGTGAGCATAGTAACCTTGCGCTTCTTTCCGGGCCTGATCCTTCATCTCTTCCGGCACATTGGGCCGTAGTATGATGGAGTTGACCGGATACTGCTGCTTGAATTCCTCCGGCGCATAGTGATGGGGAAAATGAGGGCCTCCATATGACATGACCAGCAGGAACGGCTTGTCGCTTTTCGCATGTTCCCGGATGTACTTCTGAGCATCCTGCGTTTGGGGATAGGCATCATAACCTTCCCATTTGCGCCTGGTCGGGTCATCGCCTGCATAATAGTAGGATTCGTTGTACTCATGGGTACATTCCATCGCCTTCCAGTAGTCAAAACCTTGACGCCGGTTCCTGGGGATAAAGACATCGCGGCCATGTCCGTCAAGGTGCCATTTTCCGATATAGGCCGTTTGGTAGCCGGCCCTTTTGAGTATCTCTGCCATGCACAGCTCTTCGCTCGGTAGATAGAGATCGTTCATGAACATTCCTGTGCTGAGCGGATATCGGCCCGTCATCAGCGAAGAACGATAGGGCGTGCAGACCGGGCAGACCGAAACCGCATTGGCAAAGTTGATGCTCCGGGAAGCCAAAGCATCCAGATTGGGTGTCTTAACATTAGGGTCGCCTCCATACCCGGTAGCCTGGGCTCGCCATTGGTCAGTAAGAACAAAGACAATATTCGGCTTGCCTGGCTTCTTGCCTGTTTGCCTTCCGATAGCGCGCCCGGATACAGCCAAAGTCAATGCTGCTCCAGTATAAACGCTCCGTTCTAAAAACTCGCGCCTTGTTATGTTATTATTCATAATGATATTTCCTTCGAGTAAAGTTGCTTCTCAATCACAGGCTTTTTGCCTTACTTTCAGCCTGAGCTTTCCTATGCCAGGTCTCTCAAAGGGACCGGCGAAAGGATTCAACTTGTTTCTTTTCCTGCCGAAATAGTCTGAGTCAATGGTGATTGGTGAACCATCCGGGTTCTCAAATGCAGTGCCTGAAACCCGCGTCTTGCCGAGTAATTTTGTCGTAACCAGTTTGTTTTGCTGGCTGTCAAGGGCTTGGGGCAGGATTATTTCAAGATACACTGCATCTTTCTCTTCAATCAGCTTGATATTCGGATCGAACTCCGGCTTGTTAATATAATTTTCTTCGCCTCTTAAAGGTTTTGCGCCGTTAAGGTAAACATTCCCATTCACCAGCATTGGCAGTGTAGTTTGATTATACACATCCAGTCCACCCCCTGCCAAAATGTTATTATGGAATTGATTGTCTCCTCCGCTGATGCTGCTCAGACCAGCAATCTCAGTTGAATGGGCTTTGTGAAATGGAGTTTGACGGCTGGCCGGATTGTTCCTGATCCCTCCAAGAAAAAGATTATGTGAAAATGAACCTCCCTGTGACCAATCCCTTAATGACAATTCTGATAAAAACAGATTATTGTCAACCAAATATGGACCATGGTTTACTTCTGAAAATAAATCATCTGTTGTATTGTCGTAGAATAAATTGCATGTAATTCTGGCACCCTGAGTCATCCAATCCAGCCAGATGCCTCTGGATGTATGATGGATGCGGTTATGCTTTATCAAGGCATCAATAGGAGCATGCAACTTTATCCCGGCCATTTCATGACCGCTGAAGGGTTTGTCGATGTTGATGTTGAATATGTGATTCCCAATAATCCGGCTGAAAGCCCCTCCCATGCTGCCGCAGATCCCGGCTGCCCCGCAATTATAGATCGTATTGTTCTTGATGAGATGAGAACCGATAGTCGCTTTGGACCACCCCCTGGCCAGTGCGCATTTGATGGTCTTGACATACCCTTCCGCTCTGTTGGCTGAGGTGTTGTCGAACTGGTCCCCGTATTTGCCGAGGGTGAGACCAACACATTTTGAATCATGGATCACATTGTTTTCGATGATCCATCCCTTGCTCCAATGAGTTCCGATGAGTGCCACCTGTTCTGCGGTGGGCGGGGCCCATTGGGTGGCAGCATGCCGCATGATAAATCCGCTCACTGTAATGTAATCGCGGCCCGGTTCGTCAGGGTAGAAACAGACTGGACGGACGTGTATCTCTGTTAATTCCCGGTTTGGATTTGAACCAGCAAAATTCGCCATAATATGGGTTTCCCGGTCATCCACCCGGCAGTACCAGCTCAGCTTCCGTTCCTTTACTTTGTCAATAGAAACTTCCTCAAAGAGAGCTTTGCCGTTGAGATACACCTCTCCGGTGTGGTGGACCCTCCCTAGTGGGATAAACCAGTCGCCGGCGATCACATCCAAGTAGGGATTGTAGTCACCAAAGAAGCTGTTGGACAGCGAGATATTCCAGATGCCATTCTCTGATTGCTGCCAGCTCTTGACAACCTCGGAACCCGTTATGACAGCTTTTTCGCCTTCCGACGCCCGGTAGATGATCCGTTTATCGTCTGATGTACCCCCGCGGGGCGGATTGACTCGTTCGCGGTAAACACCCTCGTGCACAATGATCACATCACCGGATTGGGCGACTTGCGCCGCCGCCGATATGGTCTTGAGGGGGGATTCGGCTCCGCCATCGTTTCTGTCATCGCCGCTTGCCGACACATGATATTCCCGGGAAGCAGTTGTGTTCCTTCCCAGGAGGGAACCACAACTGCACATAAAAAGAAATGCAACACTCATTGCCATTATCGTTTTTAAGATAAGAATTTCGTTTTTGGTCCTACCACAAATCCATTCCAATTTTCCCTGATTTTTGCCCACTGACATTCTGAAATAACAGTATCACACCCAAACCGACAAGGTCAATGACTCCCCACTCTCCACGGCTGCTATCAGGAGTTCATGTCTCAGAAAATTTTACTGGACAGGGGCAGAAATGATCAATTATCCTTTCATACAGAGATCAAGTAGAGAAATAGCAATAAACGATTAAAGATGCTCCGCAAGAGAGCACAACTATGAATTTAATTTTTAGCCTATGTAATCAATGGAGAAGATCAGGATGCTTAGAGATTCATTAAGAGTGAGTGCGTTATTATTGTTTGTAGCTGTAATTTCGCTCTACTCTATCTCACAAGGACAGCTGCTTCCTAATTATAAAAAGGGAATGATAAAACTGGAGGCTGACCCACAATTCGGACAAAATGAGGATTGGGATTTGCACATCCGTGATCAACGACAGAATTTATTAGTTACTCCTGATGGAACGATATTTGTCGCTTCGGTATTGGATCATTGTGTTCGAATGTTTGATCCATCAGGAAAATTTATTAATAAATTCGGACAAAAAGGGCAGGGACCGGGTGATTTAACCAATCCAGGAAAACTTTCTGTTCTTGATGAAAGCATTCTGGTTGTCGGGGAACACGCCACATTATTAAGAATGAGTCTGTTTAAACTTGATGGGACATTTATGAAAATTATTAAAACCAAGAACTCTTGTTTCCGCCCTTTAGCACTTTCCAAGGGCAAAATTGCCTATTTAGCCCAGCACTATGGTCCTATTAAGAGTAGTTCCCATAGTATATACAAAGAAATAGTAATTTTAGATGTGAATTCAGGTGAAGAGTTGGTAGTTGACAAATTTGAACATGTGTTTAAATTCAGGCTAAACAGCAGAGGTTCCATGCTCAGCGATGATGCCTTTCCCGAAAAGGTGTTCTTTGCTCAAACAAAGTCAGGGAATCTTGTGACCGGCTCTACAGACAGATCCTTTTTGAGTGTTTTTTTACCCAGCGGAGAAAAAATTCGAACTATCCCATTAAAAATAGACCTGCCGAAAGTAAATAAAGACTATGTCGAACGGTTCAGAGAATACAAAATCCGCAGTTATGATGATAAAAAAGGCAAATCATATTATGAAGGTGTCATTAACGAATTCAAGAAAAGCACTTTTTTCCTTGAACAAGGTCAAGATTTTCCAAATATGAAGGAAATTCTGGTTGATTCACAGGGCCATATTCTTATCTTTAAAGTCACAGACTGTTTGGGCAAGTGTCAAGAGGTTTTTCAGGTTTATTCTGAAGAAGGTGATTATTTATGTGAAACCGTCATAGATAATGGAATTTATGATTTAGATGTTGATTCCAAATTTAAAAATATCATCTTTACATCTGATGGCATAATCGGACTTTTTCCGCCACAGGGATCAGATGGCATGTCATTAAGACTGGTTAAAATCCCTATCCAATAATAATCTTAATATTAAAAAGATACCATTGTTCCCTTATTTGTATTGACGGTCTCAGTCCTAAGTTCACCAAGTTCCTCAGAACCTGCTTTCCTGTAACATCCTGAAATGAGATTATCACACCCATCGATTCATCATTTCGGAACAGATTATCACCGTGTGAGTGGAATCCAGCCCGCTGTGGTTTTGTCAGCACTCGGCCTGATTCCACAGAAATGAAAAAAGACTGCTTGAGCTATTTAGAAAACTAAACGAATCCCTAACTGAGCTCTTCTGGGTAAAGCGTAACCTCCTGGTGCCAAGTAAGCGTCGCTTGCTGCATTAGTTTCGGCGACCCAGTAGTGTTAGTCGGCATTAAAAATGTTCCATACGTCTACTAAAAGTTTTAATCTCATTTCTTTCCAGATTCTAAACTCTTTTTCCACTCTCAGATCCAAATATGTCTGGCTGGGAAATCTTTTACTGTCTCTTGGCTCAGCTGCTATCGTCCGACGTCCTTGGTCAAGTCCAACCCGTACCGTGCGGTTATAAGGTCTGCCTTGCTCATGGGCAAAATAGGCGCTGAGCATTATTCCATAAGGAAATATATAGGTTCCACTGATCTTGAACTGATATTCTCGGTCATAACTGCCCGGGACTCCGTACATATTGATTAAACTATTCTTATCAGAATAGCCAACGGGGTACTGCTTTGCTTTAGATAAGGTCAAACTCCCACTCACCTGCCAGTTGTTGGAGAGGCGCTTCCTGAAAGCTAAAATCAATGCTTTATAATTCGTTTTATGATCTCGATTGGTGGTTAAATAAAAACTGTCGTCTGGGTTTGTCTGATTGTAGACCTGAATCCACTGGTCACCAAATTCATCATAGAAATCTATAACCTCGTATTCTGCAGTCGTATTCTGCTCGTCGACAGGATCCTTTGATTCTTTATAGATACCCGTTAAAGACAGAGAGAAATCAGTGAATATTTCCCTTTCAATTCCTACGGAGAATTGGTCAGAATAAGGATTTTTGATATTCCGGTCAACTCCTCTATCCGCTATGGGATCTATAAGTTCGGTTCGAATATCGAACGCACCTGTATCCCAGTTGTATAACCACCAGGATCTCTCGGCTCTCGATGGGGCGCTTTGATAAAAGTCCCGCATAAGCATATGCCCATAATACCGGCCATAACTTGCTCTAAATACTGTTTTCCTATCCGCAGTCAATTGGTATACAAGTCCCAGCCTTGGTGACCATGTGTCCCATTTGAGAATGTCCATATCCTTCGGAAATGTTTCTATTGGATTTGCGTTTTCATCCAGTCTGCTGAGCTCGGGGTAGCCGCCACGAGTGTGATCGAATCTTATCCCCAAGTTCAAGGTCAAGCGGTCACTTACAGACCAACTGTCGTCAAGAAAGCTACTGATTCTGTTAAGAACTCCCACCACCCATAAGCTTCTCACCAGATAGTTCGACTGTGGCGCCTGGCAAAACCTCCCCTGATTCATCTGTAACAGTACCTGTGATGGTTCCCGTTCTTATCTGGGCATAACTCATGCTGCCAATAAGCAAAAGAACTGTAAAAATAGCAACCAACGATATTATTGTTCTTCTCATTGCTGTTCCTCCTTTTGATTTTTTCGCATCGATAATGCTATATTTTAATCCAAAATCCTTACCCTTATACCTATTATTCAATTATCAGGGTTGACCCTGTCTAAGATAATTATGCTACTTTTTTGTATAGCTATGCTGTTTATTGTATAAATTTTTCCATTTTTTGATTTTTATGTTCCAGGATTTCCAGGATTCTGACAAAATATTAGAACATCACCAATCTCTCGAAGGAGCTTATTTGCAATTTCTCTGATGTTAGTAATACAATGATAAATAGAAATGGGTGAGATAAATAGGTGAGAAAGCTCAATATGATGAGGGTAGGATGAAAATAATAGAAAAGTACAAAATCATTCTGTTCATATCTTTGTTAGTTTTTCCGCTGGAGGTTTCATCCGGATTCAGTAAAGAAGGCGAACTCCCCCCACGATTTAAAAAATGGCTGGAACAGGAGGTAAACTATATTATCACCCCTCTTGAGAAAAAGATCTTTCTGCAGCTTCAGAATGATCGAGAAAGAGATCTTTTTATAGAAGCATTCTGGAAACAAAGGGATCCAACGTCTGGAACGCCAGGAAATGAATTAAAGGAAGAGCATTATCGTCGTATCAAATATGCCAATCATAATTTTGGGAGAGCAGTTCCCAAGTATGGCTGGGAAACCGATAGGGGAAGGATTTATATTATTCTTGGCGAACCCATGGGTATCGATCGCCACTCCGGCGAAACTCAGGTGTACAACACTGAAGTCTGGTTTTATCAAGGTTTAACCCAGTACGGTCTTCCCAACGGGTTTAATCTGGTTTTTTTCCAGAAAAACGGGGTGGGAGAATATATTCTTTACAGCCCCAGTGCCGATGGTCCTCAGGCTCTGCTCACGTCCTATTTTGGCGATCAGGCAGATCATGCCCAGGCTTTCCGGGCATTAAGGAAAATAAGTCCCAGCCTGGCCAAAGTTTCTCTTTCCCTTATTTCCGGAGAATCGGCTCCATTTGGTCGGCCCTCTTTGGCTTCTGATATGCTGATCCAGAATATTCATACCGTTCCCCAAAAGGCATTGAAAGACAAATATGCTCAGATGTTTTTGGATTATAAAGACAAGGTAGAGGTGGAATATTCAGCCAATTACATAGACAGCGATTCTTCGATCAAAATCCTTCAAAATCCTCCTGGAGTTTATTTTGTCCACTATGTTGTGGAACTCATGAAATTTTCAATACAGCAGTATCAAGATAAATATTCCACCCATTTGAAAATAAACGTGAATGTTTCCGACTCCGAAGGAAAAACAATCTACCAATATGATGGATCCATTTCGGTAGAACTGGATGAAGATCAGCTTAAAAGCATCTCATACAAGCCTTTCGATATTTATGATATGTTCCCCTTGATTGCTGGCTCCTATAGATTTTCGGTGATCATCAAGAATGATGTATCGAAAGAATTCACCACAGCAGAAAAGCATATCATCATTCCTAATAATGGTTCTGCACTGGGTATGAGTTCTTTGATACTCGGATATAAGATGTACCAGACTTCATCTGAGGCTCAGAATCTTAAGGCCTTCAAATTAGGCTCTTTCCAAATTCTGCATCAACCTAAAAATATCTTTCGTTCGCAAGATACCCTCTTCCTGGCTTTTCAGATTGCTGGATTATCTTCTGATTTGATGCAAAAATGTCAGTTGAAATATGATTTTTTCAAAGAAGAGGAGCCGTTTTTGAGTTTAACCAAAAAAGTCAGCCAATATGAAGGAGGCGTGAATTTTCGACATGAATTTCCTCTCCAGGAATTTCCACCGGGCTACTACAGCCTTAAGGTTGCGTTATGGGATGGTGAAATAGAAATCCTCTCTGAGAAAGAGAATTTCGAGATTTCACCAATCTCAGTCTTCCCTCGCCCCTGGCTTCACACCAAAACACTGCCGCCCCCAGATCATCCTGTCTATTCCTTCCTTTTGGGAAAGCAGTTGTTAAGCAAGGGAGAGTTCAATAAAGCTCAGACTAGATTAGAGGAAGCTTTCCAGAAAAAGCCAGATTCCTTAGATTTTGCATTGAACCTGGCCCAAGTCTATTCTGTTCAAAAAAAACACCAACAGGTGAAGCAGGTGCTGATGTCATTCTCTGATGTATCAAAGGTCCCTTATCAGCTCTATTTTCTTTTGGGAAAATCCCATCAGGCTCTCGAGGAATTAGATCAGGCCATTTCCGTCTACAACAAGGCTCTCTCCCATTATGGGATAAATTTTACCCTTCTGAATTCGATGGGAGAATGCTATTACCGCCTGGGGATATGGGATGAAGCCCTGGCCGCTTGGGAGAAATCTTTAGAAATCAACGGCAATCAGCCAGATGTTAAGGAAAAGGTAAAAATATTGAAAAAAAAGGTATCTGAGTTTGATTGAGTTGTAGATACATAAGACAAGGTAGATATGATTATGAATAAAAGAATATGGATTCTTGCTGTGTTTTTCCTCGTTTTGGTAGGGCTGCTCACCTACTTTTTCTTCTTGAAAACCAGACCTGAAAAAGAAATAAAAGGCGATGAGATCCAGGAGGATTTCCAATCCATGTTGAGTCCGGTTAAGATCGAGGAATTGAACATCATCCTGTTTACTATTGACACACTCAGGGCGGATCATTTGGAATGTTATGGCTACGACAAGGTGAAAACTCCTCAAATCAATCGATTGGCGAACGAAGGAATTCTGTTTGAACACAACATCGTCCAGGCTCCTCTAACTCTTCCCTCTCATTCTTCAATCTTAACGGGGACCTATCCTCTCTATCATGGCGTCCGCGATAACGGGGGGTTTTACCTCGATGAGAACCATCTCACTCTGGCCGAATCCTTGAAAAACAAAGGCTATGCCACCGGAGCTTTCGTGGCTGCTTTTGTCCTCGATTCTCGCTGGGGACTGGATCAAGGTTTTGACTACTACTATGATAATTTTGACCTGACAAAGTACAAAACAGTAAGCCTTGACTCTGTCCAGAGAAGGGGAGATGAAGTGCTGGCAGAAACCTATAAATGGTTGGAGAATCAATCTCAGCAGAAATTCTTCGCCTGGATTCATCTGTATGATCCCCATACCCCGTACGATCCTCCTGAACCTTATAAAACAGAGTACAGAGGCAAACGGTTCGGATTATATGATGGTGAAATAGCCTATGTCGATCAACTGATGGGTGAATTTCGATCTTTTATGGAAGAAAAAAATTTAATGGATAAGACTCTTATCATTTTTACAGCAGATCATGGGGAAAGTCTGGGAGAACACAAAGAAAGCGCCCACGGTTTTTTTATTTATGATTCCGATATCAGAGTCCCCCTCATCATCCGGTTCCCGGAAGAAAAATTTGCTGGCCGTGTCATATCCAACCAAGTTAAAAGTATAGATATCATGCCCACCGTCCTCCATCTTCTTGATGATGAGATACCGGAAAGCGTGCAAGGAAAAAGTCTATTATCTCTTATTTCAGAGGATGAGGTTCAGGATGATAACGTGGCCTACAGCGAGACGTATTGGCCCAGATATCATTATGGCTGGAGTGAACTAAAGTCCCTGCGTAAGGGGCGATACAAATTTATTGATGCTCCCCAACCAGAACTCTATGACATACTGGAGGATCCAGGAGAGGTCAACAATCTCGTCAACAAAAAAGCCTCGTTAGGCCATGAGATGAAAAGAGAGCTGTTGGCCTTGATCGAAGAAAATGCCGCAGAAGGAATCGAGGGTGTAGGCCCCAGAAAAATCGATAATGACTCCCTAGTGAAACTCCAAGCTTTAGGGTATATAGGTTCCTTCCACACAAAGGCCAAAGATAGAGAGGACAAACTGGCCGATCCAAAAGACAAAATCGAGCTCTATAACGAAATAAAGATCTCCCAGTTTCTGGTTACAGAAGAGAGGATGGACGAGGCTGAGAAAAAAATAAAGGATGTCTTAGGGAAGGATCCATCTGTTCTTGAAGCCCGGTACATCCTTGGAAACATCTATTCCAAACAAAAACAATATGATGAGGCCATTGAAGAATACAGAAAAGCCCTTGAAGTGGATCCGGATTATTACGACGCCATATTCGGAATGGCTATAACCTACAAAAAGGCGGGAATGTTTGATGAGGCGATTGTAGGGTTCAAACGAATGGTAGAAATGGATCCCAAAGATACCAAATCATTCCTGCATTTAGGAGATATCTACCATGAGAGAGGGCAGCTTGAGGAGGCAAAGAATTATCTTAAATCTGGGATTTCGATTAATCCTGAGGCTCCAGTGTTTCACAATAAATTGGGAGCCGTATACTTAAAAATGAATATGTATGATGAGGCCGAGCAGGAAATAGAAAAGGCACTGAGTATTGAAAGAAGTATCCCGCTTATCAATGCCTCTTTCAACATGGCCTTGCTCCATGAAGCGAGAGGGGAATTAGATCAAGCCGTTTTAGAATATAAAAAGGAGCAAGAAACGAGTCCGTTCAACTTCCAACCGGATTTCAATCTGGGCCTTTTGTATGTCAAAACAAAAGACCTGGACAAAGCCATAAAAGAATTCGAAAGTTGTATCGAAAAAGATAAAGAATTTGGCGGTGCCTATGTTTTTTTGGCAAAAGCTTATATGGACACGGGAAAGGATCTCAACGAGGCAGCCCAACTGGCGGAGACGGGAATCAGTCTAAATCCTGATTTAAAAACAACTGTTCTCGCCCACTTTGTTCTAGCTGATATTTTTAACAGACTGGGAAGGGTTAATGAGTCGCGTCGGCACGTGGAAACGGCAAGAGAATTACAAAAATCCCTCATCCATTAAGATTATCGGAAAAAAATTCCTTCGCTTCTTTTATTTTTCTAAATATTTAAGAATATTCTGTGCTGTCTGTACGTCGGGAGAATCAGGATCGACTTCGATGAATTTCTTTAAGTTTTCCTTAGCCCTTTCGAAATCCCCTTTATTGAGGTAAGCGTAGCCAAGTTTTAGATAAGGTTTTCCCCACGTTGGGTTTATCTGTTTGGATAGCTCGTAATAGTGAATGGCCTCGTCTATCTTGTTGTTTGAGAAGTATATTTCCCCCATATTGAAGGTCATGCGTTCATCCTCGGGAAAGCTGTCGAGAACTTTCTTAATGTATTTTTGAGCATTCTCAAAATCTCCTTTGCGGAGGTAGACTTCTCCCATTCCCGCCATCGCTTTGGTTGCAATCTCATTGCCTTCTAAATCGTCCTTTTCTAGTTTTATAGCTTCCAGGACCTTATTGAATTCCTGAGCAGCCGTATCCAGCTCATTTTTTTGTATGAAGCAGTTTCCGATGTTTACATAAACTAGATAGGATCCCGGATTTTTCTCAAGGAATTGTTCATAAGCAGAAATGGCCTCATCATACTTTTTTTCATCAAAAAACTTATTGCCTTGGTCAAAAAGATCTAAGGAGGTTCTATCTTGGAGGGTGATATGAGCTGTTTGTTCGATCTTTTCTAATGAAATAATGATTTCTGGATTAGTTTTGAGCTGTTTGACATCTGTATCTATGTATGCTGGTGAATAACCTTCTGCTGTAACCAGTACTCTCCACATTCCTGATCCAAAACCGATAACAGCCCATTTTCCCTTTTTATTAGATAAGGCTTCAAAACTCAGACCTTGATACTCTTTATTCGTAATGACAATCTTTGCATTTTCTATGGGATTGCCATTTTCATCTAGGACTTCCCCTTTAAGCCTCCCTTTGCCCCTTCCACTCTGAGCGAGGACAAAATTGACGGTCGAGAACAGAAGCAGTATGATCACGATAACCTTACACCCATTATTTATTTTCATTAATTCCTCTTCTTTTATTATGGTAATTTTTTTCTTCTAATATTATATATTTTTCAATGACTTCAGTAAATACAACAGATAAAATGAGAGCTTATAGCTCTCCCTTTCAATACATCACATGTCTTTGGGATTACACATGCGAAATCAAATGAATAAATAAGTCTTTGCCTACCGAACAGCGCTTTTCGGCGGCTGATTAAATTCCGCTTTTTTCTTTGAACCTGCGGAGGGAGTTGATTTCAACTCCCAGAAGCTCTGCGATGTGGAATTTGGATTCAATCCCCTTGACAGAATCGGGTGGAGGATTGATCAATCCCAGATTGAGGTCTTCTCTGTGTTCAGACATTAAGAGTGGATCGCTCAGTTCAACGAGAGAAACGTTCAATTTGCCGGCCACGTACTCTTTGGCTTCTTTGATTCTCATGCCTCGGGACATTTGCATGCGCGCCACCAGATCTCCGGCAGTACGCATCCCGCCCATGCCCGACGCAATTGCGTGAGTCGCGGCCATGCCGAGAATATCTCCCACGCCCACCTACAAACCATCAAGGCGGGTGATCTCAACCACAGCTTGGGATGCTCTCGAGACCGCATCGATGGGGACGAATGGCGTTACTGGCAAACCTCCGACACCCATTCCCATGTTTGCATGAACGGGGATGTTCGACTGTTCTACACAGAACTTAAGAAACGTAACGACACGAGCTACATTCCATGCACAAGTTTTACTGGTATTGGTGTTTACGACGGGTCCAAATATCGTAACTCCCGCTTGTTCGGCAAGCTGGACTTGTTGATGAGGATATAACCCGGCTAGTCGGATGTCCTTGTAGGTCAATTCGCCGTGCATCCCCAGGACAAATTCTCCCGACATGCCCATCTCGACACACAAATCCGGATACTTCTCCTTTAAGATTTCCACTGCCCGAAGTGCGGCCAGAAAGTCAGGATCTCCTGCAGAACCTGTCGTATCAAAATCGATGGCGTCCACGCCAGATTCATAGAGCTTGCTCGCCACAAAAACCATATCTTTGACCGCATACTCGATGGCTTCTTCATGAGCCTCTCTAGCCTCATTGATTTTGCCTGCGGCCATGAGTTCAGAAGGATTCTGGACCGGTCCCTCGGGTCGATAGTACAGGCCCAGATTGGGCATGGCACCGTATAATACAGGGACGGTTGTGATCAGCAGGGCTTGCTCCAGGACATTTCGCTCATAGCTGATGACAGGTTTGACAGCTTTAAAACTGTAGTCGTTGTGTCCGAGTTCTACAGTATCGGCACCCAGCATTCTTTCGAACAATTGGAGTGATTGCGTCCTGTCGATCGGCGTTAGTGTGCGCTGCACTTCACCGCATGTGGAATCATAGGTAAAGATAACTTCGTTTCCCATCTCAACACCTGCTATCCGGGAAGGGGAACTGTAAATATCGAAAAGATGATCCAGTTCCTCCTGGGTGAGTGCAGGGATTTTTCCTCTCTCGGCAGCATCTTGTGTACCCTCTTCGAACTCTCGCCTGAGATCGCTTTCATTGATCTCCACAAGGGAGCTGTCTCCCATTCTCGTTCTGATTTTCTTCATTCCTTTATCACCTCCTTTCTTAGAAGCGAACCACGGTGCTGGTTGAAGTGTGTTTTCTGGTACTTCGTGATCTTCCACTCGGGAATACTGCATTTTTTGCAGCTCTGGAAGTACCATTTATTACGCAGCCAGCGAGCGGCCCGGCTTCGCTTGGAATGTCGAACCATAAATGTCTTATTACAGTGAGTGGTGATTTCCGCAAAAGAGCCCTTGACAGCAAAGGTTTTAATCCCGTGCAGAAGACCATTCCGGGAAGGCCACAGTTTGATCTTTTCGACCAGGATGAAAAAATCGACCTGTTTGCGGATGTATTTGTCTTTAATTTTTTTGCCAGCCATCCGGTGTCCTTTTCGACAGATATACACTCCTCATATATAAAAATATCTTTTTGGCGGGGAGCCCGGGAGTCGCACCCGGCTTCATAGATTTAGGGTCTATGCGATCCTTCCGATCCGCCCCCCACGTTTATTATGCAATCCATAGCAAACAGCTATGGCAAGCATTGCCGCTGTTCCCAGTTGGAGAGGGTCATGGATAAGGCGCCCTTCAACAAGGGCTCGAGCCTTATCGCTCAAACCGATGGGTATGCCGCACGCTGCAATGATGGTTTCCGGTTTTATGTGTTCGGTATGAATGATATCAGGAGCAGGGGAGGCATCGAAGAGAAGTGTGTAACGGTCCAATGCATCGGATAGATTTTCTTCTCGTTTGATCCTGTATTTGTCAATGAGAGGTTGAACTTTTGAATCATCGATATCAAAAACGCCCACGTTGGCTCCGAGTCTATCAAGAGCGCACAAGGCATTCTTTCCCACGCGGCCCGCACCTATAAGAAGTATATTCCGACCTTGAAGACTGCCAGCACAAGCATCAAGGGCATAGGCATAACTCCATCCTGTGGCAAGGTCGTTGTCGACGACGCGTTTTTTAGAGAGGTTCACCGCGATAAAACGAACATCATCTGCAAGAAAAAGAATTGAAGCTCCTTTCTCTATTCCTTCAGCAAACCCTGCAGCATCACAGCTTTCTGTGATGAATGACGGACAACCTAAATGATGTATGATTGACTGAACAGCTTGTGTGAATCCCTTGATCACTCCTTGGCCGGAAGTGACTGGGATAGCGGCGGCAGATTCTTTTTCGAAGGCCGTACACAGGTCCTCTTCGGACAAACCGGCTGTCCTGGCAGCGATCTGTCTCAGAGTAAGACCTGTCTTTTGTGCGAGTTCGATGTCATATACATCTATAGTCTCAGCCATTCCTGAAATCAAATCGCTGCTTAAACGCGTCATAATCTCTCCAGAAACGAGTCGGCACACTCTCGCAATCCGAATGCTGCATGGATTGTTTCCAAAACATAGCGGTGCTTCTGGGCAACCTCTTCTTTAGTTTTTCCGGATAAGATCAAAGTCGCTATCCAGTCTTGATGATCCTGGTCGAAATCCGTAAGGGCTTCATCGGCTCCGAAAAAATCCATTTGATAGTGGAGAGGTCGTGCTTCTGAAATTATATGTTCACCCAAAACTTCTAGAGCATCGGGACTTACTCTGATATGCTCATAGATAACTGCTTTCTCACCCCCGATTGTTGGGATAAAGGGAATTTTTCCCGTGTTGAATATGTCATACAGGAGCTCGAGCATGTTAATGCCGGTTGATTTGAGCACGACCGAGGGTGTCTGGCTGGGTAGGCGCGCATCGATTTCCAGAATTTTCAGCTCTTTATTATGGAGGATGACCTCTATATCCATGATTCCTTTGAGGTTGATATCCTCGGCAACAGCGACGGCGATTTCATCGAACCTGTTCTTAAGAACTTCGGAGAGGTCCGTTGGAGCGATAACTCTTTTGCAGTCGAAAATCTTGTCGACTTCGATGATCGTGGGCTGGAGTGAACGGTAATTCCCGTTAAGGCCAAAAATTTCCAGAGAGTAGGATGGGCCATCAAGAAATTCCTGGATTACCCAGTTGCCGCTATAAATGTCTGCTTCAGAACGAATGGACATCATTTCCTCTTTACTGTTGATTTTTCGAATCCCCTGGCTTCCACTCATTCCAGAGGGCTTCATTATTACTGGAAAAGCGCAATCAGGCCAGGTTTGAGGCACAGGAAGTCCCAGCTTATTAAAAAGCGAGTTAGATTTTTGTTTAGATGAAGTGACGGCATAAGCCGCTTCATCAAAGGCAAGCGGATATTGTCCCTTCTTCGCCAAGTCTTTCAAAGATTTGAGGGAATTATCATTTTCTAATGCTGGAATAATGAGGTCCATATCCTTGAATATGTCTAAAAGATCTGTTGTATCTTTTGTGACATCCAACTGGATAAAAGAGTGGGCGAGCCCTCTTGCCGGAGCGTATGGATTCCGGTCGATAAGCAAGACCTGCCATCCTGCCTGCTGTGCAAGATAAACTGCCTCGACCCCCTGTAGCTTTCCACCAACGACAGCTACTTTCATAAGGCCGCCTCATAATTCGCCGGTCCACAACTTAAGGAAACTTTTTCCCTGCAAATCCATTGAAAATAATCGTGATTTGTTGCAACTTCTAAACCAATCTGGTCAAGCAGAGAAGTCACACTATGAACTGTGCGGAATCCTTCGTCTATGCCGAGAGAAGGTTGAGATACGCCCGATAGTCCAAGTCTGGGAGGGATCAAGGAGGTGATAACGTTTGCACCTGCTTCCAGCCGTTCTTGGAGGAGATCAATACCGTCTACATCCAGCGATGCAGGAATCAGGCGGTCCGGATACAAAAGGCGTTGCACTGCGATGGTCATAAGCTCTCTCAGTCGAGATGGGGATTTCCTCTCGTACATTGGCGTTCCCATCTGAGGGATGAAGCTCATCACGCGAGACTGGTGAGGTTCCAGCGATCGGAGAACTCCCATTGAAAATGCGATATCAGAAAGAGATTCTCCAACTCCTGTCATGATTCCTTCTTCGATTAGAATTCCCAGCTGTTTTGCAATGATTTTGCCCGAAAAACGTCTGTCATAATCTTGTTGTGGACGGAGAAATGAGAACAGATGCCGGTTGTGTGTTTCCTGGTAGCAAGCATACCAGTCGACTCCTGCCTTAACAAATTTCACTAACATATCTTTTGAAACAACTCCCGGTGATAGCATGAGGGGTAAACCCGTTTCTTCCTTCACCTTTTGGATCGTTGTTAGGAGGGAATCGAATCCTCGTTCACTCCTTAAGTAGAAAGGATCTTCTCCCATAGTCAAATCGATCAGATGGACTCCTGATTCTGCAAGCAGACTGGCAGCCTCGACGATTTCTGATTCGCTTTTTCTATACCGCTGAGCTAGCTTATTGGTTTTTCTGGATGCACAGAATGTACAGTTGTTCTGGCAGTATGTAGAAAAATAGACGAAACCATAAAGAAAGACCTTTTGCCCAAAATATTTGGTCCTCATATACTGGGCAGTTTGAAAGACTCGGGATATCTGATTTGCTTCTGTCAGTCCGAGAAGATATTTAATTTCTGATACGGAAAGAGATTTTCTTCGCAGAGATTTTTCAAGAATGTTTTCGAGCTTTATGAGTCGATCTCTATAAGCCATACTTCAATGTCCATAAATCGCCGTCAAAAAACAGAAAATTCGATCTATTTTGAGCCGATCAAACGTAAGGCCTTCTCAACGGCGTCGTTTGCATCCTCGCCAAAGGCATCAGCCCCGATTCTTTCGGCCCACCTCTGCGTGATCGGAGCTCCTCCGACCATTGTTTTAAACCGGTTTTTGAGACCTTTTTTGAGGAGTTCCTCCTCCAGTGTTTTTTGCCCGATCATAGTTGTGGTCAGGAGTGCACTCGATCCGATTATATCCGCCTCGACTTCAAGGGCTTTATCGATAAATTTTTGTATTTCGACGTCGTGACCCAAGTCGTAAACCTCAAAGCCGTTAACCCGAAGAAGTGAAATCACCAAAAATTTTCCGATATCGTGAATATCTCCCTGCACTGTTCCTATTACCAACTTGCCTTTTGTTTCTTGAGCAGACTCAGGCATTGATTCTGTAAGAATTTTGTTTGCTGTTTTCATAGCTTCAGCAGCTTCAATGAGTTGTGGCAGGAATATTTCCCCTCTACCAAAAAGATCTCCGATTTGAGTGATGCCTTCACGGAAGCCCTCTGTGATGAATTCAACCGGATCGAGACCTTCAGCAAGGCCTTTTCGTGCGACTTCTTGGGCCTTGTCTTTGTCATGATTCAAAATAGAAAGTTCGGCTTCCCGGAAAAGCTGTTCTTTGCTCATTGTGCGATCTCCTCTTGGCGTGAATTGAATCTTAACTCATATGTTCAGACGTTCTCCATCCAAATAGACCAAGGCGCGACCTGCTCTCTGTATATTTTTGAAATTTTCCTTGACCATAAGGAGTCTTTCCAGACCGAATCCTATACCGACCCAGGGATCCGTGATTCCCCAATTCGAATCCAGTGGGTGTGGCCCAACGGCTCCTGAGGCCACTTCAAAATCAGAAAGGACATCGATCGTTTCGCCATAGACTTCACTCCGATGAGAGATAAAACTGAATTCTGTGATACCACATGTTTCCATTATGATAGTCGCGAGTTCTTCCAGCCTCTCTTTTCTTTGGGTTAGGGGCAACCCAAGTTCCACTAGGTTGAGCATTGTAAACTCGTTGATATGGCGTCGGCCTTTTGTGTCCTTTCGGAAACACGGTCCCACTTCAAAAATTCTGACCGGTTTTTCCCATATTTTAACGAGCTCTCTTAAAAGAAAATAGAGATTGGGCGCCAACATAGGTCTTAAGCACTTTTTCTCGTCGACCCAAAAAACCTGTTTGAATAGTTCGTGACCTGGTCCGATCGACATCTTTGTTATGGATTCTTTTGAGATGAGAATCGGTGTGAGCACCTGCACAAAATCATGTTTTACCAGCGTCTTTACAAGGGTATCCTCCAGCTCGCACAACCGTGGACGTCGGCTCTTTGTGCGCATAACTTGGAGATTACGTTGACTTTGACTAACAAGATTTTGTTCAAACTTGAAGAACTCTCTATTTCGTTCCTCAGAGCCAGAGAATTGTTTACCGAGCACGGACTCTGCGGCATTGAGTTCTCTTAATCGCTGCATCTGGCTGGTTGTCCAGGCGCATTTGTTCGATGTCGTTACATGTCGCATTACTGGGGATGTTTACATCATTGCTCTTTTTTTTTGTATATACAAGTTAATTTTTTCTAGGGAAAGCTTATCTCGGGTAAAGAAAGCATGTCATTTCTTTGGGCGTCTGAGAGCATAATCTCTTTGAGAGCTTTTTGTGTTTCTTCATCAGGAAGAGGAGGCGGATTTTTTTGCAGCAGACTTTCCACCTCTTCTTTGGCCCGGTCAGTTATTGATTTTCTCCCTTTGGATACCCAGATGTCATACTGATCTCTATCGATCAGGTTGGGGAAAGTGTGTTCTTCCCTGTACCATTTTCTCGTGTGGGACATAGAAAGAAACTGTGTGTCTGCCGCGAAATCTTTGAAAAGGTCCAGAGCGATCGGATCACCGCGTTGTGCTATCCCTTTTATCAATCGATAGGCCATGCCACAGATTTCATTGTCGACAACCAGTTTTTCCAGACTCTGGCATCTGATAAAATCCAGTATCCCAGCGCCGGAGATCACATTCACTCCGGAAAGCGCTGCAAGAATAGTCCCTATACCGGTTTCAAATCCTCCCTGCGCATCATTGATTTTGGCATCGCTCATTCCCATGTAAGAGTGGGTAGGAAGGTTGAAATGTTTTCCTATTTGTACATAGGCGGAGTCGATCATCATGGTTTCGATAGCTCCGATGGGCGTTGTTCCTTTCCTCATATCGAAGCTTACCGGACAACCGCCAAAAATAACGGGCGCTCCTTTTTTTGCGAGCTGGCATATCACTAATCCGGATAGGTTTTCAACGACATGCTGAACCAGCGTGCCTGCGATTGTTACGGGAGCAGCAGCTCCTGTCATCCCCATGGATATCAACTCAGAGGGAATACCAGCCCGGGCGCTGTCGATCAAACTTTGGGCTGTCAAATTGCTCCATTTGAGAGGAGGAGAAGGACAAGCATCGAATATAGCCAGAGGTTTTTCAGCAAGATTCTTTTCACTTCCCCGTATGGCGACGAGCATTCTATGCATGGGGTCGAATCCTTCGATTCGGAATGTCCCGGTAACTATGGGTTTTTTGGAGAAGAGGAGTCCGATGTAAAGTCGATAGCTGTCTGAAACGATTTCGGAAACATCTGTGCTCAGAATTCCAGTACTCTGGAAATGGATATGCTCGAGGCAGTCAGTCAGACGGGCAAACCGGATCAGATCATTCGTTACGGCTTTTCTCTCCTGCTGTGTCTCGGAATCTAGTATCGTGACCGCCACGGAGCCTGGATCAAAGTGGACTTCGTCGCCACCGAGTAAATACTCGATTTCTCCGCTCCTGTCATATATTTTCAGGGATGGAGGTGTGGATGAAAGAGAATTTTCAATGAGTTTTGCGGTGATTCGGACTCTTTGCGAAGATGCATCCACCTTCATTCCGGCCTCTCGAAATAGATTCAGCGCTTCTTTGTTCTCGATAAAAACTCCTTGATTTTCAAGGATACTGTATGCCTCATCTATGATTTTTTGGATTAATTCATTACTTAAAAGCTCGAGTTTTGGACTAAGTGTTCTAATCATAATTGCCTTCCATGCTTAGATCGTTCATCTCGACTGTTTTTCCACCAGTTTTTTCGCTACACGCACAGCGGTAAGAGCATTCTCCGAATACCCGTCAGCACCGATATCGTCGGCCCATTTTTGGTTGACAGGTGCTCCGCCCACCATGACTTTAAATCGTCCGAATAATCCTTTTTCTTTGAGTAGTTCGATGAACTTTTTTTGTCCGGTCATCGTAGTCGTCAGAAGGGCAGATAAACAGATAAGGTTAGCATTCACTTCTTCAGCTTTTTCGATGAACTTTTCTAGTTTTACATCCGATCCGAGATCGACCACGTCAAATCCGTTGGTTGAAAGAACCGAGGACACGAGGTTTTTACCTATATCGTGAATATCTCCCTCTACCGTTCCGATCACGATTTTTCCCGCTGATCGCACGTCGATTTGAGCTTTTTCCAGCTCAGGCTGCATGATCTTCATGGCAGCCTTCATGCACTCAGCGCTTATAATCAACTCGGGTAAAAAATATTCCCCTTCCTCCCACAGCTGCCCTACTTTTTTGATCCCACGTATGTATCCCTTTTCAATGACCTCGTTGAGGTCCATCTTTTCTGCGATCGATCGTTTTGCGAGTTGTAGGGCTTCGTCTTTGTTTCCTTCCACAATTGCTTTTTTGACCGTGTTCAAAAACTCTTCATTATTCATTGTATTTTTTCTCCTTTCAAAGTGATCCTTATTTTAGTCCTCCTATCGAAAGGAGGTCAAGATGAATTCACATTTGGCTTATCATTTTTCTGCTGAAATGCAGGCTATGGGGATAGTCATTTCGAGAGTCCCTTCGCTTTTTGAAACCTGGTTAAGATTTTCTTCCAATGCTTTGAAGATTTCCTTTTGATCTTGCTTAGGAATAAGCTGTTTCCAGTCGTCCAGGAAACCGTCCCTGATTAGAGCATGTCTGAAAAAAGTCGTCCCATCCAAGAAACAAAGCCGGAAAGACTCCTGATATAAACCTTTTATTTGAAAACCAGACTGTTCGAGGTGCTGACAAATCGTTTCAGATGTCAACCTGTGTTCGATGTGTGCAGTGAGATCAGCCAAAAGATCTTCCCTGTGAAGTTCTTTCAATGTCTCCACGAAAACGAGATAAAATGTATCCATATGTCCTTTGGGATTTGTTGTCAGGACGATCTGAGCACCGCGTTTTGCCACTCTAAAACATTCTGTAAAGATTTTTTGCGGATTGTCAAAATTATTCACTCCCAAGTTGGACACGATAAGATCAAGAGTATTATCAAGGAAGGACATAGACGACGCATCTCCTTCGATGAGCTGGACATTCTCGATTTTCAACACGTCCATCTTGTATTTAGTTCTTTCATGAGCAGCTTTGTGATGATCGATTCCATAGACAGTCGAAGAATTTCCCAGTCTTTGGGCCAATTCCAATAAAGGGAAGCCAGAACCGAAACCGATATCCAGCGCTTCAATTTCCGGTCTAAGCCGGATGTGATCGAAGAGCATCAATCCGAACGGAGCTGACCACAGCGGGAAATCATCCTGTACAGAAAGCAAAGCCGCATCGCCCGCATTCACCTTCTTATCGAGGTAATCAAGCATAATTAGCTGATGACTTTTTCACCATCTCTGACATCCGTGCAATATAGTCCGGATTTGTTCCACAACATCCTCCGACGATATTAATGCCGTTCTTTATGATCTGAGGGATGAATCGCAGATAGTCCTCCATCCCCTGAGAATAGGCGACCTTACCTTCTTCGGAGAGTGAAGGTTTTCCTGCGTTGGCTTGAGCAATGAGCGGCAGGGATGTTTTTTCCCTCATGATCTTTACCAGCTCTGCCATCTCCTCACTGTTCAGAGTGCAGTTCGATCCCACGACGGGAACGCCTTCTTGCTCCATTGTCTGCAGAAATTGGTCGACACTGTTTCCCATCAGACTGAAAAAACCTTTTGGATGATGGTTGAAGGTCATTGTCAGGAAGATCGGCAGATCCGTAGCTTTCCGTGCCCCTCTCAATGCGCAAAGGGCTTCATTCAGGTCATATTGGGTCTCGATCAGCAGGAAGTCTGCGCCTCCATCCGTCAGCCCCCGTGCCTGCTCAGCATAGGCATCTTCGAATTCTTCCTCGGAGTATTCTCCTTGGGGCTTGAGGAATTTTCCTGTCGGTCCCATACTCCCTCCAAGATATCGTCCTTCCGGCTTCACCTCGTTTGCAATAAGTGCAGCTGTACGGTTGAGTTCAAAGCATTTATCTTCTAAGTCGTGAGAACTGAGTTTTATGGTCGTTCCTCCAAAACTGTTCGTCAGGACCGCGTCCGCTCCGGCATTGTAATAATTTTTGTGGATCTCTTTCACTACCTCCGGTTTTTCCACATTCCAGCTCTCCGGGCAGGCTCCCTGGGGAAAGCTGCGGGCAATAAGTTCCGTCCCGAAACCCCCGTCAAGAAGCATAATTCTCTTTTTGATGGCATCGAGAATCGCTTCGCTCATTTTCTCCTCCTTTGAGTAAGTCTTTTAAAGCTTTATGCAAAACTCTTAAATTAATTAATATCAATAATTTAAGAGCATTTATTTCTTGGTTTTTCCTCCCCGTTTGCTATAATATAAGTGACTAAAAACAATGCCATTACAGCAATT
>Ga0114922_10000958_pt1 | contig 27624 bp, 19 predicted proteins | sample AartaG_FD_100975 | JGI IMG/M metagenome (GOLD analysis project Ga0114922, IMG submission 100975) | Deep subsurface microbial communities from Aarhus Bay to uncover new lineages of life (NeLLi) - Aarhus_00045 metaG | ecosystem: Environmental > Aquatic > Marine > Oceanic > Sediment | place... | reverse complement strand
TTTATACCCTTCAGGGTAATAAATTTCCGCGAGTAAGATTGAAATTTGTTGTTCTAAGGTTACTTACCCGCGAGCTAACGGGAAAACTCAATCGTGAGCACTATAATAGCTCAGGGTCATGGTGGGTATTCAACGTTAGAACCGGCAACTTTGACATAATTTTCAAATTCAACTCTCTCGCACAGAATTCGTATGTCGTATCTCGTGAATCGTATCTCTTGGTGAGTCCGCTGGCGGCTGCATCACGTTTGACGGTATAGAATACGCGAAAAGAAACGAATAATCAATAGAAAAGATAAAAAAAGGGCACGACAACTCTACCGGACAGAATTCGTATCTCGTGAAGCGTGAAGCGTATCTTGGTAGTTGAGGGCGGACAGGAAAATCAAAGATTAAAAATCAAAATGCAAAGATACAGATAAAAATGTAAAAAAGGAGTAAGGAGCCAGGAGTAAGGAGAAAACTGGGTCCCGGGTCAAGCCCGGGATCTTCGCTGCGCTTCGAGGGGGAATTTCGTGGTTTGTGGGTAAAGAGGTTGGACCCCCTGCTCTGGACCAAAGGAGGCGGATTCTCGGGGACAAGAAAAAGTAATAATTTCTGCTTTTTTTATGTTGACGGGGGTGTGGGGTGGCGGGTAATTTATTGGCGGCAGTGAGAGTGTGGAAGCAACTTTTCGTACGGGGCTTTCCTCTTTAAAACAAGGATGTTGCTGGGTGGCCGGTGTCTGTGCTGGCGGCAACCGGCCGGACGCGGGTGTAGAATTCGCACGTGTTATGCGTGATGCATATAAGAGGTAATGGAGAATTATGGATTTCGGGAGAAATTTAGGGCTCCGCTGAAGGAAAGGAGGTGAAGAAAGACAAGAGGCGGGAAGGAAAATCAGGAGTTAAATATCAATTTTTTGAAGGAGGTACATATTATGTTCAGGAGAATAATTTGTTTGGTAAGTTTTGTTTTCGTGCTGGCTTTAGCCGGCACAACGTTAGGGACTACTTACTATGTGAGTCCCTCCGGCAATGACAACGATGCGGGGACATCGCCATCGACGGCCTGGGCGACGACCGACAAGGTCAACAGTACGACGTTTAGCGCCGGTGACAGTATATTGTTCGAAGGCGGCGAGGCGTTTAGCGGCGGCCTTGTTTTCACATCCGGGGGTACACCGACAAGCCCGATTGTAGTAGGCTCGTACGGCTCAGGACGTGCGATAATCAACTCGGACTTCGAGGAAAAGGGCTTTCACGGCTTAGACTGCGCGGGTCTGGAGGTAAGGGACCTGATATTTGTAGGTTCAGGCAATATCGGCCCAAGCTGGGATACCGTTGATTTTAGCGGTATTGTGTTTACCAATACGACGGGGACGATGCTTGAGTATCTTCGGGTCGATAACGTGGACGTAAGCGCATACCGGTCGAGAGGTATTTTGTTGCACGGTCAACAGGAGGGCGGCGGCTATCGAGATGTCCGGATCACGAATTCGGTCGTCCATGATGTCGGTGTAGAGGGCATTAACAGTATAGTGCCCGCCTGGCCAGTGCGCGGCGATACGTACGAGGATGTTTATCTCGGTGACTGCGTCGTGCACAATATCACAGGTATTCCGGAACAAGGCGGAGACGGACACAACGGCAGCGGCATTGTATTCGGCGGTGTCAACGGAGGCGTAATTGAATTCTGTGAGGCCTATAACACCGGTCGGTATTGTGCTACAGGTGGCGGTGGTCCGTTGGGTATATGGTGCTGGGAGTGCGTCAATATGACGTTCCAGTTCAACGAGGCACACCACAACAGGACGAGCGGCGGGGACGGCGGCGGTTTCGACCTTGACGGTGGTTCGAGCTTTTGCACTATGCAGTACAATTACGCTCATGACAACGATGGCGGCAATTTGATAATGCAGTTTGCTCGCAGCCGTTACGCCGGGGACCATGCTTTCCGGTATAACGTCATTGCCAATGACGGAGTGGCGTCCGGAGGCCCGATGGGTCTGATTCAATTTTACTCCGACTCGAAGCTGCAGAACGTGGATGTGTATAACAATACGTTGTATGTTGGGCCGGATTCGCGTTGGGGCGCCATTGGGATTTGGGAGTGGCACGGCAGCTATACCAATATAAATGTTCGCAACAACATCTTTATAACCGAGCCCGGCAAGGCCGTTGTTACTTCATGGACCGGCGATGAGGGGATAAATTTCCAGGGTAATGTTTACTGGTCGATGGGCGGTCCTATCAGATTTGATTTCGATAATGTTGTGTATGAAGGTTTAGACTGGTGGCGTTCCACCGGTCAGGAGACGCTTGACAGCTCGCCCGTTGGTTACGAGTTTGACCCGAAGCTGGCAGATGTTACGGACTATCCGGCGTTAGGCGCTCGGAATCTTGCGAATTTGAGCGGCTATAAGATAGGTTCGGATTCACCGGCGATTGACAGGGGCCTAGATTTGGCGACGCTTTTTGGAATAGACGTTGGGAGTCAAGATTTCTACGGCAACAGCATTCCACAGGGCAGTGACCATGATATTGGCGCAAACGAAGAGCTTGGCGGCGGGCAGGTTCCACTTCCGCCTGACCCACCGGATGATACTACGCCGCCGAGTCCTGACCCGATGACGTGGGCTACGGTACCTCATGCGACCAGCTCATCATCGATATCGATGACAGCTACTACGGCCGTAGATGACGCTGACGTGCAGTACCACTTTACATGCACGAGCGGTCCCGGTCATGACAGCGGGTGGCAGTATAGTTCGACCTATGAGGATACCGGCATACCACCGAGTACGACGTATACCTACACTGCCAAGGCGCGGGACATCACGCATAACCTGAATGAAACCGGTGAGTCTTCGGCGGAATCGGCGACGACGGATGCATATCCCGGGAACATAGCCTTTGCTGACGGCTTCGAGAGCGGCGATTTTGCGACCGGCGACTGGTATACCATTGGTGCGGCAGAGGTTTTAGGTGAAGCGGCGTATACCGGCAGCTATGGAGCAAAGCTTAGAAGGGCCTCGATAGAGAAGGCCATGAGCACTGTTGGGATGACGAACATACGCATCAGGTACAGGCGCTACATGAATCAGGGGCATCGTTCTACGTGCGGCCTTTTGGTCAGGTGGGAGGACGGCTCCAACACATATAAAATCGAGCAACTGAGCGGAGACCAACCATGGGCTCTGGTGGACATAATCTGCGGACCTGAGGCTGAAAACAACCCAGACTTCAAAGTGTACTTCAAGCAGAGCGCTGTTCATCCGAGCGCGAATTATGCTTACGTTGATGATATAGAGATATGGGGTATAGGTGCACCTACGCCAACACCGACACCTACACCGACGCCGACACCAACACCGACTCCAACACCAACACCGACGCCGACACCAACACCGACACCAACACCTACGCCGACACCTACGCCGACACCGACTCCGACACCGACTCCGACGCCGACACCGACACCAACACCTACGCCGACACCTACGCCGACACCGACTCCGACGCCAACTCCGACGCCTACACCAACACCTACCGGGACGCCGGGTCCGACTATCTTCTTCGATGGTTTCGAGGACGGCGACATGGCAGGATGGACAACGAGCGGTTCAGTTGGTCCTTCGACCGAGAATTCCTATGAGGGTTCGTACTCGGCAAAGCTGAAGATAACCGCTTCTATGGAAACTGGTGTCAGCACCGCCGGCTATACGAGCGTCCATTTCAAGTACGCGCGGACGACACACAATCTTGATGCCGGAGAGTATTTGACAGCCGAGTGGTTTGACGGCACTGACTGGCACATCGTTGAGCAAGTGTCGAATGAAGACCCGTGGGTTGCTCAGGACTGGGCGCTGCCTTCGGGCGCTTCGGACAACGCGAACTTTAAGATTCGGTTCAGCGTTAACGCCGACAAGAACACCGAATTTGGGTTCGTTGACGCTGTTGAGGTCACGGGTACTCAGTAATAGTAGCAGTATCAGGAATAAGGAGTGGAACTGATGCTGTTTTTAGGCGTGGCGGTCGTTACAGCCGCCACGCTTTTTATTTTGAAAAGACGGCGAGGTGCGGTGACCCCCGACTACGACATTCGAGGGCAGGCAAGTACGGGGTTTTCGCTGCGGTTCAAGCGGTGGGAAAAAAGTAGAAATTTTGTTGTGTCGGTGGAGGGGGCGGGTATAATTTTGGGCGGCAGTGAGAGTGTGGAAGCAACTTTTCGTACGGGGCTTTCCTCTTTAAAACAAGGATGTTGCTGGGTGGCCGGTGTCCGGGCTGGCGGCAACCGGCCGGACGCGGGTGTAGAATTCGCACGTGTTATGTGTGATGCATATAAGAGGTAATGGAGAATTATGGATTTTGTAAAAGTTTAATCCCGCTTTGAAAAGGAGGTGAAGAAAGGCACGAGGCGGGGAGAAAACCAGGAGTTAAACATCAATTTTTTGAAGGAGATTTATTATGTGCAGGAAAATGATGAGTTTGGTAAGTTTTGCCTTGCTGGCTTGCATAAACAGCACTTATGTGAATGCTGCGCCGCCGGGGCCACCTCCGTTTGCGACCGACCCGTTATTCAGCAACGATGCGGTGCTGCAGCGTGGGATTGAGGTTCCGGTATGGGGCACAGCGCCGAACGACACAGTGGTTACGGTCAACTTCCAGGGCCAATCGCCTTCGACGACAGCATCGAGCGGCGAGTGGATGGTGACATTGTCGGCGATGTCGGCAGGCGGGCCGAGTGATATGGTAATTACCGGAGACAGTGACACTATAACTTATACCGGCGTTCAGGTTGGTGAGGTATGGGTGAACAGCGGGCAATCGAATATGCAGTTTAAGCTTGCGTCTTCGACCGGCGGAGCCCAGGCTATTGCCGACGCGGGCAACCATAACCTGCGATTCTATTGCGAGGGCCTGTATGATGGCTGGGCGGTTTCGTCGTCGGATACGGCCGGTGATTTCTCAGCGGTGGCGTTTTACTTTGGTCGCGCGCTTGCGCAAAACCTCAGTGGTGTTGCCGTTGGGTTAATCCGGGCAACGCAGGGAGGCACTTCAATTCACGAGTGGACTTACTTTGCGGGCGGCAAGAGAGACGGTCTATGCTACGAGACTCATATTGTACCGCTGCAGCCTTATGCGATTCGTGGCGTCAACTGGTATCAGGGCGAAAACGATGCACATTTCGGCCCGGACGGGTATTACGACAAGCTGGTCGGTCTGGTTGCGGAGTGGCGGAGCGACTGGGGTCAGGGAGATTTTCCGTTCCAGATTGTTCAGCTTCACTGGAAGAGCGACGGCGAATACGACTGGGCGCTTATTCGTAATGACCAGTTAATGGGATATCTTACGATTGTGAATACGGGGTTTGCCACGGCAGTTGACCTTCCGCCGGGCGGCGGTCATCCGCCGACGAAGGAGCCAATAGGTGTTCGTCTGGCTCTTTCGGCTCGTCACAATGTTCATGGCGAGAGTATAGTCTGGACGGGACCGATTCGCGATGAGGCGAATTCGTACGTGGACGGCAGCGAGGTTGTTATAGCTTTCGACGATGTTGGGAGCGGCTTAGTGACGGATGACGCGTTAGACCCGAGTCCGGTTAAGCTTGCAGGTTCGGACCAGGTGTATTATGACGCAGATGCTCAAATCGTAGGCAATACGCTGGTAGCATCGAGTGCATCGGTTCCAAATCCCGTGTACGCGCGTTATATCTGGCATTACGCGCAGGGGAATCTGTTTAATGTCGAAGACCTTCCGGCGGTACCGCTGGAGATTGATTTTGGAGCCGGGCCGACACCTACACCGACTCCAACACCGACTCCGACACCCACGCCGACACCAACACCTGGGCCGGACATCTATGTCAATGACATCGCTATGACGTGGTATGAGCCTAAGAGCGGCTACTATGCGGCGAGGGCGACGGTATGGATTAAGGATGAGAACACCTATGACGTCGATGGCGCAACAGTCACGGGTGCGTGGAGCGGCGCAACCACCAGCGGTGACAACCAGGGCCAGACCAGTCAGGACGGCAAGGTAACGTTAGAGTCGAAGTCGGTTAAGGGCGGCGGTACGTTTACTTTCACCGTCACCGACGTCTGGGCGACCGGTTTCACGTACAACCCATCGCTGAACGTGATGGATAGTAACTCGGTTACTGCGCCGTAGGACGGATAGATGCTTAGGCGGATTGTCTCGGCTAAGTATTGGCTTAGAGAGCGTGGCGGTCGTTACGGCCGCCACGCGCTTTTCAGTTTGAAGAGACGGCGGGGGTTGGCAGGGGCTTATACCTTGCGAGACTGCGACGTGAACTGTGATGGTATTGTGAACGTGGCGGACCCTTCGACTACGCTCAGGACAAGCAGGACAACCAAGATTGCGAATGCGATATGGCGGGGTATACTGGGGCAGAATTCGGTGAGTAGTCCGTGCCCGGGACGCTAATTCCAAATTGCAAATCTCAAATTTCAGATTCTGAATTGCGGAGGTCCTTCGACGTTGCTGAGGGCGGTGTTTTTAATTGTCGAAGGACGGAAATTTAGGGTTTGACGTATATCGGTCTTTGGGGTATCGTATGGTGTGAAAAAGCAAAGCGGTTTTGCGGGTTTTAGTGAAACGCGATTTTTTTTAAGGAGGCAAGAAAATGTTAGTCAAGCGGATGTTATTAACTGGAGTGTTTGTGGGTCTGGTGGTTGGTGCGTGGGGGTGTGCTCCGTCGATAATCGGCGGTGACGCGGGAGTTTACCATATGGGTAAGCTGTACGCGGTATCCAGCCGGGACCTGGACAGCGTGTATGGCGCTACGCTTGCGGCAATGGGCGAGCTGGAGCTGGAGGTTAAGGAGAAGGCGAAGGACGTGTTCAGCGCAAAGGTTGTCGCCAAGAGCGCGGACGGCAAGACTATCGGCGTGCGTATTAAGCCGGGCAGCGAGGGACGCACAAGTTTTAGAATTAAGGTTGGCGTGGCCGGCAACAAGCGCAGGTCAAAAGTTATCTACGAGAAGATAGAGCGGAACCTTGCTGTGGGTACGAGCAAGTAGGGAACTGCGGCAACGAGGAGCATCGCGGTTTATTATTCGCGGTCGCAGGCCAGGTCTTTCGACTGTGCACCGCTGCGCTCAAGATGACAGTGGGCGCTGGGCTTTGCTTAGGATGAAGGCGGTGTGTTTGGTCGGCGCTGGAGTTTTTGGATTCGTCGGCAGACTGCGGCGTATAACTGCTCGGTAGAATCAAATTCATCATAGAGGAGCTGAACGGCGCTGCGCTTTCGGTAGAGTTTTGAGGCTGCGGCCTTTTCTTCGGCGAGTTTTTCGCGAAGGGTCTGCTCAGCGTTTTCAGCAGCTTCGACGGCATTTAGCCATAATCGCATGCCTGTGCCATAGGTGTCATCACCATCTCTGGTTTGCTGGAGGGCCTGAAAGCGGCTCTGAAGTTCGATTGTGCGTGCCTCGGCCCTGGTCAGTTGGTCGGTCAGGGTGGCCAGTCGGGTCAAGACAACAATCTGCCGGCTGTCCAAAGAAGCTATAAGGTCGGTCTGGTTCAGCTGGGCAATCAACTCGTCCTGACTGCGCAATCTCTCGGCGAGGACGGCACGCTTATTTTCGAGGAGGTTCAGTTCGTGGGCGTACACTGCGAAAGATGGGTGTTGCGACTCGGTACTTGCGACAGCAATCTTTATCAGGCCGGCAGCCAAGAAAGCGGTGACGAGAGTAAGAACTGCCAATAGAAAGATGCGTTGTCTTTTCATTTTTATTTTCCTTTCAAATACTTGTAATTATTCCGGTCGCTGTGAGCGGGCCGGGGCGAACAGCAAGTGCGCACGGTTCGGCTCACAAAATTTGTGCGGAATTGGTCGTAATGACCCTGATACTTTCTCCTTGTTTCAGCGATTCGCACGCTGAAACCAAGTCTATTGTACAGGAGTGGGGGCGAAGATGCAAGGAAGAAAAGGGTGAATGTGCAAGGGGGACATAGGGGATTTGCCTATGGAAAAATCAGGGTCAGGCCTGATTGGCAGTTTCGCGCAGGGGATTAATATGTATTTCTTGCGGGCGAAGTATCTCGCATTATGAGAATTGCTGGTTTTGGCAGGAGACGCATTGGTACAAAAGAGCTGGTGAAATTACAGGAGGTGTAACAATGAATAGTAAGAAGAAAACAATTGTAAGCAGGCGGGATTTTCTGAGACAAACAACAAAAGTAACGGCCGGAAGTCTTTTTGCCGGTTCGTTCTTGGTTAATTTAGCGGAAGCTGTTACACAAAAATTTAAAGGCAAGATAGCGAAGAGCTATGAGGAGTCGGAGGAATGGTGGCCGGAGCCGGTAACGCCGCCCAAGGGTGCGCCGAACGTAATAATCTTTCTTCTGGACGACGTGGGCTTTGCGCAAATCGGCTGCTTCGGCGGACTCATTGATACTCCTAACATTGACCGCCTTGCCAAAACGGGGCTGCGATACAACAACTTTCACACGACGGCATTGTGTTCTCCGACGCGTGCATCGCTGATGGCCGGGCGCAATCCACATTCGATCGGTTTGGGCAGTCACGCACTTACCGCTATGGGATTTCCGGGCTACAACGCGATTGTGCCCGAGACCGCCAAATCGGTGGCCAACTACCTGCAGGAGTCAGGGTACATAAATTATGCGCTGGGCAAGTGGGACCATACGCCGCTGTATGAGGTGTCGCAGGTTGGTCCCTTCCACCGTTGGCCCAGCGGGGAAGGCTTTGAGCACGCGTACACGTTCATGGCCGCGGACGTACACCAGTTTATCCCGGTGATGTGGAACGACCACACTCCCGAACCCTACAAAAAAACTTACCACCTGGATAAGGACCTGGCCGATCGTGCCATCCACTGGATCACGGGCCACAAGTCGATCAAGCCGGACCTGCCGTTCATGATGCTGTGGGCTTCAGGCTCGATGCATTCTCCTCACCATGCGCCGCGAGAGTATATAATGAGATACCGAGGCAAGTTCGATATGGGCTGGGACAAGGCACGCGAGATAATCCTTGCTAATCAGAAGAAGCTGGGCATTATCCCCGCGAACACAAAGCTTACAGAAAGAATAGATGAAATTCCGGCCTGGGACGAGCTGAACGAAGACCAAAAGAAACTCTATGCACGTCAGATGGAAGTCTTTGCCGCTCAGATGGAGCTTGTGGATTACCAGATCGGGCGCGTTCTCGAAAACCTGGAGCGGATAGGCGAACTGGACAATACGCTTATCTTCGTGACTTCCGACAACGGCGCCAGTGGTGAAGGCGGTTTGGCAGGCACCTTCAACGAAACTTATGTTTTGAACGGGCTCCAGACTCCATTCGAGGCCAACATTAGACATTACGCCAATTGGGGAGACGAAACCACTTATCCCCATTATCACGCCGGGTGGGCGATGGCAGGCAACACGCCTTTCCGCTACTTCAAACAGAGCGAACACCGTGGCGGCCAACACGATGCCATGGTGGTGCACTGGCCGAAAAGTATCAAGGCGAAAGGCGAGATTCGCAGTCAGTATCACCATATCGCTGACATAGCACCGACGATACTCGAAGCCGTGGGCCTGGAGGTTCCGGAAGAATATCATGGAATCAAACAGCAGTCGATGGATGGCAAGTCGATGATGTACTCCTTCAACGACGCCGATGCGCCCAACGTAAAGGAACGCCAGTATTACGAGATGTTCGGCAACCGGGCGATCTGGGTGGACGGCTGGAAAGCGGTGACGCTGCATGGCAAGCGGATGCCATGGGTTGTCGGTTCTGTCACCCCATTTGAGGATGATGTGTGGGAACTTTACCACGTGGCTGAGGATTTCTCGGAGAGCACAGATCTTGCTGACAAGTACCCAAAAAAGCTTGAAGAGCTTAAAAAAATCTTTGATGAAGAAGCCTGGAAATACAACGTCTACCCTCTCTACGACGACATGCTCAAGCGTCTGGCCGGGACGCAGGACATCTTGTTCGGTGATCAGAAGCAGTTTGTTTATTATGCACCCGGTGCCTACCGCATTGCTGAGAAAGCTTCAGCTCCGGTTAAAAATCGCTCCCATACGATTACAACCTCCATTGATCTTAAAGGTTATGAAGAAGGTGTGATTTGCTGTGTGGGCGGCATGACGGGCGGGTTCACTATGTTTATTAAGAATGGCCGTCTGTATTATGACTACAACTATCTGGATGGCGTGTATTACACGATGGCATCGCCCCCATTGCCGAAGGGCAGGACCGAGCTGAAGTTCAAGTTTATCAAGACCAAAGAGTTCGGTGGAACCGGCGAGCTGTATGTCAACGGCGAAAAAGTTGCCGAGACGGAGATGCCCACGATGCATATCAGCACCTATTCTTTGGCAGAGACCTTCGACGTGGGGCGCGACACGGGTACACAAGTGTCGAAACTTTACAAAGGTCCTTTCCCATTCAAGGGAGCACTAGACAAGGTCATTTTTAGATTGTCCGACTAAAATGAAAGGAGAAAAAATGGAAACCTCAAAGTTCAGAAACTTACTAATTTTAGGTATTGCTGTAGTGTCTGTCGTGTCAAAGGCAGGATATGGTACAGCAACACCAAGTTACAACACCAAGATCCCAGAGTCCATCATGACCCCAGACCAAGTGAAGACGAGGATTGGCGTGCTGGAGTTCTTCGACGGGATCCCCACCAAGAAGACGGCCGAGTTGTGCTACGATAACCTCGACTTTTTTCGCGGCGTGGAGACTTTTTTGAACGGGATTCCTGCAGCCTCTCTGGAGGCGCTTCGGCGCGGTCAGGCGGCCTTGGGCGCCAAGAAGTCGAACCAAGCCATGATTATGGATGAGCTGCTGGACAGTAATCCGCTGTTTCTCACCGGCAACACTGACACGGTGTACTGCAGCGCCTTTCTCGATCTCAAGAAGGGCGGGCCGACGGTGATCGAGGTCCCGGGGGGGTCCGGCCCGGGGACGGTCAACGACGCCTTCTTCCGGTTCGTTATCGACATGGGCCCACCAGGCCCCGACAGGGGCAAAGGCGGCAAGTACCTGATTCTTCCGCCCGATTACGAGGGTGACGTCCCCGACGGCTACTTCACCGCCAAGTCAACCAGCTTTGTGAACTGGGTCATTCTGCGCGGCTTCCTTGTTGACGGCAAGCCGGACGCAGCCGCCAAGATGTTCAGGGAAGGTCTGAAAATCTATCCCCTCGCCAGGGCGACGAATCCGCCCGCGATGGAGTTCATCAGCGGCTCTGGTAAGGTGTTTAACACGATACATGCTAATGACTACGGGTTCTTCGAAGAACTGCACACCGTTATTGATAGAGAGCCGGTTGAGATGATCGATCCGGAGCTTCGCGGACTCTTCTCGGCCGTCGGCATCCAGAAGGGCAGGCCCTTCGAACCGGATTCCAGGATGAAGAAGATCCTGATTGACGCGGTCGCGGTTGGGAATGCCACCGCCAGGGCTATCTCGTTCGAGACACGCGAGCCAGGATCGTACTACTACGAAGGCAGTTACTGGAGGACCGGTTTCGTCGGCGGAGACTACCAGTGGTTAAAGGACGGCGGCGAGGGAGGACGGTACCTGGATGCGCGCACGCTGTTCTTCTATATGGCAACGGTCAATACCCCAGCCATGGCTTGGAAATTAATAGGAAAAGGTTCCAAATACGCGCTCTGTACCCAAGACCAAGACGGTAACTACCTCGACGGGGGCAGGACCTACAAGCTGAACCTCCCCAAGGATCCTCCCGCCGAGAGATTCATGTCGGTGGTGGTCTATGACCCGCAGACCCGCTCCGAGCTCCAGACCAGCCAGCCATTTCCCGGCAAGAATAACACGCGCGACAAGCTGATCGTCAACGACGACGGGTCGATCGATCTGTATTTCGGCCCTAAAGCACCAGCCAGCAAGGAGGCTAACTGGCTCCAAACTGTTCCCAGCAAGGGCTGGTTCTGCGTCTTGCGCCTCTATAGTCCAACCGAGGCGTGGTACGACAAGACCTGGCGGCCGGGAGAAATCGAGAAATTGAACTAAACTTGGAGTGCCGGCGGTGAAGCTTGTGGATTAAATTATTGGCAATAGTATAATTTTGAGAAGGGACATACGAAAATGGAAATTGGAAGAAAGATGTTGGTAATTTCACTGCTGGTAATTATGGTTTTAAGTTCGGCTTGTGCAGAGACTGTGAACACCCGAATCGGAAGGCTCGAATTCAAGGGCGGATATCCGACCGAGGCTACAGTCAAGAAGGCTTATGAGCAGCTCGACGTGCAGCGGGCTACGCAGGCATATTTAGAATTCATGCCAATGACGTCTGTCAACTCTATATTCGAGGCACAAATCTGGGAACACGGCTGGAAGAATTCCAGCGACATTCTGGTCTTTGTTGAACCGGGAGCCGGAAAGGCCAAGGCCATAGGGTTGACATACAACACAGAGAGTATCTACGCCACAGGTTGTGCCGACCTCAAGATAGATGGCCCGACTGTTGTTGAGACACCTCCGAATGTACTTGGGATCGTCGATGATGGATGGCAGCGTTGGATCACCGATATTGGAAATACCGGACCTGACAAAGGTAAAGGCGGAAAATACCTTCTTCTTCCTCCCGGATATAAAGGAAGCGTGCCAGATGGCTACTTCGTCTTTGAATGTCCTACCTACCGTAACTGGGTTATGGCTCGCGGTTTTGTGCAGGATACCGGAACCGGGGACGATGCTCTTGAGTATTATCGCAAGAACTTTAAGATCTATCCTCTCTCTACTGGGCCGCGTAAGAACGCCCAGTATGCCAGTTTATCATTCAAGGGAGGTAATACGACTCATCCACGAGATATAACCTACTTCGACCTGCTGAACCAAATTGTCCAATATGAGCCTTCTACAGCATTTACAAGGTACGAACTTGGTTTGCTCAAGGCCCTTGGTATCGAAAAGGGTAAGCCTTTTGCCCCGGATGCTCGCATGAAAAGGCTTCTTGCTGAAGGCGTTCAAATCGGAGATACCATTGCTAAAGCTAATGCTTATGCCAATCGCCTTGATGGAGTTCGTATGTATCGAGATCGAAAATATGAACATTTGTTTATTGGTGGCCGTCATGATTTTATGTCCGGCGATGCCCTGTGGCTTGATGCCCGTACGCTGTTTCATTATGAGGCTATTGTTGTGACACCTGCTATGACAGCAAAAATGGTTGGACTTGGTTCGCAATACCTGGCAAGTTACCGTGATAGCGATGACAATTTTCTTATGGGGGGCCATACATATCAGTTAACACTTCCTAAGAATATACCAGCTAAGGATTTCTGGTCTGTGACGGCTTATCATCCCGATACTCGTTCTTTATTGCAGAACGGTCAGGAGAAACCTAGTGTGAGTACCTATGACGATCCTGAAGCTAATGAAGACGGCTCTGTTACGGTTTGGTTTGCCCCGGAAGCTCCCGAAGGAAAAGAAAATAACTGGATTAAAACCATCCCCGGAGAAGGTTGGTTTATTCTAATTCGTTTATACGGGCCGCTTGAGCCGTACTTTGAACAAACATGGAAACCGCATGATATTGTTAAGGTAAAGTAAAGGTCACCCGTCCACGCGCCAGCGGTGAAGCTTGTGGATTAAATTATTGGCAATAGTATAATAGGCATGAAAGCAAGAAAGTTAAATTAAGGAGTTTCAGTCATGTACACAAAGTTTGTTATCACAATGGTAATGCTGATGGTTGTGGGGGTTGGCTGTGCGACGGTTCCGAAGACTGAGGAGGCGCGAGGCGTTTTGTCGGCCGAGGTTGCGGAAACCGTTGCCGCTTTAAAGGCCAAAGACCCGAGCATAGACCGATTTTTTGAGAAATCTCACGGCTATGCCGTACTTCCAAAGGTTTTTAAGGGTGCGTTCTGGGTGGGGGGCGCGCACGGCAAAGGTCTGGTCTACGAACAAGGTAAGAAGGTCGGCTACTGCAGTATGTCACAGGCGACGCTGGGATTTTCGTTCGGCGGAGAGTTTTTCCGCGAGATTATCTTTTTCAGAGACAAGGAAGATTTGGACAAGTTTCGCTCGGGGGAGTTTACATTCTCCGCTCAGGCTACAGGTGTAGCGCTTAAATCCGGCGCCGCGGCCAAGGCCGACTACAAGGCGGGGATGGCGGTTTTTGTTATGACGGACGCAGGGCTTATGGTTGATGCATCCCTGGGCGGACAGAAGTTCAAGTATGTGGCTGATTCTCTTTTGGAGTAGGTTAATGCTTTGAAAAGCGACTCTAATAGAGATTAGAAGTAAGAAAAACAAACAGAACAAATGTACTACTGGCGGGCGCTGCTTGTGTTATGTCGGTGCAATACGGCGGCGTGGTTTGCGGAGGGTAATTAGTCCTGCGGCAAGTATGAAGAGAGATAAGGAGGCGGGTTCGGGGACTGTGAAGGTGAGCTTGAGGTTGTGTAGTTTTCCGGTGTGGGCAGGGGATGCATCGTAGATTCTGAGTTGCCACTGGCCGAAGGTGTCCTGGCCGTTGAACATAGAGAGGGTGTATGGGTCGATTGGCCTGTATGGGTCGGTAAAAGGTCGGGCGGCCTGGTCGATTGGGAGTTCGGCCTGGTCATCGAAGGAGAGGGTCAGGTTGCCACCTATGGGTCCGAATCTGCCATCGGGTTTTCTTTCTATGAAGGCGAGGTTGCCGGAGGGGTTTAAAAGAATTTCGGTTCCGGCCGGGCTTCTCAGGTGGATTTGCAAATCAAAGAAGGCTCCATGCGTTGCATTGAGGCTGACGTCGAGGTCAAGGATAGTGAAATGGTCGGGTATGTCGATGATGGCATCGTTCATCCAGCCTTCGGTGTCATCTGGATTTGCGGGGATGTGTGAGTTGAAGTTCGCATGGTAGATGCGGACGGGTACGGCGCGAGCGAGAGAGGACAAAGACGCCACGATGAGCATTGCAGCGAGAGCTGCGCACGAGTTTCGAGTATACATAGCACGTTCCCCAAGAGGTCCCCAAAAATGGTTTCCCAAAACAATATTGGTAAACGGTAACTCGAATCCTCGCCTCTTCGAATGGTGCATTATACATATTGGCGCAGATTTGTCAAGAAAAAAAATAAATTTTCAAGATGTGGATTTAGCTTTTATGTGGTTTTGGGGCGAGGCAGGAGGTGTATTGGTTTTATTTTACTTCTACGATGGAGTTAAATCCGCCGAAGGGATTTAATTCTGTGCGTTCGTTGTATGGGTCCTGCTGCCAGTGGCCATCGACGACGAGACGGTAACGATACTTACCAGCGGGGATTTTGAGCTTTGTCTGCCAGACGCCGCTGGTGCCTACTTTCTGGAGCGTTGTTTTTTCGGGCTGCCAGTTATTAAAGTCACCTGCAATCTGGACGGCCTCTGCTCGAGGATAGAGAGTTACGAATACTACGGCGTCGTTTATCTGACTGACGCCGTAATAGTCGCAAAGTTTGATGTCGGTGTCAGTCTTGAGCGGTCTTTCTGCTTTTGGGGCCTGGATTTCCTGTATGGGCGGGCCTTCGGTTTTGGGGAGCTTTGCGGATTTTAGCAACTCGTCTGCTGTGGTGCTAATGGCCTCGAGCTGTCCGGCGAGGGACTTGACGATTTCGCCTCGCTCGTGTTTGGCCCGGGAGCCCACGACTTCTTCGGCGAGGGCATGAAAATCCATCTGTCCCCGGCTGACGGGGTCATATTCGGCAATTGGCTGGCCGAGGCTGGCGGCTTCCTTGAGCTTGGTATTGAAATTGACGATTGTCTTGAACATTTTGTCAGCGAAGTGGTTTCGCAGTTCAGAGAGGATTTCCCGGGCCATCTTGGTTCTTATGTCGTACATACTCGCGAGGACCCTGACATCAACCTGCTGGTTGCATCGCTTGCAGAGAATGCCGAGTGTTTCGAGCTGCTTGCTCAGTCCGTGGAGGGCGAAGTAGCCGGTCTCGACTGGTACGATGGCGTCGGTGGCGGCCCTTAGTGCGTTGAAGGTCAGCAGGCTGACGGCGGGCGGGCAATCGACTATGGCGTAGTCATATTCGTCGTCTACCTGGTCGAGGACATTTTTGAGGCAACATTCCCGTTCGGCGATTCCGACCATCTGCTGCTCAAAGGCAGACAGGTCGATGCTGGCCGGCGCCAGCTCGAGTCTGTCGCTAATCTGCCAGAGTACCTCTGAGAGCTTTACTGGTTCACTTCTGCTTGTGCTTATAAGTACATCATAGACGCTCTGCTCAATCTGGTCCTCGGGGACGGCGAGGCCGACGGCGCAATGCGACTGCGGGTCCATATCGACGAGGAGGGTCCTGTGGCCCATATCGGCGAGGGCACTTGCGAGGTTTATGGATACAGTTGTTTTTCCACACCCGCCTTTTTGATTGACAACGGCAATAGTTCTCATACACAATCTCCAGCCGCCCGAGGCCGAGAACCCGGTGGTTTTGGGCGTGCCACGAAGCGTGTTTTTTCGCTGCAAAGAGGCACTATAAGTGCTAAAAAGCGGCTAACCGCCCATTTTATTATTCGGCAAAGGGTTTGGAAAAACTTTACCTTTTTATGGGACGGGCCGATAAAGAGACCCAATGAAGGGGTGGTTAAGGGGATTTTGGCTGCGTTCGAGAGGTATTGGTCCAGTGGGGCTTTGTGGATAACAAGGAAAGGTGCCGCCTTGCTTTGGGCAGGCGGAACTGAGAGGAGCTGTCAATCTGGCATTTTTGATGGCAGGTGCGTCCGGCGGTTGCAGTCGGAGAGGAAATATAATAGGTTAGGCTGGAACTTTTGGATTTTGTAGGGACAGAAGATAAAAGGCAAGAAGCATACGGCAGTGGCCGGGCAGACAGGGCAGAATTTGAGAAGGGATGAAAGATGGTAAAGCGAGCGATTATTTGTATTGCGATGACGGTTTTGTTGGCGGGAGTTGAAAATGCGAGCTGCGAAGCCAAGCCAGAGGAGATTGCGGGGCAGGAGGAGATGTACTTTGCGGGCAGTGGTATTAGGATTGCCGATGCGAAGAAATATCTTGGTTCGGTGATGCCAAGTCGGGAGGGGGTCAAGAACTTTCTTGTCGGCAAGCAGGGGCCGGAGCAGGTAAGCTATAACGACGGTTGGGTATTTGAGCCGGATTTAGGGTGGGCCGTCTGCGACTCGGTGCGACCGCGGTTCGGCGAGAGATACAAAGGTGTGTACCTGCCGTACGGTGTAGGCGGTTCGAGAACTTTTTATCACTACGAGACCAATGGAGCACGAAAGGTGGTAAACTTTGCGGACAAGCCGTGCCGGATACATACATATGGGAACAGTTTTACACACTGCGACCAGGTGAACGACGGCGAGACGTGGCAGGAATATTTAGCGGCGCACCTGCAGGAGCCGATTCGCAATTACGGCGTGGGCGGGTACGGTGTGTACCAGGCGTATCTGCGGATGCTGAAGGTCGAAAAGCAGGACGGGGCGAAATATATCATTTTTAATATCTACGACGATGACCACTTTCGGAACTTAGACGCGTGGCGGTCGATTCGCTGGTGGTACACGAGCCCGGGGGCGCGCTGGGCGTGCGGGTACACGCTGCCTCATTTGAGAGTGAATGTCGGGCAGGACCGGTGCGAACAAATCGGCAATCTACTGAACAAGGCGGAGGACGTTTACAAGTTGTGTGATGAGGAGTTTGTGTGGCGGACTTTTAAGGATGACCCGGTTCTGCAGATAGTTATGGCGCATCTGGTGAGCGAAGAAGTCAGGGAGAAGCTGGTCGAGCCGATTGCGGCGAGTTTTGGGGTTTCGGTCGAAAGTGTGTCGGAGTGGCGGACGGCGACGGAGAAAATTTGGAAGATACACACGGAGGCGGCTTTGTTTGCGACGAAGAAGGTGATTGGGTGGGCGGAGGAATTTGCCCGGCGGAACGACAAGAAGCTTATGGTAATTTTGTCTTTTAGCCAAGGGCGGATGGCGTCGGCGCTGCGGGGCGAGTCGCGATTTGACCAGAGCCTTGTTGACTGGCTGAAAGGGAAGGTTTACCCGGTGATAGATATGCGGGATGTGTTTGCCGCCGATTATAAAAGATACAAGGAGGACGTTGATACGTATTTGAAGCGGTACTACATCGGTCATCACAGTCCGGCGGGGAACTATTTCGCCGCCTGGGCGATAAAAGATAAGGTCGTTGAATGGCTTGAGCCTGAGCCGCTACCGTATCGGTGAGGGCTTCGGGATTAAAAAAAGTAGAATGCTGGCATATTTGGCAGAAAATCCGCGTCGCAGGGGAGACGGCCAGAAGTTTTTTATGAATTTTAGATTTTGTTTGCGGCACCGTTCGGTAGTGGGATAATAGAGGTGAATCAGGTAAACTTAAGTTAGGAGGACATATTATGAAGACGAGAAATTTTTGGGTATTAGTGCTGATTGCGGCCTTGCTATTGAGCTGCGGAGTGGCTTTCGCGCAGGGCAAAGGCAAGGGCAAAGGTAAGGAAGCGAAACAGACAGAGAAGGAGAAGAAAGGCAAGGAGGCTGAGGCAGAAAAGAAGAGCGAGCGGGAGAGAGCAAGGGCGCGTGAAAAGTTGGAGGAACTGGAAAAGCGTAAGCAGGAGCGCAAGGAGGCACGGAAGAAAGGGGCGAGGAAAAAGGAGGAGCCCGACGAACGGGAAGCGCGAAGAGAAAAGCGGCACAAAGAACGAGAGAAAGAGCGCAAGCTTAAGGAGGCCAAAGCGAAAGAGGATGCTGCAAAAGCCGGAGCGAAAGTCAAGGAAAAGGCCAAGGGCAAGGAAAAGGCCGCTGAGAAAGCGGCCGCCAAGGGCAAGGGACATCAGCAGCAGATGGCGGCGCTTGAGAAGCAATTAGCAAAGGAAGAGGGCAAGCATATGAAGCGCGCCGCCCGGCTTCAGCGGATGCGGGAATTAGCCGAGGAGGAAGGCGACAGCAAGGCGGTCGAACGAATTGACAAACTCATTGAGAAGGAACAGGGCCGTTATGAGCGCAAGCAGCAGAAGATGGAAGAGAGAAGGGAAAAGATACAGCAGCTTATCGAGAAGGGCGCTGGCGAAGAGGGTGAGGAAGCGGTAGAAGAAGGAAAGAGAAAAGGCAAAAGAAAAGGTAAAGGTAAGGCCAAGGATAAAGAGAAAGAAGTAGAAGAGGAAGAAGAGGACAAGGATTAGGCTTAATTTCGGCAGTAAAGACAATAATGAAAGCGTACCCATTTGTGAAGGGGCAATAAAATGCTACGCAAAGTGTTGGTTATAATTATAGCGGCGGCGATATGCGTCTTTAGCTTGAGCGGGTGTAAGAAAAAATCGGATGAGGAGGCGAAGACGGCGGCCGAGTACAAGGCCGAGGCGGAGAAGGAAATCACCAAAGAGAACATGGCGGAGGAGCTCGAAGCAATCGAAAAGGCGATGGAAGAGGACATAAGCGCGGAATGATAATCGCCGGTTTTGAGTGGCCCTCTCGTGCATCTGCCGCGTTACGCGCCGCGCGTCCGGTCCTCGAAGTACTACGGGGTCGAAATTGCAAATTACAAGCATCAAATGCTCCACAGGACGCCTAGCGGCGCAAACAAATTTCAATTACCCAAATTTAAATGTTCAAAACGAGATGAGGGTCCCGGGTTAGTGAATCCATGTTAGCTCACCCTGGGGATCTCCGCTTCGCTTCGAGGGCAGGCAAGCGGGTGGGCGCGGGCAAGATTGGTTTTGTTTTGGCCGGGTCTGCCGGGTTGTTCATTTTCGTAATTCTTTGTTACAGCTGAGTTTATGTTCATTTTTGTCCTTCGAAAATTGGTTTTGTTTGACATTTTTTGGTTCTTGGTTCGGAGTTATCTGTCGGACATTAAGAGATGTTCGCAGCAGCGGTCGAATTCGGCCGGGTCTTCGATATTGGTTTTGTTTCGGCCGGGCCTGCCAGGTTGTTCATTTTCGTAATCCTTTGTTATAGCTGAGTTTATGTTCATTTTTGCCTTTCGAAAATTGGGTTCGTTTTACATTTTTTGGTTAGCGGTTAGTCTTTCTGGGCCCCAGATCGGAGTCTGGGGTCTTCGCTGCGCTTCGAGGGTTAGGGGATTTATTGAGTTTTCAAATGGCGGACGGACAAAAGGTCCGCTCAATGTTAAAGGGGGTTGCGCATTTGATTGAAATTTCGCTGAGGGGAGGAAGGGAGATATGGGCTAAGTGCTTGAGAAATAAGGAGTAAGAATTTTTTGGAATTTTAGATTTTGGTTGGAAAGCACTTGCGCATTTGATTGAAAATAGGCGATTGGGGGGGGGGAAGACTCCAGACACAAGACGCCAGACGCTGGAGGAAAAGGCGGCGTATAGAACCATAGGTCTTTATAGCCCTAAATGTTGAGAAAAAAGAGGTTAGAAAGCCAAGCGAGCCAAAACATCAGCACAAAACCTCAGCTTGGGCGAAAGCTCTTGCAATTTGGGCAAAATCTATGTATAATACTGCCGGCTTGGTGGATGGAAATCCAGAAATTACCGAACAGCTAAGCCCCTTTGCGCATCTTATAAGCGGACAAGGAGCGAAACTTACGAAAGGAGCCAAAATCAGCACTTCAGGTGTAACAGTAGGAGGTCGTCAAATGTCTCAGAGAACAAATCCAAGAAATTGTCTGGTAATAATAGCATTTCTCCTGGCAGTTCAGCTAATACCACAAGCCTGGGCCGGTTCGGTTGTGGTGTGGGGAGAAATGTCCGTCGACAGCAATGATTTTGTCGGGGGCAACTTTGTCGCTGTATCCGCAGGTGGCTTTCACAGCCTTGCCCTTAAGGCAGACGGCAGCATCGTAGGATGGGGGTATAATAATAATGGTCAGGCAGCGCCGCCTTTGGGAAATGGGTTTGTGGCTTTCTCCGCAGGGCGGTATCACAGTCTTGCCCTGAAGACCGATGGCAGTATCGTAGGGTGGGGGCGTGACTATTCTGGTCAGGCAACACCACCTTCGGGAAATGACTTTGTTGCTGTCTCCGCAGGGGAGCGGCACAGTCTTGCCTTCAAGGCCGACGGCAGCATCGTAGGATGGGGGGATAATCGTTATGCTCAGGCAACGCCGCCTTCGGGAAATGACTTTGTGGCTGTCTCAGCAGGATTGTGGCACAGTCTTGCCCTCAAGGCCGACGGCAGTATCGTAGGATGGGGGGATGATGAGTATAATCAGATAACACAGTCGCCTTCGGGAAATGACTTTGTGGCCATCGCCGCAGGGCACTACCACAGTCTTGCCCTCAAGGCCGACGGCAGCATCGTAGGATGGGGGTATAATCGTTCTGGTCAGGCAACGCCGCCTTCGGGAAATGACTTTGTCGCTATCTCCGCAGGGGAAGAGCACAGTCTTGCCCTCAAGGCCGACGGCAGCATTGTGGGATGGGGGGGTAACTATGGTCGGAATGGAAACTGGGCAGGTCAGGCAGCGCCGCCTTCGGGAAATGACTTTGTCGCTGTATCCGCAGGTGGCTTTCACAGTCTTGCCCTCAAGGCTGACGGCAGCATCATAGGATGGGGGGATAACTATCGTGGTCAGGCAGCGCCACCTTCGGGAAATGACTTTGTGTCTGCCTCCGCAAGGGCCTTATACAGTCTTGCCCTGAAGGCCGACGGCGGCATCGTAGGATGGGGGGATAACTATCGTGGTCAGGCAGCGCCACCTTCGGGAAATGACTTTGTGGCTATTTCCGCAGGAGGATCACACGGTCTTACCCTGAAGGCCGACGGCAGCATCGTGGGATGGGGTGCAGGCACACAGGATTTGGGTGCTTGGCCAGATTATGGTCAGGCAACGCCACCTTCGGGAAATGACTTTGTGGCTGTCGCCGCAGGGCGGCTTCACAGTCTTGCCCTCAAGGCCGACGGCAGCATCATAGGATGGGGGTATAACTCTTATGGTCAGGCAACGCCGCCTTCGGGAAATGACTTTGTGGCTATTTCCGCAGGAGGATCACACGGTCTTGCCCTGAAGGCCGATGGGAGCATCACGGGATGGGGGTATAACTATTGGGGTCAGGCAACGCCGCCTTCGGGAAATGACTTTGTGGGTATATGCACAGGGGACGACCACGGTCTTGCCCTGAAGACCGACGGCAGTATCGTGGGATGGGGGGATAATCGTTCTGGTGAGGCAACGCCACCTTCGGGAAATGACTTTGTGGCTATCGCCACAGGGCGGCTTCACAGTCTTGCCCTCAAGGCCGACGGCAGCATCATAGGATGGGGGTATAACTCTTATGGTCAGGCGACGCCCCCTTCGGGTAATGACTTTGTGGCTATCTCCGCAGGATCGGAGCACAGTCTTGCCATTAAGCAAGTTGCTCCGCTGCTAATCGAAGCCGTAATTAAGATTCGCCCCAAGACACTTAATATGCGTAGCAAGGGTAAATGGATTATGTGCCGCATAACACTTCCCGAAGATTACAACGTCACCGACATTGACCCCGACAGCATCTTGCTTGAAGATGAAATTGAACCTGACCGCGTCGTGTGGCTTGGAGATGAATTCGCAATCGCCAAGTTCAGCCGCCCGGCCCTCCGGGAGCTCCTTGCCGATTTAGAGCCCCCGACCGACGTCGAACTACTCGTCTCCGGCCAGCTAAACGACGCCACCCCCTTCGAAGGCACTGACACAATCCGACTTATAGGCAAGGCCCTCCGAAAGAAACCACCCCGCCCCGCAATATTGAAGCGCAAACCCCAGCCACTTACGAAAGGAGCCAAAAAATGAGGAATTTAATCTTTATCTGGATGTGTCTGTTTTGCGTTATTTCAGCGCAGGCGAGAACTATCACCGTCGATGACGACGGCCCGGCCGACTTTAACAACATCCAAACAGCCATCGACGCCGCATATGATGGTGATACAGTACTCGTGGCTGATGGCACATACACCGGCGACGGTAATCGAGATATTGATTTTCTCGGTAAGGCTATCACAGTAAGGAGCGAAAATGGCCCGGAAAACTGCATCATCGACTGCAATGGAACGGCAAACGACCCACACCGCGGCTTCTATTTCCACAACAATGAAGATACAAACTCTGTTTTAGAGGGCTTCACAATAAAAAATGGATGTCTAAGCGGTGTAGGTGGGGCTATTTATTGCCTACGTTCAAGCCCGACAATTGCTAACTGCATCCTGAAGAGTAATTCAGCCGGAGCCGGAGGCGCTATCTACTGCAACCGAAGCAATGCCGCAATCAGTAACAGCGTCATAACCTCTAACCAGGCTAATGGCGCAGGAGGAGGAATCACACTCTTCCTCGGCAGAAATCCGAAGGTTGTTAATTGTATTATTAGTTACAACTCAGGTGGGTCTGGAGGCGGTATTGACTGTAGCGATTGTAATGCAGTCATTTCCAACTGTATAATAAAGGCTAATTCAGGAACACAAGGTGGTGGGGTGAACGCTTACGCTTGGCCACACCCCGATGTTACTATTTCCAATTGCCTTGTCTCTGGTAATTCAGCGGGCAATGGTGGAGGGCTAAAGGTTGTCACATCCACTCCTATTACTAATTGTACCATAGTAGGAAATTCTGCTCGTAGGGGCGGAGGGCTATACAAGTGCAATGCTACACTCAACAACTGTATCATCTGGGATAATTTCCCACAACAAGTTGTAGATATTTACGACACTACCTCTATTATTTATAGCAATGTTGCCGGTGGTTGGCCCGGCGAAGGCAACCTCGATACCGACCCCTGCTTTGTTGACCCCGACTATTGGGCTTATGACCCTTCCCTGGGTTTTGATCCTAACGCCCCGAACGCCATCTGGGTTGAGGGTGACTATCATTTGCTGTCAAATTCACCCTGTATCGACACCGGTGACCCGAATTATGTACCTGAACCCAACGAAACAGATCTCGATGGCAATCCTCGCGTTAGCGGGTATGCAATTGATATGGGCGCCTACGAATCTTTACCCGCTATCGAAGCCGTAGTTAAGATTCGCCCTAATACCCTCAACCTGCGAAGCAGGGGTAAATCCATTACCTGCCGTATCTCCCTGCCCGAAGATTACAACGTCACCGACATTGACACCAACAGCGTCTTTCTTGAGGGCCAAATCCCAGCCGACCGCGTCTGGTTGGGGGATGAATTTACGATAGCAAAGTTCAGCCGGAGAGCGGTAAAGGAAATGCTTGCTGAGTTGGAAACACCTGCCGAGGTGGAACTACTTGTGAGCGGTGAACTTAGTGACGGGACTATATTTGAGGGTACGGATACGATTAGAGTGATAGATAAAGGAGGCAGGAAACAGGTTGGCGTGGGGGTTGAGGTTAGGCGGAGGAGATAAGTCAGCCGCGTGAGAAACGTTTTGCGAGGCAGACGACGAAGAGGGCCATGAGAAACGCGCCGGAAATGGCCTCAGCCATAGCCAGGTAGCGAGAGAAGCCATCGGCTGCGGGATAGAAATCGCCGTAGCCGAGGGTGGTGAAGGTTATGGTGCTGAAGTACAAACCCTGCAGGAAGGATGGCTGGGTCGGGCCATCTCTAAAAACGAGCACGCCAGGTTGCGAGTACAAAAAGGCACAGAGCAGGATAATCAGGGCACTTGCGAGCATGACCCTGACGGGCCTTTCGCCGTAGCCGAAAAGGAGTCTTCCAAAGACAAGTTCGGGCAGCAGTCGCAGGCCGAGCAGCAGGCGGGTGAGCTTTTTGGCCGGCGAGAGGGCATCATAATGGCCGAGGCCCCGGAACTTGTACCAGAGTCGTGCGCACCGCTCGTTATAAAAGCATTCACCGGCCAGATGGTAGTAGCCGGCTTCCTGTGCGGACTGTTTGACGAATCGCCAGAAGCTCTCGTCGTCGCCGTAGCGTTTGCGGGCGAAGGATATGGAGTCATAGACGGGGACAGACCTGCTTGAGGAATAGACGCCGCCGAAATCAGTCTGGCCATAAAAGTTTACTTCTGAAAAATTGGCGCCCTTCGCGAAATGGGTGTTGGCAAACCTTGCAGAAGAGATAAAGACGGCATTACCGAGCAGGCAGTAACCGTTAAAGGCGGCAGTTCTGAATTTTGCGTCCTCGTGGAAGACGGCGCTCTTGAAGGTGGCGACGCCGTCGAAGGTGCAGCCGTCAAAGCCGGCGACGCCGTGGAAGACGGCGTTTCGGAATCGGGCCTGTGCTTTGAATTCCGAGCTGTTAAAGACCACGTCAGCTTTGAATTCCACGACGACGGCCTCGGGCCCTGACCAGGGGCCGGCAAAGACGACATTTTCTTCAAAGACGCATTTGTCAAAGACCATCGGCTGCGGAAATGATAAAGTGCGACAGTCGTGGTTCTCGGTTAGTGAGAGTTTTTCGGTCTGGAATTTTTCGGCAGGGTCAAAGAGGCGGTTTACATCGAGCACTCCGGTAATGGTGCAGCGGCTCAGCTGGATGTCGTCTCCGTCGACAAAGGCCTGGAGCAGGTCGCTGGCGGATACGTTTTGTTTTTCTCTCTGGAAGGCCATATGGGTCTTTGAGGCAAGGATCAGGTTTCGTGTTTTTGGAGCAGCTCGATGATTTCGGCCTTTGTGGGGAGGGCCTCAATCTCGCCGAATTTTGTACATGCCAAAGCCCCCGCAGCGGAGGCGAATTTAACGGCTTCTCTTACGTTGTCATCCACAGCACAAAAGGCGGCGAGTGCGCCGGCAAATGCGTCACCCCGGCCGGTCTGGTCTGCCAGCTCTACTTCGAAAGCCGGGATGTGGTCGGCACCGGTTCTGTCGACAACCAGACATCCACGCTTACCCATCGTTATGACGGCGGAATCAGCACCCCGTGCGACGAGGTCGGAGCCGACGAGCTTTGCGGTGCGGATGTTTGCAGTGGAATGGTCGGTGATATCGGCGGCCTCGTAAAGATTCGGGATGAGGATATTGGCGGAGAAATAGTCAATGGGCAAAGCGGTGTTTTCATGGCCGGTCCGCTCTATGGGTCTTGCCGGGTTGAGAATGACTTTTGTGCCGTGCACCTTGGCGCAGCGAATGGCAGCAGTGACAGCGGCCTGGGGAAGCTGGCCGTGAATCAGACAGACATCGGCCTCGGAGATAATCTGCTCAGCGGCGCCTATGTCCTGCGGCCCTAATGCGGTATTGGCACCGGTGTAAGTAAGGGACGTGTTTTCGCCTTCTGCATTGACAAGGGTGACAACGACGCCGGTATTCTTGGCCTCTGCGGAGTAGACGAAGTCGGTATTGATATCAAACTCAGCGAGGCTTGCCTTTACCATTTGAGCGAACGGGTCGCCGCCGACCTTGCTGATAAGATGTACCTGGCAGCCGCAGAGGGCGGCTTCGGCAGATTGATTTGGTCCGGGGCCGGTAGCGGTGTAAAAAATGGCCGAGCCGTTAACGCACTGCCCCGGAGAGGGGACCTGACCACATCTTATCGCCATATCGACGTAGGCGCCGCCAACCACAACGACCTTAGGAATCCTTCCTGGCATATTTATCCCCGGAAATCCTTTCAAGGACTAAGTATAGGCGGGCGGCGGTTAAATGCAAATGTTTTTTGCAACAAAGGTTTAGGCGGACTTTTACGTCGAATCGGGGGATAAAACAGGCGGGGATACACGCGCAGCAGAGGGGGGATTTCGGCTCGGAGGGGGCTTGATTTTGGGGCAAAAATGGGGGTGGGCATGCCGGGTTAAGTGTTTGGTAAATAGAAAACTTTGAAAAATATTTGAAAAAAATATAATAAAGTACTTGACAGTGTTTTGCAAAGTGTTAAAATATGGCCCAAGTTTGGTAAATATCAAAAAAATATGGGATTAAGGGCGGTAGGAAGGGATAATGAGGGCCGAAATGGCGGTGGCGATGGGGCCGGGCGTAGTAAGTCGACTAAGACAGTCCAGAAATGTGTCTGGCAAAGAGCCGGATGGCCGGCGAGGCGGACTGTAGAGAAAATGAAGGGTAGAAAAATGACGGAATCGGGTGGGGCAAGGGCAGGCGGGGTAAGGTTGTGGGTTCGATGTTGGCACGCGGTGAAATGTGGAAAGCGGGTAGGTAGATAAATGGATTTTGGCAGAGGGAGAATTGAGAAAGCAGAGGGTAGGTTATGAAGATGGCTCATGGGAATTTGCCGGAGAGTGTTGTCAGGGGCAGGCGGCAGCGCAGGGGTCGGGTTGAGCTATTGCAGAGCAGGGTCGAGCTGCTGTCGGGGATGGACAAGGTGATTATGACGATGTATTTGGTGAACGGGAACAGCTTTCGGCAGATTGCACAGCTTATGGGGGTGAATGAGTCGAATGTATCGAGGAGGATATGCAGGCTGATAAAGCGAATCAGCGACGGGGGGTATATAACGTGTCTGAGGAACAGGGAGAGGTTCAGCCAGAGTGAATTAGATATTGCGAGGGAGTATTTTCTGTTGGGGTGGTCGATGAAAAGGATAGCGCGTGAGCGGGCGATGACGTACTACCGGGTGAGGGGGATGATACACAGAATCAAGGGGGTGCTCAGGGTGGTAGAGACAAGGGGAAAGACATAGGAGAAGGTTTTAAGGTAGGGCTGGTTGAGCAGGGCCTATCATGGCCGTAAGGTCAAAAGTGAAGGACATTTAATCTTGTCGTGCTCACGGCGACAAACGTATGGTCGAGTAGACGTAATATAATTCTTTCACGTAGGCATTCTTTGTATTCCCTGTTTCTCCTCTCTTTCGATTGAGGAGTGTCACAATATTCTGCCATGTAAAAGAACGTCAACGCC
>Ga0114922_10000957_pt1 | contig 27627 bp, 16 predicted proteins | sample AartaG_FD_100975 | JGI IMG/M metagenome (GOLD analysis project Ga0114922, IMG submission 100975) | Deep subsurface microbial communities from Aarhus Bay to uncover new lineages of life (NeLLi) - Aarhus_00045 metaG | ecosystem: Environmental > Aquatic > Marine > Oceanic > Sediment | place... | reverse complement strand
TGGATTGGAGGGAATCATTCCAGGCATCTTTACTACATCAATTCGCTCAGTAAGCATTTTCCCTTCTCTGGAGGCATCATGCAGGTCCGGGAAGGGATAATCCCGCAACCTCCTGATGGGATCCTTAACCAAGATCGAGAAAACTTTATCCGTCATTTTAGGAATCGAGACCTGGCCGAGGAGAAGTATTTTGGCGTTCAACTGCCTCCAGATTTTCCGCTATTAGAGGTCGGCAAGGGTGCGTTAAATGAGCAAGAAAGTGTGGGTTTTGTGGAGGATATCGATCCGGATCTCGTCTTGATTTTTGGTTCTGGCTTGGTCAAAGACCCACTGTTCTCAGCCCTACCTGAAGATAAAATTAATTTACATCTGGGGTTATCACCGAGATATCGCGGAGCAGCGACCTTATTCTGGCCATTCTACTTCATGGAACCCACATATGCTGGCACAACCTTTCATTACATTGTCTCCGAGCCCGATGCGGGTGAGATCATTCATCAGGTCGTTCCGCCACTCGACCCGGAAGATGGAATTCACGATGTTGCTTGTAAGGCGGTTATTCAATCAACGCAAGATGCGATTAAGCTAATGGAGATTTATCAATCCGAGGGAGTATGGAAGCGGCATAAGCAGCGTAGCACGGGCAAGAATTTCCTGAGCAGCGATTTCAAGCCGGAGCATCTGAGGGTGATATATAACGTCTTTGATGATGATATGGTCAAGCGATATTTGGAAGGGACGCTCATTTCAAAGCAACCCCAATTGTTCTATCAGTTCTAGGAACTTTCTCAATCCCTTTAATATTTTTGTCTCCTTGACGAGAAGAGCAAGTTCACAAGTGACTACTCAGGCATGTGCATGTCAAGCATAATAAGATACGATGAATCTAAGCATACCAAGGGTCGGTATACACACTTAATCATCTGCGGTCTTAGTGAGGTGTTTTCACTTTCTGGTCTGGCCTTTTAATACCAATATAAGCTCGTGAGATTACCTGACTTTGGCAGGTGGATTTACCGATAAAGGGATTCTTGATCTCGTTTAGTAGACAGTGCATTCGCTTTAGCGAACTCGAGAAACCGCCAATCAAGCTCATAATGAAAAATTCATTGGGAAACTCTCAAAAACAAATCTTCACATTTATTCTGTGGCTCGTGATCCTTTCCTCGCTTTCACTCGTGGGGATGATTCTGATCAAGGAGACAACCCGCCACGGTGCCGGGCTACGCCCCGATTCATATTCATATATCAGTGCGGCAGAGACTATTGTTGAAGGTCGTGGTTATGCAAGACCAAGCGGTCCTGAGGAGCTCACTCCGATAACCAATTTTCCCCCTCTTTATTCGTATTCGATCTCACTTATTCATTTCTTTGGGATGGATGCGTACGCAAGCGCGCGGATCCTTAGTGGCTTGTTATTTGGAATAACTCTACTTCTGGTCGGGATAGGGTTGAAGGTGGTTACCAAATCCTACTGTTGGTCTTTGTATGGGACTTTATTGATACTGAGTTCGCCCGTGCTGATCGAAATATATTCCTATGCTCACAGTGAACCGTTATACCTGGCATTAACCTTGTTAGGCATATTACTCCTATCCGAATATATAACCACCAGCGACCAACCTATCCTCCTTGGCGCTGCTAGTTTGATGATTGCGGGGATGGTAATGACGCGTTATATAGGAGTCTCAGCGGCCATTGCCGGAGTTCTGGTTTCATGGTTTATTGCAGCACGGTCAAGATGGAGGCGCTGGTGGTACCTCCCGAGCTTGTATTTTGGGATCCTGGCATTATCCCCAGTGACTGTTTTCCTGATTCGGAATTATCATGTAACCGGGAATATGACCAACCGGCCTGCGCCCTACTGGCACCCACCGGATATGGAGCAATGGGAGGCGGCGAGAAATTCGATTGTAAAATGGTTTATACCGTTACCTTTTGATGGGGGCACATCAGCCATAACGGCATGGATAGCATTTAGTATCATTCTGCTTGTGTTATTTGGCATCATGCTTTACGCGATCCGGATCGGATTACAATTGATGACAAGTGATAAATCAGTAAGCACGTTTCTTTCGCTCCATTCTTCCTATTTCTTCCTATATTTATCGCTCCTTATTGCAACCGTATTCGTATTTGATACATTAACTCCATTGAATGTACGGTTGTTGTCCCCTCTTATCCTCAGTGTGATTATGGTTGTGGTTACGCTTTTCGCTCGCTGGTGGGAGATGTTTAGTATAAGAGGAAGGATTGGCTTAATCGTGGTCGGGGCTTATCTGCTCACGAATAACCTAATTCAGTCAACGGTGCGCGTACAGTTTTTACGAGATACCCCGCAGGGTATCGCCAGCCCAATTTATCAAAGCTCTCGAACTATCGAGTATATCCGCGGGCGATCCGAAGAATTCATCTATACCAATAACATCCCAGCACTTTATTTTTGGGCTGATCGGAAAGCGGTGGCTATTCCTCACCGACCCAATTCTTTTGATTCAAATGGAATAGCCCTATCAAATTACTATTCTGCCCTGGGTGATATGCGTAACCGTATTCTTAATGATCAGGCGATTCTTGTAATTGTTGGCACAAATCCCCGTGGACGGTTAGAGGAGGAACATTGGGTTGAAGCCACGAGGGGATTAGTTATCAGTGCAGAATTTCGGGATGGCTTAGTATTCCAAGCACCCGATATTAAATTGCCGTTGGTGGAATAAATGATTCCTAACTTTCTTGTTTCACTGCCTGCGAGCAGCAAGGCCAAAAAAAATGGATAGCCTGAGTATTCAAATATGAGAAAGTATTGTCGGGCGATGGAATTTCCTCTCCATACATATCTCTTCTTAGCCTATCCATTCCTGTATTTATATGCAAATAATATCTCAGAGCTTGAGATTGACTATATTGTTCGCCCGTTATCCATCACCATTATTCTCGTCTTATTAATTCAATTGGCCTTGAATGTACTACATAAGAATCCCGGGAAGAATAGCCTGATTATTACGGTAGGCCTGATCTTATTCTTTTCGTATGGTCATATCTATAGGATGACCGGCGAACTTGAGATATTTGGAGAACCCATCGGTCGTCATCGATATCTCCTGCCTTTTACATTCGCGGTATTTTTCGTTTGGTCATGGTGGGTGGTTAAACAAAACAAGGTTGACTTGTTCATCCATCGTTCCTTTAATCTCGTCGGAATTATCGTGCTGTTGATCCCAGTCACAATCATCGGGAGATCATTCATCGGCCATGGTGTTGTGGGGGTGCTTGATGCCCCATCTCAGCAGATTGCCATTGAAACTACATCAGATACGCTGAGGCCTGACGTTTACTATATCGTGTTGGACGGATATGGAGGTCAAGATGTATTGCTTGATCTCTACAATCTCGACAATTCTCCTTTCTTGAATTCGCTCAAAAGTATGGGTTTCTATGTTGTTAAGGAAGGGCATAGCAACTACATGCAAACACTGCTTTCTCTCGCTTCCTCCCTGAACATGGACTATTTGAACGGTTTCGAGGGATGGGAGACAAAGACGAGGAACGACCTCAATGTATTCCGTGGGCTTATCAGGCAAAGTGACGTCCGTAAGGCGTTTGATAGTCTGGGATATGAAATGGTCGCATTTGAAACGGGTTATGGCGCTACGAACATCTTAGATGCCGATATTTACCTGGCGGCACCCGATTCGATCCAAGCTGGTGGTCGTTTCATCCTCTCGCCCAACGAGTTCGAAGATCTCCTGATTGACACAAGCCTCGCATTAACGCTTCGTTCCTTGCAGACTAAAACGGGAATATTCGATACGATTTTCATCGAGGATCCTTATACACGACACCGACAGCGAGTTCGATTTACCCTTTCCACTTTAGGAGAGATTCCGTCTTGGGAAGGAGATTACTTCGTCTTTGCCCATATTATCAACCCTCATCCACCTTTCATTTTTGATGAAAACGGAGCCGTCATCCGCCCTGAAGGTACATTCTCATTTTATGATGCTAGTAACTACCCGGGTACAAAGGAGGAATATATACAAAGATATCGGCAGCAGGTAATCTACCTGAATACATTGATCATGGAAACCGTTGAGATGATCTTATCCCAGTCAGAAATCGATCCAATTATCATTCTTCAAGCTGACCATGGGCCAGGAGCTTACCTTCAAACTAATTCGCTCGAATCGTCGAATTTAAAGGAGCGATTCTCGATCCTAAATGCGTACCATTTCCCAATGCAAGGTAATGATATCCTGGATAAAAACATCACCCCAGTAAATTCATTCCGGTTGCTGTTCAATCGCTATTTTGATGCGTCGTACGAACTCTTGGATGACGAGATGTACTTTGCAACCTGGAGAAGGCCTTTTAAATTTATTAATGTGACAAAAGAGCTCATTCAATAGCCAATTGGCTGACCAGTCTGTCTATAGGTTCGAAGGAATACATCGAAGGGACATTGAATGTCATATACCCGATCCCCCATTTTGTTGAAGCACTTTCCACATGCCTTAATATCAGCGATTGTGATCCTGGGGATTGGACAATTTGTTATTGCGACTAGCATGGGTATTGGTCTTTCTCCCGATTCAGCCCAGTATATCAGTGGAGCAAGATGTCTTCTACGAGGTGATGGCTTTAGCTTCCCAGCAGGGGATGGTACACCGATACCAATATCGCTGTGGCCACCTATGTACTCGCTGGTATTGGCCATCCCAATGACGCTGGGGGTCAACGAATTCACAGCCGCACGCTGGCTTGGTGGGATACTTTATGCTTTGAACATACTTCTTGTTTACCATCTGTTAGTTCGGGCAACCAAGGGTTCTCGCTACGCCGGACTAATGGGTGCTTCATTTTTTCTAGTATCGAAGGATATTCTTTTGATACACACCTGGGCATGGTCGGAGGCTCTTTTCCTTTCCTTGGGTCTCTCGGGTCTATACATATGTATTCGGTATCTTGAAGATCAAAAGAGGCGTGACTACGTATTTTCGGCAGGTTTGCTTGCAGCTGCGTCGCTCACACGCTATCCTGGGTTGGCTTTTCTTGCAAGTGCATCGATTGTGCTGTTCTTTTTCCTCAACAGCACTCTAAAAGAGCGCTTTCAGAAAGCCGCACTCTTTCTATTCATGGGAATATTCCCAACCATCTTGTGGATTACTAGAATTCTCATAGTATCTGGGAGTGCTTCAAATAGAAGCTTTGACGATCGAGGCATCAGTCTCCAGGACATTAAAAGCACTCTCCATGTTATGACATTGTGGTTCATCCCGGGCCGCTTTGAACGGGCGTGGAGTTTGTATTCGACCGTGCTTGGCGTCAGCTGCCTATTCCTGCTTGCCATTTTTTGGGTTTTTCGATATCGGAAAGTCCGTTCCAAAGCAGTTCTTAGAGACTCCCTCGCGATGCTGGTGGTCACCGCGATTGCATATACCGGGATCGTCGTCTTTGCCAAAGCATTTGTGAAACCCGATTTCGCTCTCGCCGATCCCCGCTTTCTGGCTCCGATCTTGGTTTTCATTATCATGATTGGGGTTCTGTGTGGCTACGAATCCCTTCGATGGCTTCAAGATTGGATTCAAACTCAGGCGAGGATCTTGCCGACACCTCGATTATTGAGCCTAAACCATTTTGTTACCCTGATCGTCTTCGCATATTTCTGCAGTTTTAATGTGTTTCACCTTGTAAAGTGGATCGACCGTAGAGCTGAACGAGGACAAGGCTATGCTAGCGTGAGTTGGCAGAATTCGGAAATCATGAATCATTTAGAAATGCTACCGGAAGGCACGACCTTGTACTCCAATGGTTATGATGTGATTGCACTCCTCTTGAATCACCCCGTTTATCGGATACCATTGAGACTTCACGCCAACCCTGAGCGGCGAGAGGTCGACTATGATCGTGAAATCTTGGCCATGGCAGAAAGATTGCGTGAGGATCAAGGTTTCCTGGTTTATTTCACCGGAATAACCTGGCGAAGAATGATGACTAAAGAAGATATTTTGGAAACAACTGAGCTCGTTCCCATGTGGACTACAAACGATGGTGTGATATACACATTCCCCTAATAATCCCGAGAGATGGACCGGGCACATACCGCGATATGTCCGGCAGACTTGGCTTGTTAATTTCACAATTCATTGAGCTTTTTTCGGAATGCTCGATATATCCGAATAATTATTGCGGAATTCAATATTAATGTTAAAGTTTGTGAAAAGCTCGTCAATATACTCACTGCGCAGCTACTCAGTATGAAGCTGGATTGGGATTCCAGACCCATTCAAATGCCGGTGTTTACTCTCTTCCAAGCTACGCCGATTTTTTCCAGGTTGAGAACCTTTAACATTTCGGAGTGTTCGTGTTGCTCTCGATCAGCGTGCTCTCTGGTTTCGGCATCAATCGTTTTCGCGAAGGTGTTAGTGATCGAGCCTGGAAAAATGTTCTAAAAAACGGGACATTCGAAGAGCACTTGTTCTTTCCGAGTCCGAACGATAATTTGCCTTCACCGCTCTTCTACAAGGGTAGAAGAGCGTCTATGCCGTTATGAAATATGGATATCAATCAAGGCAGTCCCTGAGAGAGTAGCTGATGAAAAGAGTTTCTATCTGCACAGCTGAGGTAAAGGATTTCATGCGGCGTCCTTGGGTCATCCATTCCATTATTTTCGTAGTGTTTGTCGGTCTCACAATCGTGGTTACATGGCCCCTTGTTAGGGTTATGGACTCCATGCTCGTTGGTCAAATTGGCGACAATGTGTACTTTGTGTGGCTGTTTGGTTGGTTCCGTAAAGCTCTTTTCGAACTTAAAACATCACCCTTCGTCGTTCCTTTTCTCAATTATCCCGAGGGGTGGAGCCTGGCACACACAGAGATGTCTCCCGCAACCCTGGCCATCGGATTTCCATTTAGTTTAATTGTGGGAAACGTGTTTGCCTATAATGTCAGTGCGCTGGCGACCTTCGTTCTTTCAGGCTTTTTTATGTATGTTTGGGTTGAACGCGTCACGAAAAGCCATTGGGCCGGGTTTATCGCTGGATCTTTCTTCGCATTTTCGCCTTATCGTTTTGCACACTTCCGAGCTGGACACCTGAACTTGCTTGGCACGATGTGGCTCCCCCTCTTTTTCATGGGGTTCTTTGAGCTGCTTCAGGAGGGGAAATCTTCGCGAAGAATAATATGGCTGACGGGAATCGCATTAGGGCTCATTGGTCTTAGTTCGATTTACTATCTGTACGCTACCTTATTGATCAGCCTATTTGTCGTTGGAGTGTACTTGATCATCCAAAGACAACTCATCCGCGATCCTGTTTTCTGGCGACAGGGTTTTTCTGCCTTGCTGATCTCAATACCGCTCATCTTTGTTGCAGTGCTTCCCTTTGTCCAGCTTGAGACCCAGGGCGGACTTCAAAGCAGGGATGTTTTTAAAGTAGTTGGCGGATCGGCGAGCCTGACGGATTTCATCCTCCCGTCAACCGATCACTTCCTTGTTGGTTCCTGGATCAGCGAGAGTTTTTCTCGCAATCATTGGATAGAGGGGACACTTTATCTGGGTGTCGTGCCAACCGCATTGTCCGCAATAGCTATCATAAAAGGCTGGAAAGAATCGCAACGCAGAAAATTGCTTATCTACTTATTGCTGATAGGCATATTTGGGCTTCTCTTTGCGCTTGGTACTCACCTCCATTGGAATGAGAAGATCGTCGATATACCCATTCCACAGATACTTAGGGTAAGGTTGGATCGTGATTCGATGCACCTCCGATTGCCTGTGTTTTATCTCTTCCAAGCCATGCCTATGTTTTCCAGGTTGAGAACCTTTAAACGTTTCGGAGTGTTCGTGTTGCTCTCAATTAGCGTGCTCTCTGGCTTAGGCATCAATCGTTTTCGGGAAAGTGTTGGTGATAGAGTCTGGAAAATTGCCGCGCCTCTACTTTGTTTATTGATTATGTTCGAGGTGTATCCTGGACCGTACAAAAATTTTGCGATAGTTGAGCCGCGACCTGTGGACTACTGGTTGGCAGAGCAGCCAGGCGAAGGTGCCGTGGCGCAATTCCCTTTCTATCAAGTTGAAGATCAAGATCAAGTGTACAACACGCTCACCCACGAAAAGCCTTTCATTGGAGGGTTCTTCAATGCATTTCCTCCCAAGCAATATCTTACGATCCGTCCGGCCATGGAAGGATTTCCAGATGAGGCAAGCTTGGCTTTGCTCCGGAATCTTCAAGTTGAGTTCATCTTGGTTGATGGAACAGCATATGAGAACTTTGTTGATGTTCAGGAGGCAAGTGAAGACCTCGGACTAGAACTTGTGGCTGTTTTGGGTGATGATTATGTGTATATATTTAGTTCTCCCTGAGTTGTTTTACGAATTCTGAATTGTCAAAATTTCCTGCTTTGGAAGGATCGGATCATTCACCTATGCATAAGACAATATCATTCGTGAGAGAGAACGCACGATATTTCTGGTTGGTAATTCTTGGCTTGGCGATCGCTGTTCAGTTGATCTTCCTCTTCGATAAGTTTCTTCTTCCCTGGGGTTGGCGTGTGAAACAGGTCTGGGATGAACCCAGGTTAGTTAGAAGCGCTGATATGAGCCTGGGCGTGCAGGCAAGAAGAACGATTAGCCTGATCGTTGATGTCGTCCCCAATGACGCAACAATCTTGTTGCCACCTATCGGAGAACCAGAGCGCTTCGCCCTCTCTCGTTCCATGCAGTATTTCTTTTTCCCGCGAACACCAATTCAATGCACATCAATCGAGACGGATACCTGTCAGCAGGCCTTGGGCGATTCGGAGATGTACATTCTTGCGACAGAGGATTTTCCACCTGCGGAATTTATCGCTGGGAGGGAATTTTTCGAATCTCCCCAAATCGAAGGATGGTGGTTCAAAGGGATTTATGGCCCGGAATTCGAAGTTCCTTCCGGATACCAAACGATGACGATAACCAGCTATATCCTTTTCTTCCTGCAAGATGCGGCGATTGTCCTTGCGTTATGCATTCTAGGCGCCTCCGTGTTGCTCACGTTTAGGACCAGATGGCACTTGCTTGAGCTCTTATCACTTGCGTTTCCCATCGGCGCTGGTCTTTTTACGTTCCTGTTGTTTCTGCTCTCATGGATGAATATTCAGTTAAATCCAACCTCGGTTGGGTTTCTCTATACGGCTCTCATTGTCATCCTGTTTCTGATCATCAGACCTAGTGGCAAGAAATTACACCGCAAAATTGAATGGCCAAAATTATCGGCGGAAACAAGACCATCTGTGTTTTCGTGGACCTTATTAATTGCCCTATTATGTGTCTGTGGGTTGTCTGTGGCTTTCTCTGTGGGCCTTTCCTATCGATTGACTGATCCTGTCCAAATCTGGAGCGTAAAGGGATATGGGATCAGTCATGTGGGATCAATCTTTGGAGCAAAGTCATGGGGGGTCCATGATCTCGCATATCCTCTCAACATTCCATTGCAAGTATCCATTTTTCACTTGATAAATGGTGATGTGTTGCCCGGTTCAAAGCTTATCTATCCGCTGTTTTCTTTTTCGCTCTTTGCGACCTTATACATATTCCTGCGTAATAAACAGGTCGATCAGGAAGAATCATTATTGGGTGTATTACTGGTTGCCTCTGTGCCGATTTTCTTCTTCCATTCTGTGAGCGGGTTCGCGAACTTGCCATACACCTTCTATTTGGTAGCAGGGATCTTATGGGCATACAAGGGAGTCAGCGAATCAAGAGCATCAGATCAACTTATCGGGAGTTTATTACTCGGTTTGGCAGCTTGGACTCGTCCTGAAGGGATCGTGTTCTGTGTGGGAACCCTCGTCATTCTCTGGCTATCCAAGTTTGTTGTAAAAATGGGTCGATATCATTATGCTGCATTGATCCTTCCCCTTGCCCTTATTGCTATCCCCTGGTTTGTTTTCTCGTTTTCTGGAGCGTATATGGAAGGAAGCAATCTGGATCAGGCTGTCAATGTATATTCAGCGGAGCTTTTCCGGGGCAATATCGATTTGAGTGGATTGGTCACACTTGTTAGTGTTTTTTCGAGGGCGATGTTTATACCCTCGATAACAGCGACGACCTGGGGCTTGGTATTCCCCGTGTTAATCATCCTGCTCCTCGCCAACCTGAAGAATTTTCGCCCAATGACTAATCCGGGAAGATTTGTATTGGTCTTACAATCGATATTTGTTGTGATTACAACGGTGGGGATTTTTTACGTGCGCTCCTATAGCAAGGGGGGATACGCATCCTTCATTGAGCGCTCTTTCCCGCGAGCTTTCCTACCGGCAGCGATACTGCTAGCTCTTCTCGCCTTGTCCACGTTGTCGCTCCGGGTGAATAACTCTGGCGAGCGGAGGATTGCATGTAGCCGCGCAAAAAATCACAATAACGATCCGAGTGTTAAGCCGGTCAATTAAGGTTCTATAGGTGGTCCAGAGCAGCAAGCGAATTTGGTGTTGGAAGCTCCATCCCAATACGTGTGACCAAAGATTACTCAAAGCGAGTGGAATCTTCACAGCGATATTTTATTGATGATTGCTCTTGATTTAGTGCACTTCGTTCCTTTTTACACGCGCCTATGCTCAAATCGGACAATGTAAATGTGGACCTGTACCTGCGATGTCAGTATCAACACAGGTCGGTACAACTTACAAAGGACTTAGGTGTCTTTGATTGAACTCATGCAAAATACCCGGGCACTCACAGCGAATGATATCTAAGTACTTTCGGCGAATTCCCCTCGATGAACTTGAGTGTGTAGTCAGGATTGGGTGTGGTGCCGTTGAAGATTCTTCTCAGGCGGTAGTTGAGGCAAGCCGCAGGGCTGGCAATTCTTGTTCAAGGATTGCTCGGATTTCCCCGAGGCTCGTATAAGGAATCTGGAATCGGTAAAGCATAACCTGTGGATTGGTGACTCGCACGATTCATCTTCTAATAGGTGCTGTCGATCAAGATCATGGCTACCTAGAGCTGAGTAAAGGATTGCTTTTATTAATCGGATAAAGGGTTGGAAACGCACCGATTTTGCTGGATCTATACGGCATAATCGTCTTGAAGATTAAATGCTCCCATATTATATTCACATGATCACTGTAGAGTGATTGAATCCACCTCAATCGGGAAAAATTGGACATATCTGTAGGTGTCGCTCTTGAGATGCTGGATTGACATTTTGATTGAGTAACAGGGTTGTCGCATGCTAGACCGATGAGGAAATGCCTCGATTGTAAGTGTTGCGGTCCGAAGCATAACGTTCGATTATTGGTTGAAGTGTAAATGGGAAGGTTATATCCAATATGGTATTGGAGCGCACTTTGGAGCACTTGACATTTGGACATGGGGATTTAAGATTTTAGTGCTTCCAAAGAATAATTGGTGTAGATTTCCTAAACGTCTTACGAAAGGCGGATTGTTGTAATGGAAAAAATCCGAAAGTTAATTCACCCATTGTTGCTCTCTCTGTACCCTGTACTGATGCTTCTATACATAAATATTGAGGATGTGGCAATTTCAACCAGCCTTCGGTCGTTGGTAGCTTCGGTGCTATTAACTAGTATTCTTCTTGCATTATACATTTTTATTTTTCGAGATTATTCAAAAGCTGGTATTGCTGCAAGTGTTTCCGTAGTCCTTTTCTTCTCCTATGGTCACCTTTACGATAGCCTTAAAGAATGGGGTTTATCGGGCACATATCTTGTGCGCCATCGCTTTCTACTCCCAACCTTTTCTGTCTTGTTCATCATTTGCCTGCTACTTATTAAGTTGTCGAAGCAGATGGATCTCTGGGTGCGGTTTGCGAATATTGTTGCGACAGTAGCGCTCATACTGGTCTTGGGTCAAATTGGTCACACTTTGATTATTCGAACTTCAACTAGTACCGTAGAAGAGAGTCCAGAAGAGTGTCTACTTCAGACTTCACCGCAGCAAGATTTACCAGACATTTATTTCATTGTGATGGATGCGTATGAGCGTTCGGATATATTGCTGGAAATGCATGGTTTCGATAACCAACCATTTATCCAAAGTCTTGAAGTATTAGGGTTTCAAATTCCAACTGATTCGATAAGTAACTATCGCTTTACTGTCCTTTCAATGGCTTCGATGCTGAATATGGACTACGTTCAGGCTTTTCCAGATCGCTATGACCCAGAGAGCCAAAATCGATGGGGAATTGCCACCATGATCGAGGATAATCGAGTTCGTAGAGAACTCGAGTGTATTGGTTATTCTACAGCAACCATCTCTTCAGGTGTATATTGGACTGATTGGCCTAGTGCGGATTATTATTACTCCCTTGATGGAGATCCTTTTCATGCAAAAGGATTACTCAATCGAATTTCTCGCTTCGAAGCACTCTTCTTAGAGACGACAGGAATACGTTTCTTCCTAGATGGATTCCGACAGATGGGGCTAAATTCGATGCCCGAGGGGATGGGTCTTAATGAAGTTCATCGAGCACGTATTGAATTCCAATTGAATACCTTACCGGATCTAACCGGATTGACTTCACCGAAATTAATATATGCACATATTTTGGCGCCCCATCCACCTTTTGTCTTTGGGAAAGACACTTCATTGCAGGTATCAGAGAATTTCGAAGAGCAATTTGCAGCTGACTCAAAGGAGTTGCGTCTACTTGAAGACTATGCTATCCAGATTGAATTCCTAAATGGTCAAATCCTTGGCATCGTTGAGGAAATCTTGAAGCGATCCGAGGAACCTCCGGTCATTATCATCACGGCTGACCATGGTTGGGCGGACCGTACTCCCGCTGATAAGCTAGCGATTTTCCAGGCATATTATTTTCCCGAGAGTTCTCGGCCGGATATATATCCATCAATTTCCGCAGTGAATGCTTTCAGGATAACCTTCGATACTATTTTCGGTACCCAGCTGGGTTTGCTGCCGGACATTGGTTACTATTCGACCCTGGAAGATATCTGGGATTTTGAGATCGTACGTGCAAAAGAAACTCCCTGACCATTTCCGGTACCCAACAATCGGGATTGTAGAGCGAAGAGTATGCCGGGGTTAATGTTAGGTTGGTGAGATCGAGACACGAGGCTTGATCTATTCCTTGCCCGTTCATCACTCTTCAAGATCGGACCTATAACTTTCTTATCTAGGAAATACAAATCTAGGAGGATTCATTAAATCCTTCCTGACCAAACACTATCTGCGCCCTCGACCAGCCTTGAACCAATTCTCTGTGGAAGAATACGGTTCCACACTTGTGAAAATGGTTTTCCAATAGATTGTGATTGATACGAAAGCGTATAATGATAAGGCGCTATTCCAGAAGTTAGGATCAGAGTATTCCCATCATTTCGAGGATGATGTGGTGTTCACTATTCTTGAAAGGTAGAGTTTGAGGGTCAGAAATGGTATACCGAAGATATTATTTAATAATCCAATAGATCCATCATAAATGGTTTATTATTCTACATTAGATTATAGTTTTCATTGAGTGCTGATACGTACCCAAAATAATTAAACTCTTGTCCATGATTTCGGCTTAAAGGCATCCTTATATTTGCGATAGTTTCAGATAACTTTTGAATATTAAATCCTGAGATATCAATTTCAAAAGTCAATTGGGATTTCCATGTATACAAACCAGTTTTGGGGGAAGAGGATTATCCACCGCATTCTATTAGCTATTTTGGTTGTTGGATTCCTCGCTCTTAGTATTCTAAGTCTCCGTCATATGACAATGACTTACGATGAGGACCATTTTTTCCTTTACGGGATGCAGCTTTTACAGGGAAACGCAGCCCGCGGTAATCCGAGTGTCATGCCCGTCAACGCACTCAATGCAGTTCCCAAGTGGATCGGAATGCACGTCCAGGAGGGGATATTAGGTCAGATTTTGAACACATTTCAAACTGCTCGCCTGGTAACGATCATCTTCTCTGCGTCACTTGGATTGCTCTGCTTTTATTGGAGTAAGGCACTTTACGGTTATTGGGCTGGTCTATTGACAATTTTTCTTTGTCTATTCGAACCAAACCTGATTGCCCACGGACGACTTGTCACGACTGATCTTTATGCCACGTTTGGTATAGCATTGGCTGTTTTCTCATTATGGCTGTTCACACAGAAGCAGTCTGTGGCTACATTCCTATTTGCTGGTCTTGCTTTGGGTTTCAGTCAATGTGTGAAATTTACGTCAGTCTTATTATATCCTTTGCTTTTTATTCTTTTATTTCTGAGCACATTTCCAAAACTTTGTCATCTTCTGAAGAGGCGAGAATATCGAGCCACGATAAAGCATTTAGCTTCGATCCTGCTCCTTTTCATGGGATTAGTTTTGATCAGCTTGCTCGTCATCAATGCGGGATTCCTGTTCCGGGGTACGTTCATGTCTTTAAATGAATATCCTTTTTATTCAAGCTTTTTCAACAGTCTCCAGAATCGTCTATACTCAATCGGATCTCTCCCTCTTCCTTTACCACGACCTTATTTGTCTGGACTAGATAGGGTACTTCACCACGAAAGAACAGCCAGGGGGGGCGATGCCGTCTTCTATTTGCTAGGAAAGTTGCAAAGTGACGGTTTCACTGGCTATTATGCGATCGCATCCCTCTTTAAGATGCCAATAGCTTTTCAGGCAATCATAATCTGGGCTGTCGCGAGATACTTTGTCTCACATAAATTTTCAACCTTCTTTGAACAGGAGCAATTTTTACTTATCCCGATACTTTTCTTTGCAGTGTATTTTAACTTTTTTAATGATTTCCATAAAGGTATAAGACACTACCTTGTCATTATTCCTTTTATGACCGTATTCAGTGGGACTTTACTTAGAAATGCAAAGAATGTGATGAAGCGAGTGCTTCTCACTGGAGTTCTCTGCTTGTATATGCTGGTATCTGTGCTTAGTTATTTTCCTGATTACATAGGATACTTTAACGAAATTGTTTATGATCGCGATGACAGATATTTGTACTTAGCGGATTCAAATCTTGATTGGGGACAAAGCCAGTGGTACTTAGATCGTTATCTAGAAACCCACCCAGAGGTAGAGTATGCTCCAAAAGAACCAAGTAGCGGTAGCCTAATTATCTCTGTTAATGAGTTGCTGGGAATAATCGGTTCTCCCAAGGACTATGCATGGCTGCGTGAAAATTATCAACCATTTGAAAGTTTCGCATCTTCTTACCTGCTTTTCAAGATAGATCCGGATGGTGTAGCGGAATAGTCTGCAATCGACATAAATGCTGAAATTGAACTCTAGAATCAAAACCGTTTTCGTTGTCAAGTACAATTGAAAAAGACCAGAGGTGGTACCACCCCCAATATTCAACTCGTAATCTTTTAACTCTTATGTAAAGAATTGGCTTCAGGACATTACAGAATCGATATGTTATTAGAATCTTCAACACAGAACCGCAGTCGATTGATATTCTTCATTATTCTTTGTTTGGGCTTAATCCCGCTTGCAGTACCATTTATCCAGCCTGGACACCCTCTTGCGCATGATCGCGAAATACCTTATATGCGGACCCTTTCCCTGGATGCCTCGTTACGAGAGGGACAGTTCCCGCCACGCTGGTTCCCCGAATTCGATGGGGGATATGGGAGTCCATATCCATCCTTTTATGCGATGCTGTTCTATTGGGCGACAATGGGAATACACGCGTTCGGGCTTCCATTAGGGGCTTCTCTAGAAGTTGCAGCCTTTCTAACGATTTTTCTCTCAGCAGTCTTTATGTTCTTCTTTATCCGAGATCTGTGGGGCGATCTCTCTGGTGTATTTGCTGCGATTCTCTATTCGTATGCCCCATTTCATCTCGTCGATGCATTCGTGCGCGGTGCGTATAGTGAGTTAACGGCATTTGTTTGGTTCCCGCTCATTCTGCACAATCTCTACAAGTGGCTGCAATCTCCCAATCGCAGGAGTTTCATCTTCGCTACTCTTTCAATTTCAGGCCTACTCCTCACGCACAACCTGATGTCCTTCGTCTTCCTACCCATGGCATTTCTCATCCCCATCCTGGCCACCGGCCTTAAGGGGATGTACAGAAGTAGGTGTATTGTGGGTTACGGGCTGATCTGGGCGATAGGATTCATGCTCACAGCATTCTTCTGGATGCCTATCCTGTTTGAGAGCCAATTTGTGCACCTAACTGATTTCCTGCGGTACGACTACGCGGGCGATTTCGTTCCAGTGCGTGCTTTGCTCTTACCTACTCAAGGGTATGCAATGGCAACGGAAATCGGTCCTGTCCTAATACTTGCTATTGGATTAGCCCTTGCGCTCGTCCTGATCTATCGCCGGTCCTTCGAACATCGCCGGTTGTACTTCGTCTTCTTTGGCATGTTGAGCATTTCCTTATTCATGACAACCAGATACTCCAAGTTTGTCTGGGACACCATCCCCATACTGGCTTATGTGCAGTTCCCTTGGCGTATCCTGGCTCCTGCCTCGTTCATGGCCGCTATATTAGCAGCACCGCTGCCCCGCCTGATTACTCACCGGTTGCTCTCTACCATTGCAGTCATCTGTCTTACCCTCGCATCGATGGTGGTGTATCGTGAATTAATCACCACCCCTAATTCCTTCGCATCCATGGAGCTTGAAAGACTACGAACCTGTGAAGAAGTGTGGGGAACACAGGACTATAGACCTCGCTGGTCGAACGTCCCTTTCTGGCGAGGTCCCAAACATCCCGAGATAACAGGCTCCGAACCATTCCTTCAACCCTGCGAAGGGCGTGTAACCATCTCCGATGAAGAGAGAGTTGTCATTCTTAATGAGCATCACGGCGGGACGCTATGGGAGATTGAGTATCATTCTAAGGGAATGACAGGGTTGTCAATCCCACAATTCTATTACCCGGGGTGGGAAGCCAGCGTCGGTGGTGAGCACATCGAAATAGTGCCGACAGCGGACGAAGGGTTGATCGGGGTGACACTCCCTGAGGGAAACCACATATTGCGAGTCGAATTTAAAGAAACCAAAATCCGAAAGGTGAGCAATGTGCTTTCACTGCTCGCATGTGTTTCCTTGATCGCAATGTACCTGAGCCAAGGAGGGGGGACCATCACGGCGAGTAAAATCGATTAAATTTCATTCTAAGGATCTCTTTCCAATCGCTTTAAATGGATACTTATTAAATATCTGTGGGGATCGAACTAGCCACCGATGTCAGCGGTCTATTCTTGGTCTGTAATAATCCATACCTCCCAGTTGGCAACCTCCGCTCTTGATACGCTTACAGCTGACCTGCAACGTTCAATAATATCGGTTTTCGCTGGCCCCTCTCCGCTGTACATATGTTCTCTAGAAAGGTAATCGCACAATGCATCAAGATTGTCCTCTGAAGGTGCATGATCGTGAGGGAAGATGAACGTGATCGGCGAAGCTTTTATTACCGCTTTTGAATACGATGGAATTCGGTTTAAACCGTTATACGGTGCAATTATCAGTCGCTCCTTTGTCAGGAAATCGAGTGTAAAGGCGCCCCAATAGTCCGCATAGCCAAGGGTCACGTTTTGAGAAACGAGGAAGGACTCTAGTGATGCGACATCCTTATCGTCATATGTTGTAAATTTGATATTCCAGCTTCTTGATGCAATCATGATATTGGTCACACCAACAAACAATACCCAAAAGAGTGCTGTCGGCCATGAAGGCACTTGTTTTCTCTTTATGGCTTCGTTGATAAATAGTGCAAACATAATCGCACTTGCGTGCCAGCTTACTAATAAATGACGTACACTATAAATATCAACGGTGTTGCTGCCGAGAATGCCCAGCATGATGGGTAGAAGGAAGAGTATAAGGATCTGAGTAGGGCCGATTTCTGATTTCGCGATCGGGTGACCTCGGAACAGAGTGATTATGGTTATCCGATGATGGAACATGAACCAGGCGAGCGCGGCGATGGTCAGAAATCCAACAAACCACCAGAGCAGGGTATTGGCAGTCGTATTCGCGATAGGACCTGTGTCCGTGGGGAAACCCCACATGGCAGGGAGCATGTCCCTAATCGTGAAAACGACTCTAGAGGGGATATCGATTGGGCAGGAAGGGCGAATCACGGAGACAGGTTTCAGCCCTTCGGATATCCAAGTGATCCACTGTGGGCTATAGCCGGCGATCGTACCGATGAAAAACGCTAGAGTCCTTATCACTGAGTTACCGTTGAGTGCACGTTTCCCATACGTATAGAAAAAAGTCAATATCAAAGATGCTGCGAGGATTACCTTGGCAACTGCTGAAACTCGAGTGAATAAATATCGCGGTTCGCATCCGGAACTGAAGAAAGCCAAAGTACCTAATCCGAACAGAAGCATGAAAGATAGGAAAAGAAATAGATCCAGAGAGAACGATAGGCGATTCTGCATGCTTTCTGTCCATTCGAAATATTTCTTCTTCCAGGGGTCGGAGTTCATGAACATTGGGATGAGGACTGCAAGGATGTAGACGATGAACATCTGGTTCGCCCACAGGCCCAAGCCTCCAACCAGCCCGAGTCCGAAATAGCGAACGAGCGCCATCTGCTCTGTACGAGGCTGTAGGCTTTCCAAGAGCAGAAGGAGCGTCCCAAGGGCGAGAAGCGCAGCGTAGGATCCAATTGGTTGATAAGACCAAGCCAGAATATGAAATCCAGGAAAGATCAAGAAGAATAGGCTTAGAAGGGCCACCCTTGTCCCCCATCGCTTCGTGACGTAGATCGCGTGGAGGATAAAAAAGGCGAGCATGAAGAGCAGCGCGGCTAATCTAAAGGTGATGACACTTTCACCAATAACTTGGAATAATCCAGCTGCGAGTATGGATTCTATACTTCCTAGATGCTCAGTTCCGTATACGATGGGAGTATAGTTGCCCGCAGCAATGTGCCGCGCCATCAATCCAAATATGGCCTCATCGCTGTCGAAGTTCAACATCCATTGAGATGCGGCCCAATACCGAATAGCAAATCCTGTAAGGATGGTGGCCGCGATGAGCGCATAGTTTTGGACCCTTTGTCTTGACATCTTTGATTCCCACCTACCGATATGTACTCAAAATACGACGTAGTGCTACAAGCAAGTAAGTCGTGGGATTAGGGGGATAACCCGATGGATTTCCATCTTTTCAGGCGCTGATTGGACCCTAGCTCTTTTCGAATCGATCCTTCAACGAGTTCATGGGTTAGTTGGATCACTTGGGAACTTGCCTGGATTCTCTCGAAGTGTAAGTATAACCAGGATTGAGATAGTCAATACAGAAATCGCAAATCCCGTCAGAAGTAAAGCGATATACGCAGGATCCGCATGATTTGCGACATAGAAGCGCGCCAGATCGAGTGGTGTTTCAGGAAAGATCCCGGACATATTCGTCACGCGCCATAATTTGAAGTGCTGCCAGAGGTCGTTAGTTAGAACAAGGACGGCGGACACACCTACCACAGCGGTCGCTCGTCGATGACGAACATTTTGAGTTGACCTATCGTATTGGACGGCCGCGAGGACGGCCAGGAAGGCAAGCGGCAGGAAGAACAATCGCGAACTCACACGTTGGGTTGAAAGCAACGGAATGGACAGCATGTGGATGATCTTGTAGCTACGCCCGATCGAGAGGACAGAAAGCGCCAGGATCGGGAAAGCTGTGGACCGTGCAAGTCCTTTTTCATCAGGAGAATGCAGGCTTCTCCAAACCCCGAAAAACAAGATAAAAATAAGACCGGCGAGGCCGATGAAATAATCCAATTCCCACCAGTTTAGCAGGCTGAGCGGCGATGGGTTCATGATCAACGCCCGGGTTGTTTCGCGCAATTCGACCAGTCCTGAGAGCACATTTATGGAGGACGAGAAACCGGATAGGAATTCTGTGTCGAAGTCGCCGTAGTTCAGCAAGGGGGGCAGAATCCGGATCATACTCAACAGCAAGGACGTCACGCAGACACGAATAATCGGTCTGGCTAAATCCGGGCGCGCCGGGATCATCAGAACCAGGAAGAAGAGCGCGATCACAACCAGGTGATACGCGCCTTGCAACATCAAGATAAGAACGAGGATGGAAACCCATAATGTCCAACGCCATCCTGTTTCTCCGCCGAGGAGCTTGACCACAGCCAGGATGAAATACGGCATCAAGAAATAGGCGGCCCAGTGTGCATGACCCACTGCAATATGATCGACGATATGACCATTGAAAAAGAGTAACATGTAAAGCAGTGTGAAAGACAGAAGTGAAAGCTTGAGCTCCTTCTTTAAGAGCAGGAGGCCGGTGAAACCAGCGCCGTAAAGCAGCCATGTATTCACGACGACAAATTCGCCTAGATCAAGGACGCCGAGCAAGATGAGCTGTGGTGAGAAAAGCGTATCAATGACTGAGAGATAGCGATCGGTGACGGTTCGTAAACCAGAGGTCCCAGGCATATGCAGTGGAAATTGGCCGGTTTTCAGGGCATCCTGCAAAAACGCATAACGTTTGGAGGCTTCAACCCAGTCATGCAGGTTGAACTGGATTGCGCCCCGGTTCAGAAACCACCACCAGAGTCCAAAACCCAGAACTAACAATCCAAGCATCCAGATCCAGGATAGGATCCTTTGAAGACCGACCGGAGAAGGGTTGGTCAGCAACTCAACCGCGTACTCAAACAAGGACTGAGCACGTAGGGACGCAGCTCCGATGCGCAATGGATCCTGTGCAGGGGAAGACTGATGAGGTGGTCGTTCTGCTTCAGACAGATTAAGCTCCCAATACCTGTCGGGACTTTTACGCCGAGTACTTTCTTGCGTCCCGGAGTTTAGCGATAACGGTAAATTGTGCCATCCTCGCCGGTGAAGATGGGCTTCAAGCCTTTCAAGAAGGTCTCAAGACGCTCCTGATGCCTATCCCCGTACACGGAGCGTACCTGGGTCTCGAACGTGTCGAATAGGATTAACCGAGCGGAGCCGCCTATGAAGAGTTGCTCCGGTTCAGTATCACCCTTTCCGAAAGGGAGTAATGCCTCCCGGGGTTGACCCAGGCTAATCTCCTCGATCTCCATTGGCCATATATCATAATATAGCAGGATTGGCATCGGTTCGTTCGAGATTAAAGGGGTTCCTTCAGGCAGTTCCTTGATCGCTTGCAGTGTTTCAGAGTTTCTCCAGAGTTTACTTGTATACCCCCACCCAGTCCGATGCATACCGGATATGATGTCTGCAGCCAGAAGGAGATAGCCTCCAGCAAATATGAGGGTCATCGTACCTATGGCGATCTGGACCCATTTCTTTGTCGGCCACCGCTCGCTGAAGAAAAGCAAAAGAGCGACGAAGAGTAGCACAGCGCAGATCTGCAAAGGAAGCATAATGCGTGTGTCGATGTCAGGTGTAGGGTATGAAACAAGATAGATCGCAAGAAAGAATAGGGTGTAGCAAACGCTAACACTGATCCAAGCTGACGCGAGCAGCCCTGCCGGGCGGGTTTCATCGGAATCAAGGGTGGTCCGCTGCCTGGAGATGAATAGGAAGATTATTCCCGCGAGCAAACAAAAGCCATAAAGGAGCGCTGCAAAGATCTCGAGCCCTGTAAGGCGAGATGCCAATTGTTTCATTATCACCATCGCCTCGGGACTGATGGGTTTCCATGTCCATACAATCGCGGCAAAGCGTTGGACAAAGACATGAAGCTTGTTTGCCAGGTCAAGCTGGGGTGCCAATGCCCTTGGCGAACCGGCCTCCCGGATAGTGAAGGACCAGAAAAGAAATGCGATTAGGGGCGCAAGTGCAGTCCCAGTGTATGCAGTTGCCCTTGCTAACCGCGATCGCTTGGTCCTTTTCGCATATAAAATGAGAAGTATGAGATTGGCGGGTAGAAAAGCGATTGCAGGGTAGCGGGCCAATGTTCCTAAACCAATCAGGATCGCTGAGATTACCCATTTCGCTCTTCGTGGGGTTTGAACATAGTAAACCATGAGGAGTGTTCCAGTAAATGAGCACAAGATAAAGAGCTGCTCTGCCATCGCAGAAGTGAAGGCGATCAGCAGTGCGGGTGTAACGAGGAGAAGGGCTGCACTGGTGTATGCAGCCCAACTCGACTTCGTTATTCTTAATGTAAGGAAGCCGACCGAGAAAATGAACGCGGATATCGCGATCGAATCCACCCATCGAGCTGCTTCGATTACATCGCCGGTAAATTGAGCGGTAAAGGCGAGTGCCAGAGGGTAAAGCGGGGGATGGGAAACCAGGGGCTCGAAAGTGCCTGAAGGTTTTATCAGCCCTAACCCCACACCAATGAGCAGATTTCTGGTGCTGACGATATATCCCACTCCATCGCTGAATGCCCAAGGACCCCAGGACATGGCGTAGTAAACTGCAGTGCCGCCCAGAAGCGAAAGCACAGCGATAGTCAATATTGGGAGTGGTTTTCCTCGCAACATACGCCTTATCCTCGAAGGACGGGATATTTGGTAACATCCTCACTATGGTTACCCAATGCTGTAGGTGAGCATTACCCCGTTTCCTGCTTTATGATTGCTGTCGGCAAATCATAGCCTACTTTTTACATTCATAGTACCTGAGCTAACCGCTATGATCCTGGATGATTCATAAGACAATGGGTATGCTTTTTTGATTAGTATGTGATTGTTTACGCAGGATTGAATTTGGGTGTGAAGCTCGATCCCTGGTCACTAGTCGAGGAGTACTTGAAATTATGGCTTTACAGTCTCAACCGTTTTGAATTGATAGGGGTTGTCATAGGATGTTGAGAATAAAGAGATGTCCTCAATCAACTCGATATCTTCATTAAAGTAGTGCTTGAGGATCAGGCGGAAAGTATTTACCGGGGAGATGGAATCATAAAGCAGGTGTTCTCCGCCATCGGGTAAATAATATGCATTAAGGATCGACATCCTGTGATATCGGGTTGATCCTGGAATTCCATGATCGCCTTGGAGGATGATAATCGGTTCTCCCGGGAAAGATTGAATTTCTTCTATGACTTCAATGATCCGATTGTTTACAAATTGAACTGAACGGATAAAACCTATCGCATCCTCTTCGCCTTGTTGATCGTCATTAAAGCTTGACCCACTTCCCAGGGTGTCTGTACCGATGAATTCACCAGTTGGGCTAAACACGTTAGGTGGGTGTGGGGAAAGGATGTGTGCAAAAACGAAAACAGGGTTTTCATGCTCTGCCACTTGTGTGAGGGATTCAAGGGTGTAAGTCACGCGATCGTATGAGCCACGGCCGGGGCCATAAATATTGGGTATTAAATTGCCTCGAGCAAAAGGGGCTAGATCTTCCAGGAGCACGAGTGCGGATTTGCGTATCAGAAGTGTTTCGAAACCTGTTAAGCTTCCCTTTACGTTCAAGGATTCAGTAAACCCGCTGCGGGGTCCTAGATAGAAATCAGCGGTCTCCCATTGACTCCAGGAGTATCCCGTCTCATATGCGATGATCACGTAACCCATCTGTTCAAAGTAATTCCGAGCAGCATTATCTTTAATCAGTGTCCAGAGAGGTGCGCGATTGTTCTCAAAAGTTTCTTCTGATACTCCTAATTCAGACAAATACTGAAAATTCAGAGAGGATGCTAACGATAACTCGGTTTGTGAGTAATTGGTGAGGCTTTGATCAGCAACGTAGAAGCCTAACTCGGTGAGGTGATAAATAAATTCGGAGTTATCGAATCCGTACTTCTCTTCCAGGACTTCATTCCCTGGATACTGATCTAGAATGATGTAATAAATATCGGGAAGGGTCCCGTTCCGGGCAGATATATTTCCGGTTGATGTATTGCCTGATTTGGGAAGCCGGGAAATCTCAATCCGGTTTACAAACCCACGGACTATTAAACTTAATAAAGGTATTAAAAGGAGAGCGGCAGCCCCCACATTCATGATCGAGGTCGCTCGAGAGAGACTGGGTATATTTTTATAACTTATATACACACCCAGCCCTAGAAGCCCCAGCCACAGTAAGATAAGGTACCTGTGTCGTCCAATGAGGATCCCGAATACGCGAGAACCTTCCGTGAGCGAATAGATATGACCGTATGAAAAAAAGAGGATCAGGAAAATACTGGTCAATATTCCAGCACGCTCCCATGAAGACGTCAGGAATGATAGGACAATAAGAAGGATGGATGTGAAAATGAGTACTGATATGATCGGTCTGATAGCAGCGGTCCAGGTCACTTGTCCGATATTCGTATCCAGAAGATTAAGAATAGGATATATAGCTATCAGGAATGGGTGATAGGTTCTTTTTACTTGTTTAAACATGCGATCGTCGCTTCATGAAGTAAATGACGCGATCAGAATCGGCGATCGCCTCTTTATTAACTATCTTGTAATACACAGAAAAGGCGCTTTCAAAATTACTCTGAGTGTAATCACCGAAGATATCTTGCCGGGTTGCAAGCATACGTTGAACTTGAATATCATCTTTGGGGACGAATTCGATTAAGAGCCATTCACCTAAATTCGCAAAATACTTAGAAATTAAATTAAATGGAAGGTTATTTCCGATCGCCAGATGATGAATTAGTGCGAGGGCAAAAATCGCATCAACTGGACCGCGCTCCGAAAGTGACATCCGTTCTTCCGATGCCCATCCCATGCTGCTGCTTGGATTCGTTAGATCCAATAAAAGGGGAAGAAGGTGGGTCTCCTCATCCTTTTTAGTGTGAAGATAATTGAGTTCAACTGCTCCGGGATCAATATCAAAAGCATAAGTGGGGATCCCGCGACGGCTTCCCAGACGGCTGAAAAAACCAGTGTTCGCACCGAGATCCCAGATAATATTTGGCCGCACGCGCTCCAGGAAAGATTCCACGACCTCGGCTTTATGCCCGAGTGCCTCGGGTAAGTATTTATGTGAAGTATCGTAATAATCAACCCATTCGGTACCAACTGGAGTCCAATTTAATTTTTCGACGCCGCGTCTCAAGCCATCGATGAGAGCTAGAACTCGGGTGTCGGTCATGGATAGATTTGATGGAGTCTTCCGTACGTCCCGTCCGGCGAAATGACGCTGGCTTTGAGCATGTAAATGAATATGTGCGAGAAGAGAGAAATTTATCCATGTCCTTGCTGGAAGGAGCCGGCTCACAAGATCAAGTGGGATGCCGTCAATAAAGACTCTTAAGAGTTGACTCAAGCGAACATCCACATTAGCCATGAGCGCTAAGGGTGAAAAGAAATGCTGGCAGAACTGTCTGTAAGCTACCCAGGGTTGGCCCTCTTGTTTCCTTTCGAAAGAGAGAGTGTCGATAAGGATGGGGCGTCCTTCATAGAATTGAATGTTATACGCGCTAGCATCCTTCAATGTCATGCCATGTTCTAGGGCAAAACCTTGAAGCTCAAGCGTGAGTAAAGCGGCGTCTTTTAGTTGACTGAAGGACCACTCATATGGGTAAGAAATGAATTCAATCGAAACTGGTTGAAGGATTTTATATGAGGATTCTGGTTGTTGTGGTTCTTGCGCCACTTCCTGATGCGGCACGATCATTTTTCGTTCAAGCAGCTTGTTATAGAGACCAGATTGCATGAATGTGTCATAGTCATCTTTGTAACTTAGATTGACCTGTCGGAGAAGAGCACCGTTACGTGTGAAGAGGAAACCACTTGGATCTCTGAAGGAGGATCTTTGAATTTGGCTATTCGTCATCCTGTGCAATCCTTGTCTCTTTCTTAAACAACCGACGGAAGAAATCAAGAATTTTTCCCCAATATGAGCGGATGACGAAAGCCCCGCCCAGTAAAGCGGCGATGAGTAATTGGATAAGAAAGCTGCCTGACCCGGGATCTAAATAATATTCTCCCCCTCTCAGTGGAGAGGATGACCTTACGATGTCCGCCAATGAAGATAATATATCAAAGTGCATAGAATCGTCTCCTAGTCTGTGAATGGCCCAATTTTACCTGATAACCAAGCGTTCCATTGAAAATATATATGATGTAAGAGAAAAAAAGCAACAAGGGAAGAAATGTGTTTATCGACATAGAATAATACTGCTGTTAGAGATTCACTTTCCCGGGATCCATAACCGCAGGGGAAACCCAAGGACGAGGAGTTGGATAATATGACGATATTATGATGTCACCATGAAGCGGTAGAGCATTTACACACTGAATTCCTTATTTATCCAGCAAATTTAAAACCGCTTTTCGGTTCCACCTGTGCAATGGCGAGAAATCGTCTTCTTGCAACGAATCCTAAGTGAAATTTAATTAGATTCCACCCATTCTTGCCGAAGGCTATTTACACTCCTCGTTCAATGTTATACTCATCGAGGTGCCGTTGGGACGTGAGTTGCACATCTTCAGAAACTGGGACTGAAGCAGCATGAGCAGCTTACTTATCGGCACATTGGCAGGTTATGGCACGTGAATATTCATTAATTGCGGAGTCTTAACCAGGTTATAAAGAGGGATAGATGTCCAAATTCTCTAGCTCCTTTCAATTGACAGATCGAGTTGCTGTCGTAACCGGGGCAGCCGGATTGCTCGGCTCCGGTTTTTGTCGAATCCTCGCCAGGGCTGGCGCATCGGTAGTCGTTGCGGATATTGATGAAGTAGGAGCAAAGTTGGTAGCAGGGGAGATCCAAGATGAGGGTCTTGTTGCAATCCCTGCCCAAGTAGATATCACGGATCCAGCCAGTGTAGAGAAATTAATCGAATCTGTGCTGCGAGAGTACGGCGGACTCAATATTCTCGTCAACAGCGCTGCATTGGATCCTAAATTTGACCCAGACCATCATGAGCAGACATCTAATGCTTTTGAGGATTACCCACTCGAGGCTTGGCACCGGGCTTTGGATGTAAATCTAACCGGTATGTTCCTCGTCACACAAGCAGCGGTGCGACCTATGCTGGCGCAAGACAGTGGGGTGATCATCAATATCTGCTCAACGTATGGCTTAGTCGGACCTGACCAGAGGCTCTACGAGCGTGAAGGTCACCAGCCGCAATTCAAACCTGTCTATTACTCTGTTACGAAAGCTGGCGTATTAGGTTTCACGCGCTACCTGGCGACGTACTATGCTGGGAAAAATATTCGTGTTAACGCGCTCACTCCCGGCGGAGTTTTCAACGACCATGACGATGAATTTGTCGAGAAGTATGCTGCCCGAACGGTTCTGGGAAGAATGGCGAGGAAGGATGAACTCAATGGAGCACTTCTTTTCTTAGCCTCGGATGCATCGTCGTATATGACGGGAGCGAATCTCGTTGTTGATGGGGGGTGGACGGCGTGGTGATGTGTAGAATCCCTGCTTTCTTTTCTTCATCAAGACCGTGTTAATATTTCCTTCGTTCTGGAACTCCGGAATAATATTGTTGAGAATCTCGTGGAGTACTGCTGATACGCAAACTTTCTTGGATTCAACAGTGAAATACAGCATCGAGTGAATGCTTAAAGAGAAATGATGGATGGGTTGCGGAAGACAATAACCGCGATAATTACACCAAAATCCCAAGTCTACAAATGAGTTAGTGCCCCTGTTTTTGCTATGGAATCCCCCACACGATAACAATCCCCTCATCAGACGCGGAAGCGAGTGACTCACCATTGGGCGAGAAGGCAACACCGTTAACGGCCGCCGTATGCAGATCAAGCCGGTTCAGGAGTTCTCCGTTTAATGTCCAAAGACCAACCGATTCATCTCTCGACCCTGAGGCAATGAGTTTT
>Ga0114922_10000956_pt1 | contig 27631 bp, 18 predicted proteins | sample AartaG_FD_100975 | JGI IMG/M metagenome (GOLD analysis project Ga0114922, IMG submission 100975) | Deep subsurface microbial communities from Aarhus Bay to uncover new lineages of life (NeLLi) - Aarhus_00045 metaG | ecosystem: Environmental > Aquatic > Marine > Oceanic > Sediment | place... | reverse complement strand
CTTGTCGGTTCGCAAGCGCGTTTTCTTCTGATTAGTAATATCGACCCCTATAAAATAGCCGGAGTCTCGCAAATATGCAAGAACTTCGTGGTGAGAGAAAATAGTTATTCGTTTAGCCAGTGGTATTTGTTAGGCGAAGTGAGGTTGCCATATTTTCATAACTCCGCGGGCTTTCGTGGTGTTCCGTGAACTGGATCATGGTGTGGTCTTATAAATAGTGATCTCAATTAAATCCGCTTGCAGCGGGAGTAGGGGGCTGGCAAGTGTCGCTAATTGTGCCGGTGAGGGGGATGTGTACGCGTTCTCCGGTAGAAGGAGCGTGAGTGGTGTGAGCTCGGGTGTTTCACCAAGGTCCGGAACTTTCACGCTCAGTGCGCGCAGGATTTGTGCTTGCAGCTTGAGAGCGACAAGTGGTTGGTCTTCAAGCAAGCGAAGCGTGCCAATCGCTGAAGCGCCATCATATGTCTGATCGTCGAGAGAGAAGCCGCCCAAGTAATCGATTAAGACACTGAACCCATCCTCATCTAGAACGGCAATGCCGAAGATGGGATGAGGGGAGAAGTGGTCCATCGCGGTGATGAAATCGGCCCCGTAATCCGGAGCTTCCCAAAGGGAGAAAGCCTCGCTAAGAGGGATTTCGGTGTTCGGAAGAAGGAGGTCCGAAGGCAACCCCAGGAGATGGATCTTTTTATCAGGGGGTTGGAAACTTATGAACCAGATGGAAAGAAGGTTCGGCTTATCCTGTTTGATCTCATCCACTCCCAGCACGAGAACGGAGACAGCGCCGCTCTGGATAGGCGCGCTAGGTGCGATTTCAATGGATTCGAAAGGTGTTGATTGAGGAATCGCATCTTGTTGTTCACGTTGAAGGAGTACGCTAATAGCGCCTGCCGCGAAGCAGACCAACATCATAAGAACAAAGAGTACAACTGGCAATCGACTTCGCATGGCTAAAACGATGGTGTCTCAAGAGTAACAGAAAGTCGCCCGGATTGTACTCTGGGCGACTTTAGCCTGCAACGATAGTACGCGAGTTATGCCGCTAATCCCAATAGGAGAATTGTGCCAAACAACCTGCCAAACATATAGGCAAGGACCGCGGCGAGAACGATGGGAGCGACCCATAAGACGCGGTTAAAGAGTCGTTGGTTGCGTACCGCGGCTCCGGTAAGGCTAGCGGCAACTTTCCAAAAAGCGAGTTTTACATACGAGTTGAGGTTGATCAGATATTCGTCCATGGCTATTTTGATGTACTCATCTTTATGATCCGTCCCCGCTCATCGGCGACGACGCGAACAATGCGGCTGATCTTACGACCCCCTGGCAGTTCAGCCTTCCCCTTGTAGGTCAACAAAAATTGTACATTCCCCTCGCTGCTGGCTTGCTTGCTTACCGAAGGTCTGACTCGGTCCATCTCGGGGAACTTTTTCCCGACGGCGCGGGTGAGTTTCTTTATCGTTTCCTGATCCACAGTTTGTTAGCTCCTTGAGCCGACAGCGGCGCGCCTTCTCAGAAAAGTTGGTAGGTCGAGATCCTCTATCTGATTATTTTTGACCTGAGATGAAGATGCGAATGCAATTTCATCAATCCCCTGTGTGGCAGCAACTGGGCAACCTCCCACACCGGTGAAGATTAAAATGACTTGCGCCCGGCCCGTCATCGCTGGATCCGTCGTGGCACCGAGAATGATGTCGATATCAGGTGTGGTCACATTGCGCAGCTCGTTTACGGCTTCTCCAACTTCGTAGAGCGTGAGGTCCTCGCCTCCTGTGAAGTGCACGAGAACACCCGAGGCGCTATCGAGGCCGTCGATCTCTAACAGTGGGTGGTGCAGCGCTTGCTTAATCGCCGCGGGCGCCTTCTCTTCACCTTCCCCTAACCCGATGGCCATATAGGCGCCACCTCCGCGGGTCATAATCTCGCGCACATGGGCGAAATCTACGTTGATCAAGCCGGGACGGGTGATCAATTCGGCGATCCCCTGGACTCCCTGGCGCAGAACATCATCCGCAATACGAAAGGCGACCTCCAGGCTTAGATCCCGGGGAACGACTTGCAACAAGCGATCATTTGGCACGGTAATCAGCGTATTCGTATGCGGTTGTATTAGACGGACACCTTCCAGGGCATTCTGGGAGCGCTTGCTCATCTCGAAACTGAAAGGCATGGTAACAACTGCGATAACAACTGCGCCGATCTCCCGCGCGATCTCGGCCGCGACAGGAGCTGCTCCAGTTCCTGTACCACCACCCATGCCTGCGGTGATGAAGACCATGTCGGCTCCTGCAAGAACCGCGGCGATCTCACGGCTGCTTTCCATCGCTGCTGATGCGCCGATCTTTGGGTCACCACCTGCTCCCAGACCACGAGTGATCCGTGGTCCAAGTTGAATGCGGGTAGGTGCAAGACTGGAAGCTAGTGCTTGCTGGTCAGTGTTGGCGGCGATGAACTCGACGCCCATCACTCCCAATTCAATCATCCGATTGACGGCGTTCGACCCTCCTCCACCCAGGCCTAGGACTTTGACCTTGGCTTCTCCTAATTGCCGCGGATGTTCGGGTTGGGAGAGATGCTGTAAGTACTCGAGGGAATTTGCATCAGGCATTGACAACTCCAGAAGTGAGGTTCTTTGAAGCTAGTTCGGCCGCCATAACAAGAAGCTCTGACGCATCTGCCATTCGGAGGCGGTTGACATCACAACCGGCACTGCGCAGTTGGTCTTCGATAGCAGCAGGAATATCCGTCTCGTGGCCGATGATCGTCACTCGTTCGGCGAATTGGGCTTCTCCCACAGAGAAACCAACAACTGGTTTCACGGCTAACGCAAAGGGTCCTACATTTACCCAATCCTGGGTTAAGTTGCGGTGATTTGACATCGGGAGAAGCACGTAATGTGAGATGATTTTCTTATGAGTAGCGTTTGTTGTGCTCGTTTCTTCACCAGCAAACAGTTCCTTTACCTTAGCCTTTATTCGCCTTGAGGGCGATGGTTTTTCAATGATGGCTTCCCAGCTATCTCGCAGCCCTTCGGAAACCGTATGTGGGTCTAGAGCGAGGTTGAGTACCAGACCGGGGTGGTCATCACACCTGGCGTGCTCAAGAATTTCAGTGATTGCATCAAGATCTGGTTTTATTCCCGTTCTTCCAACCTGCGTCTGAGGGGAAATTCCGCCAGCGAGTATTAACATTGGCAGTTCAATTCCAACAACCTCGCGGCAGATTGCGGAATACCATTCGGTTATTCGAAAACCCCGATGGTCCTGGCTGTCAGTGGGGGTGTTGTATGGTTGTGCGCAGGTCCAGACTTCTGGGCCTCCAGCTCCCCATTCAAGCGGTTTCCCATAGCTCCATTGGTAGAGACCTAACGTGAGGTCCTTTAGCAATTCACCTTTCCCTCTGCGCTGGAGGGATCCAAGCGCTGTTCGAAGAAATGCGGTATCCCAATAATCGCCACCGGGTTCTAGAGGAGGGAAAATTGGCTTTAGACCATATTCGGTTTGAAACTCAAGTAAGGGGATCAGGTGGTCGATGAATCGCTCGACCAGATCACCACGAGACCAGCTCGAGGGATCCCACTGCGTACGCATATTCGGGCGGTCATGGAGAACGATGTGCTTGATGCTGCAATCCGCGTAATTAGCGAAAAGTGGTCTGAGCGAGCGAACATTGAGTTGGTCGATTGATGCCTCGAGGTGAATGATCGGCTTGATATCCGCCTCGATCAGTTTGCGCAGGAAGAACTCGGGGATGGCTAGTGAACAAGATCCACTCAGTGTGAGCCATTTCGTTTGGATAGATTGGAAAATTGGCAGCCAGCGGTCAAGATCCGCTTGGGTGTAATGGTCCTGGTCGTGATAATAATGAAATCCGAGTCGATCAAATCCTTGAGACATGGCACTTTGCTTCCTTCCTGCACAGGTAGGTGCAAGAAGCGTGCCATATCTCCAGGATCGTGATGTTAGCGAGAGACCGCCAGCTTGGTCACTTTACCGGACGCGTCTAGCGTGATGCGGGCAAAATGAGGGTGGTTGCGTTCGCCATCGGGGATGTGCTTAGAGAGCGTGATGATGGTCGATCCGCTATCGGAGGAAGCGTGAGATTTTGCACCCATATGCATGGTAGGGCAATTATGATCCTCGCCCGAGCAATAGAAATGCTGGGGATGGATCTTACACGTAGCTTCCTGCATACCCGGAAGATATTGAGAAACGATGAGCTTGACTTTCCTAAGGGTGCTCGGTTTCAATTTGTCAGGTGAGACATCAGATCCACCCAGGGCACAGACCGTTTTCATCAATTTGGGTCTGGTGCGCCTACGGATGACGGATTTCTCGCCCGGCATCGGCGCAATATCTGAAGGGGTGAATAGTGGGTCGCCATATAGGACGAATGAAATCAAAGTCTTCTGGTCTTCACCGTCGAGGAAACCTTGCCGGTTGTGCATCTCGGTAGCGAGCTTCAATTTAGCGCGTCGTAACGCCTCCCCGACAGGTAACTTCTGATTGAGGTTCAGCCAGAATATCCGACCGAGTAGATCGGCAGCGATCAGTGGGGGGGTGATCGAACCATAGGATATCTTTGTCGAACCTACGATTGCCCGGCTGCCTGATGAAAGGAACTTAAGGCTGAGCGCAGATTCTGGGGTCTTCGACATGGAGTTTGCCCCATAGCATGCTTCAGTGAAAACGACTTTGGGAGCTCGGCCGCTGTTCACGACATCTTGTGGGCGCAGTGCGATAGGGAACTCTCTCAAGGCGCTATCATCGCGAACTGGATCACGCTGGCCATACCATTCAGGTGCATCCTCCAAACCATGGAGGTTGTAATAAGAGAGGCGCGCCGGCCGCATGACAACGGATGGCAGCCGGTCCGCTTCAGTTGGTGGTGAGGTGATCATCGTACGAGGGTCGCCGATCGTTTTAAAGACCGAAAACGATGCTTTTCGCCAAATGCTTGCGGTGTACCCAAGAACCCTCTTGTTACCGCTGAATAGCCGTGTGAATCTGCGGAAAAGCCAGAGGTTGAAACGCTGCACTAAACCCATTGAGCGGTTCAGCTGACGGTGATCTTGGGTCGACCGTTCCAATTGTGTTACGAGTTGATCGAGGTCATGATCGAATGGAATGCGTCCAACAGGCCATTCTGGGGCAAAATAATTTTCGTCCGTTGCAGCGTAGGGGTTGTCTGACGGAACTACCTCGTCATCGTCGTCTGTGGGATTGGGCAGTAGGTGGAATGGGACGGTCCCGTGGCCGCCGACGATCAGCACAGCCCCTATCATCTCCCCGCGCTTGGCAAGGGATTGATCGAGATCGGCAATACGGAGTTTTATCTCCCATGCATTTCCCGGATCGCAGGGGGAGATATCGAATGGGTCGAGAGTGCTCGGGTCGTCGGGGTAGATACGGTAGGCTGACCATCCTGAGCGGCGGCGGATCGCTTCTACCAGAGAGAGAACTACATCGTTCACCCTCAAATAGCCATCTTCACCGTAACTCTGCTGCAAGCGTGTATGGCTTGAAAGCACAACATAGACTGGTGAGCGCCCGTCTTCATCTCGTGCTCGCTGCCGAGATTTCAAGCGGCTAGCGAGCCGACGGAAATCCTGCTCTATTTCTATCAAACTCTCTTCGGAGAATGGCTTTTCGACACTCTCGCGAATATCCCCGGGATTAGGTCCCCTGAACGATTCCCACGGTTCGGGTTCTGGCATGGAGTTTTTGGATGGCTCGGACTTGAGGGCGGGCTCCTCGTTAGTGTCCATTGTAGACTTGACTGAGCGTGTGTCATGCGCGTTATTTGAGATGCCATCAACAGGTTTCTTGTCGGTACCTGTGGAACTAGAGAGGCGGTTATCGCCAAGGATTGCAGCTACATCAGCGGGAATAGGCCTGCTCAAATCTGCCGCTTGTTCTTCGGGCCACAGATTGCGATAAGGATGATCGCTCCCCAGAACGTCCATCGCGAGCCTGCCGCTTGCATCGTGGCTGACCGCTTGATGAAGGTAGGCGACCCCTTCGTCAACTTTATCTTCTTGTAAGAGGTCCTTTGCTAATGTTAGTAGGAAAAGGACACAATTCGGCCAACGCTCATGACCCGTTCTTGCTAGTGAAGAAACAGCCGACTGATTTCCTGCTGCTTTGGATGCATTAAGGGCAACGAGGGTAGGCAGCGCAAGATCAGGATCGGTCGTGAGAGCCACTTGAGCTGCGGTAATAGCTGTCTGGACATTTCCTCGGGCAAGGGATTTCATTGCTAACTGGATCTGGATAACCCAGGCTGGGGCATCCTGTGAATTCAGCTCCTCACCTTTGAGGGCCTTAGCACAAGCTTCATAAATTCGCGCTCTTACAACCTCGCCGATCGTGCGCAAAGAACTAGCCATTAATTCGTAGCCTTTGACACATTCCGGGTCGGTTGAAAGGACGGAATTCAAGCGTTGGATTACTTCACGGAATTGACCAAGCTCCATCTCCGCTCGTGCGAGCATGAGCTGGACATCGAGATCGCCTGGCCATACCGATAGCCAATCATTCGCTGTATGCTTGACGTAATCAGCACGCCCAGCGAGAAACGCTGTATCTAAGAGGTGAATGACATTATCTCGATTGATCATAGGGTCACCGCCTGCTCTTCCATACCGCCATGGACTAATTGCAGCGCACGTACAGCAGCAAGCTGATGGAGCGCGTCTGGATCCAAGGGATTTATCGAAACAACTTTTTCAAACATATCCGCTGCCTGTCGGTATGACTTCAAGACCTTCAGGATCAGCCCTGCTTGTTTGTAGGCTGCCGCTTCCTTTGGGTCGAGTGTAATCGCATGCAGATAAGCATTTAGAGCCTGTGTATCCTGCCGGCGAGCCTTATGGACATCGCCAAGCTCCCGGGCAATACGAGCGTCAACGGGTGCAAGAGAAGAAGCCTTCGTTAATACGCTAAGCGCCTGGTCAAGTTGACCGGACTCTTTGAACTTCCGTCCAAGAAGGAGTTGGTACTCCACATTGCGCGGAGCAAGTTTCGCCGCCTGGCTGGCAGCTTCGAGAGCAGCATCATTGTCGCCGGTCGAAGAGTATGCATCAGAAAGAACAGCCCACGCGTCATCGAAATCAGATTCTGCCTCCGTGAGAACCCGGAGGTCGGCAACGGCCTCCTCGCTTCGCCCTAATCGAAGCAGGAGTTTACTGCGGGCTAATTGGACAACTTTGTCGTCTTCGGAGACGCGTAACGCACGGTCGTAAATCTGGATGGCTTTATCAAGCCTACCTTGATGAGCGAAAACGTCTCCTAATCCAGTGAGGACTTCCACGTTGTTCGGAGCAAGTCGATAAGCTTTGCGGGCATGCTCGAGCGCAAGTTTCACCTTGCCAAGGGCCATAGCGGCTCGTGACGATCCGATCATCACACCAACATCAGAGGGCATTAAGGAGCAAGCTCTCTCAAACCAGGCTTCGGCTTTGTCGGCATCTCCGATTGCAAGGGCGACCTCGCCAGCCTCCTTCCAAACTTTGGGTGTGACGGATGACGTTTGCAAGCTTTTTGCGTATGTGGCTTGAGCATCCGTCAATTGACCTGCTTCACGGTAGATACGAGCAAGCGAAGTTAGGTACTCCCCGTTCTCGGGTTCGAGTTCAACGGCATTCTGCCAGTGGGGTAACGCTGCTTCCTGCTTGTTGTTTTCCTGGTAAAGATAAGCGAGCTTGGCATGCCAGGAGGGTTCATCGGGCCAGATCGAAAGTGCGCTGTTGAGCGCTGTTATCGCCTTCTCATTGTCATCCGCTTTCAGCCATAACTGAGCCTCTAGGAAAAGTGCGAGCGGGCGAATCATAGGATTACCATGAGCCTGTTGAAGTATCTCTTGCGCCTCCTCAAATCTCCCGAGCATCATCCGACTGATGCCGAGCAGGAGACCGTGATAGGGGTCCTTATAGCCTGGACCATTGTCTTGCAGAAGAGCATTCTCGGCTTTCCCTGGCCGGTTCGCCCGAATTTGAGCGATGGCAAACGCCTGGGTGAATTCATGAAGGATGTGCTGGGGGATGTTATGTGATACCTTCCATTCATCAGGAGCCTTCACCCCTGTGGTGAGTTCAAACCACGTCTGGAGTAATTCGCCGATCGATTCATTGGAGCCGGCTGACCTAAATTGATCGATCATCTGTCGGAGATAGTTCTTTTTCTCTCCTAACAAATCAACCTGTGAAGGGGCATGTGACTCTGCCTCGCACGCTGTGCGGTACACCCAAAGCAAGTCCTGCAGCCGAAGCTGGCCGCGGAGATATTCAAGTTCCGCTTCCGGATTGTCCTTAACGTTACCCATCCACCCTTCGATGATGTTAATAGCGGCGACCCATTCGGCGAGTGCCACTGCGCTGCGTGTAGACCATAGAACATCGCTTAAATTCTCAGGTTCTGAATTGGAAACCGAGGCGAATGCATCCTTCGCTTTTTCAAGTTCTCCTGTCTCTAGAGATGTGATGGCTTGTAAGGCAAAACCTTTCAGGGATAGGGGTGCAAGTATCGCCGCACGATCCAAAGCCGCACGGGCATCTGTATTCCGTCCGAGCAGGTGGAGCGCTTCGGCGAGAGCAATCAGCGGGACGGGATCGTTTGGCACGATGGATACTGCCTTCTGTAGTACACCCAAACCTTCCTCAAGCGAGCCTGAATATGTCATTGCTGAACCGGCTTCGATGAGGAAAGCTGGATCGTCCGGTTGAAGTGCCAGGGCATGACCAAAGCAGTTGAGACTGCGCTGTATCTCCCCAATCTGCATATAAGCTCGTCCGAGCGCGGTAAAGTGCAGTGCGTTCTCCGGGTCGATCTGCGTAGCTTGTTCCCACAAGCCAATTGCGGCGGTTCTCTTATCCAGTTTCCAGAGTGCATCCGCGGCACGGTCAAGAGGGTGAGTGTCGTTTGGAAGAAGATCTGCGATATGCATCCACGCCCGCTGTGCCCGTTCAAAATCACCGATATTTTCAGCGGTAAGTGCCAATTCCTGATGAATGTCAGGGTCATGCTCATCGAGGGATGAAGCGCTCTGGAGCAATCGTAATTGCAAAGGGTGGAATTTGAACTCGCCGCATAGGGTGGCAGCTTTTTGCAGGATTAGCTTATCCCTTCGGCCCAGGGAGAGGCCGCGTGCCAAATGGTTGCGGCTTGCGTCCTTGTTCCCGGTGAGCCATGTCAGCCGGGCGAGTTCTAGCCAGGGCATTGGCTGCTCTGGTTGGAGATTGGCGAGTTGTTTGCGTGAGGCGATGGCTTCATCCAGCGAGCCATCTGCTTCTGCAGCTATGCTTAATATGGAGAGTGCTTCAGTCTCGATCGGGTTTCGCTCGAAAGCCTGGCGAGCGAGATTCTTCGCTACGCTGAAGTCATTATTAGACATATGTGCTTTCGCCAGAAGGGTGAGCAGTTCGAGTGAAGTCGGGTACTGACCGCGATGCTTCTCCATCGTTTCAATTGCCAAAGGTGCGTCGTCCATTGCGATGGCAGCATCCGCCAGGCCTAGCACGCCTTGAAGATATGCCTCACAGGGAGACTCCTCAGAATTGTTCAGGAAGGTCTGGTAATATTTGATGGCCTCCTCGTTAAGATCTTGGCGGTGAAGGCCATGGGCGATCCAGTAATCGATGGCTATGTCGTCACATCCAACCTCACGGGCCTTTTCAAGGGTCTTTACACCAATTACAAGCTTGGAATCTTCTTTTTCGGAAGGCGTCTGGACGAGAATTCGTCCTGCGTTCCAAAGTGAATCTGGGTCGAGATTCCTGGGGAGGTTGTCGATAAGCTCTGCAGCCGAAGCCATTTCGCCCTGGCTCTCGAAGGTGAGAGCTAATGCTTCGCGAGCCTTCCAGTTTTCAGGCTGCTTATCTAGGGCAGACTGCAGGATTGGCGTTGCTTCTTCTATGCGACCGAGCTCCCTGAGCAGATCCCCATAATCAACAAGCCAAGCTGCGCGCTCGGGATCAAGATCTACGGCTTTCTGCATATGCTCGAGTGCTTCGTTTGGCATCGATTTGCTGCGGAGCGAGTTTGCCTTCGCGACATGAATGATTCCGCTCGCTGGTAAGGCTTCGAGAGCGGCATTTAATGTCTTGTCGGCAGCATTTTCACCGCCTGTCGACAGCTGGCATTCCGAAAGAGCAATCCATGCATCGGCATCCGCAGGGGTTAGTTGTGTGACTTTCTTTAAGTGAGCTTCAGCCTCTTGATGCTCTCCCAAGGCAGAAAGAGCTTTTCCCAAAAGGACTTGGGCTTCCACTGATTCAGGATTTTCTGAGCGGAGTTCCTCCGCGCTTTGCTTCGCTAAAGTGTAATCCCCGGCTTCTAGCGCACAGGCACATAACTTCGCAAGCGCTTGTTTCTCATGCAGGGTGATTGCTTGCCAATGTGCGATAGCCTGTTCTGGGCGGCCGGATTTCTGCAAGTTACGGGCTAAGATTTCGCGCAATTGCAGCGATTTCGGCATTAGCGTGAGTGCGAACGCCGCTTGCTCCGCTGCCGTATCAGGATCACCAGCCTTCTCGAGCAACGTGGCTAGATTATGTCGTAGTTCTGCATCGGTTGGTTTTAGTGCAGAAAGGATCTCGAGGACCTGGACCGCCTGGCGATACTTACCCGAAGCCTCAAGTCCACGGGAGAGCAAGTCCATCCATGTGGATTCTAGCGCAGGTGCATTGAGTGAGTGTTGATAGGCTTGAATAAAGCAATCCGCTGCAATCGCAGACTCGTTAGAAAGTAGATGGGCTTGTCCTGCGGCGATATATTCCTCTGCCGTCGCGGGTTCTTGGAGTAGATCGAGGGCATCTTGATGGCGATCTATTTGAACGTAAGCTTTCGCCAGTTCGGCGCGCCGTCGCGGCGAGAGTTTTAATTGCAGCGCTTGCTTGCGCGCTTCCACTTCAAGAACCGGGTCATCATCCATTTTGGCAATATCAGCCAAACGATCGGCGACCTCCGCTGAGATCAATGTGGTTCGGTCCCAGGCTTGAGAGACGAGTTTTTGCGCATCAGCGGAATTCCCTGATGCTGCAAGAATGATTGCCTGTTCTGAAAGATCGCTCGGATCTTGGTGACCATCTGCTGGATTAGGGTGAAGGTCATCACGGATCGATTCTGAAAGAGCCAGGAACAACTCATCCTCGTGCCTGAGGTTCAAACTGATCAATACCCGCCGAGTCGATTCATGGTCAAGATTTGAAAGAATCTCAACAGCACGGTTGACATCCATGTTCGCGTGCAATATTTGTATGACAAGCGCTATGGCAACTTGACTTCCTTCTCGGATAAGTGCATTGATTATTTCTTGCCCAAATTCGAGATATGGCCACGCGCAGCAAAGTGCCGAAGCCCAGAAATCTGTGCTTCTTAGTATCGTTTCAGTCAGCCCACCTGGCCCTTCATCGGTCTCGATTCTCAGCAGTGTGACAGATAGGAGTGCGGTATCCACAAGGTTCTTGTTCTCCGCAGCACCATCCAATTCCAGTAAATGGGCGATGCGACTCTCTTGCTCAGAGGAGAGAGAATCCAACGCCTTAGATAACGATGATTGTCCGAGGGCTAGAGAAGCGAGAGTGGCGGGGGACCAACCAGCGCGATCGATTTTCTCCAGAGCCAGGGTGAGGAATTCGCTTTTGTGAACCTCGCTCCACGCCTCTGGCACATACAGGATCCGTCTAATTGCGCTGGAGAGATCGTCTTCGTTCAGGACCTGGCTTAAATACTGCAATATTTCCACGTCATTGAGCATAGTACCCATCCAGTCGGTTAGATTGGCCAGCTGATTTGCTGAATGATCCAATAGCCTGCGTACAACAAGCCTAATCCAACTGAGATCAGTATGATCCCTATCCCGCTTGCGGTCCGAACCAGACTATTGAGAGAAGCGACGAGCTCTGTGGCACTGTTAACAAGTCCTGTTACCTCTTGGGCAATACCTTTCTGGCCAAGCCTGGCGGTATGAGCCGCCAAAGCCCGCACCTCTCGGGAATAGCCTCGGCTGACTAAAACCAAAGCGCCGATGAGTACCAATAAGGAGCCCAAGATGAAGATGGTTGCAGCTATGAGGATTTGAACATCGCCAAATGTAAGGGGAATCATTTTCGCCTCCAGGTTATGCGTCTGAAGGCGAATGTTGCAAGTAGCGTGCCAAAGAGTTCAGGAAGCGAGATCTTGTATGTCAGGGGGGAGATGAGCGAGATCGATGTTTTCCTCGTCGCAAAATAGAATTGCTCTCTCGACCACGTGACGGAGTTCACGGATGTTACCGGGCCATGAGTGAGCTTTAAGTGCGTCAAGTGCACGCGGCGTGATTCCCTCTACGATGCCGCCAACACGGAGGTTGATTTGGCGGATGAAGTTGCCTGTAAGCGCTGGGAGATCGACAATTCGTTCACGAAGAGGTGGGAGGTGAAGATCGACTACCTTCAGCCGATAGTAGAGGTCCTCTCTGAAGGTTCCCTCCTCGATCATGACCGGGAGGTTCCGATTCGAAGCGGCGATGATTTGAACGTCAACGCCAATTTCATTTACTCCGCCAACTCGTCTGAATTTTTGCTCATCCAAGACTCGCAGCAGCTTGGCTTGCATTTCCTGCTTAGTTGAGGAGATTTCGTCTAGGAAGAGGATGCCGCCGTCGGCAATCTCGATCAATCCCGGCTTCTTTTTTTGCGCGCCGGTGAAGGCTCCTGCTTCATGTCCAAAAAGCTCCGATTCGATCATCGTATCCGGCAGCGCAGCACAGTTAATCGGGATAAAAGGCGTATCTGCACGTGGCCCGAAGCTGTGTATCGACCGAGCGAGGACTTCCTTGCCGGTCCCGGTTTCACCTGTGATCATGACAGAGACTGATGCTTGGGCCGCGCGTTCGGCTTCGTGCATGATCTGCTTCATGATCTGTGTCTCACCAATGACCATCTCCGTTTCCACAATTGAAGTCCGACGTAGGAGATCAAGCTCCCGACGCAGTCCCACAACCTCTGATGATCGCTCTATAGCTTGAAGCAAGCGATCTAGATCAAGGGGCTTTTGTAGGAAATCTAGAGCACCTTTCTTCATCGCATCGACCGCTGTATCAATCTCTCCAAAAGCAGTGATCAAGATCACTGGTGGTCGGGGATTTTCAAGGGCGAGGCGGTCAAGCAAAGATAAACCGGATCCATCAGGGAGCATAACGTCGAGCAGGATGATATCCCCTACACCCTTGTCGATCGCTTTATTTGCTTCCGCCAGAGTCCCCGCTTCGATTGCTTCAAAGCCAGCATCCGTCAACGCTTCGCTGATGAAGTTGCGGGCGGTCTCTTCGTCGTCAACGATCAATACCGTTGCGGTCATTCATCACTCCTTGGAACTAAGGTCCGCAGATGGGAGGTGAATTGTAAACACAGTACCTGCATCAGGAAAGCTCTCGACCTGAATTGTCCCTTTATGTGCTGTTATTATGCGTCGGCTAATCGCTAACCCGAGACCTGTCCCGTCCTTTTTCGTGGTGAAAAAGGGATCAAATATCCGGTGGATCTTATCAGGGGGGATGCCTGGGCCGGTATCCGCGACCTTCAACTCGATCATGCAATCTTGGGCAGGACCTATTGGTGCAAGACTAATTGAGAGTGTGCCGCCTTCAGTCATGGCTTCAAGAGCATTACTGACCAGGTTTACGATGACTCGCTCAAGTGTCCTCGGATCCACCGATGCGAGAGGTGTATCAGGATCGTATGAAGTATGGCAGTGAGTGCCGGTTTGATTAAAGCGAGGCGCCCATCTAGTAATCACTCTCTGAAGGAGCTCAGCGAGATCTAGAGGGTCCATCTTCAGTTGAAGTGGGCGGGCAAAGAAGAGCACGTCGCTCATGAGTTGATCGAGGCGAACACACTCCGCCCGGATGCGGCCCAGCGCCTCGAATTGTGGGTGATTTTCACCGAGGCGCGAGGCTACAAGTTGGACCCCGGTGGATATGTTGTTGATGGGATTCCTCACTTCGTGAGCGAAAATCGCGGTGACTTCGCCGAGCAAGGCTCTCTGGGCTAGGATTTCTGTTTGATCTTCAATTGCTTGCTGTTCGGATTGATCACCTAGGGCGATGAGAAATTGACCGTCTGCAGCTCCAGCCAGAGGAGCAACCCGTAAATGGACTGGCAGGCGTGTGCCATCACGGTGGTGGAGTATGAGTCTTGAGCGTTCTGCCGTGCGCTTGTGTCCCAGCGCGTCAAGGATCGTGGTTGTCACGTCCTCGGGACCTACAAGGACATCCTGGATCGCAAGACCTATTACTTCGGGTGGGTGATAACCGAGCAGGCGGTTTATCGCCGAATTCGCTCTTGTTATAGTGAGCGAAGAGTCCACAGTTATCAGAACATCGGAAATGGCCTCGAATTGGCTTGTGATCTCCGCCTCAAGCTCGTTCATGGAGGTATCACCTTCGGTGAGGGTGGCTCGAAGCTGGCTCAGGTAGATGGCAGTGTGGAGGAGGTTGGCGATGATGCGGATCAGTGGATCGATGTCGGGACTTAGCGCGATCTCCTCTTTCCAGCCGACGATGAAAATGCCGATCCAAGCGGAATCATCACCAATCAGTGCGGTCTTCAAGTGGGTGAGTTCTGCGGTTCTCGCGGCACGCTGTAATTCGCCCTCAGGGCGTTGGCCCAGGCTCCAAGAGGAAAATACCTGTAAATTGCCGATTGCGTCGGCAGGGATCGTTTCTGGGAATTCGGGGGGCAGCGTACCTTCGATAAAGTAGTCAGGCGAGTTTGCCGAAAGCCTATATATTGCGGTGTATGACGCGAAGAGTGGTTCAAGACAGAGCTCGAGTGCTGTTGGCACCGCGGAGGTGCCTCCCATCAGCATCAAGTTTGTAATGTTCTCCAAGCTGCGTAAGAGAGTCTCTTCAGCAAGTTTACGCTGCTCTATTTGTGAGCGAGCACTCGCGGGTTTTATCAGAAGAAGGACAGCTGTTCGGGGAGGAGCGATCGGGTGTGCTTCAAGATCAATGAGGACGACTTCCCCTGTGCGTGTCTGCAGTGGAACATCTTGTAGTGTGCAGTCTGGGTTCTCCCATGTGTCAAGGATCTTCTCGAGCATAACGTGACCCTCTTCGCCGGGAAAAAGGGCGGATGGGTTTAGGTCGTCGAGATCCTTTCGGGCGTAACCGGAGAGAAGCAGGAATTCATGGTTGCACGTGAGTAGACGCGATTCCGCCCCGGATAATACCAGGACGGAGTTGTCTAGAGTATCAGCGAGGGAGAGGAAAAGCTCGCGGTAGGGGTCAGCCTTAAATAAACGTGAGATCGGATTGGTGGGTGAAGTATCCTTTGCCAAAGATTACACCTTAGGCTGCCTGCGATAGTTTTCTTGCACCCCGCAACCGAGCTGGCAGAATATTCTCAACCGCACGGTATTTCGCGACAGTCCTACGTGCTATCTTAATCCCTTCCTCGTGTAAAAGCGAGGCGATCTCATCGTCTGTAAGTGGTTTGGTTTCATTTTCGACGATCTCTATGATACGATCACGCACCGAGAGACTGCGGTCAAAGAATTTAGCAAGAGGAATTATTCTGCCATTGGGCATTGCGACTGATTTATTCGCTACTGCTCTTGAGATCGTGGATTCGTGGACGCCGATCTCTTCTGCAATTTGGGCTCGTGTCATGGGTATGAGGTGGCGAGCGCCTTCTAAAATAAAACTACTCTGCTGTGATACTAGCAAGCCCATCAGGCGTTGCATTGTGTTATTGCGCTGCTGAATGCATTTCACAAAGAGATTCGCCTTTTCCATATGCTCAGACCACTCATCGCTCTGCTCTTCATCCGCCTCCCTCATGGCTTGCCGGAAAAGAGGATTCACCCGAAGCCAGCCCGAAATCGACGAGAATATTTCAACCATCAGTGGCCCAGTTTCATCAGAGGGGTTGCGCGAGATCATGACGTCAGGGGTGTGGTAAACATTCGAGTCGCCAGATTGCGGCTGTCGTCCGGATCCCCAGTACGCTCGCGCGGGGTAAGGGTTTAGGTTGTCGTGAATGAATGTGGCGGCTTCTCTTACTGCAGCAGGGCTGACTTCGAAGTTGTGAGAGATCTTGTCGTATTCTTTACGACCGAGTTCCGCAAAGGATTCCCTAAGCAATCGGCGTGCCAATTCGCAGCGCGGTTCTCCGCCATCACCTAACTGATCAAGTTGAACGAGAAGCGTTTCTCGAGGACCATTGGTTGCCAAACCGACCGGGTCCGTTTTACATATCAAGTCGATGACCCTCATAACCCGCGGTAGATTGGAGCGAGTGGCTTGTGCGATGTAGGGCGGGGGGCTGGTCAGGAAGCCATCTTCATCAAGGCTGTCAAGGACGTAAACTGCAATGTGCCGATCTTCCTCTTTAAGTTCCGCGGCGAGTTGGCGCATGACGTAAACTGAGAGATCCTCTGGGGCTGCGGGTTCTTGCTCCAGCGGTTGATCATCAAGTGTTCTTTTTCTGGATGGTCGGTAGGAATCCCTAGGGGAGAGAAATACAATTGGTTCTTTGCCTTCAATCTGCCGGCTGCATACGGGGCAGGGTCCGGCATTACTTAGGGGCTTATGGCATCCCGGGCAGATGCGCTCGTCAAGAAGCTCCAACGCAGGATTCGATGCAAGTTCTGTGATAACTCGATCGTGCAGCTCCTGATTGGATAAAACAAGAAGGCTCATTGTTTGAGCAAGGTGAGCTGTCGTGAGTGGTCTAAGAGATTGGTCTTGGGTCTGACGGAACATAGTGCGCCTCGCGGGTGAGTATACATCGACTGGACATTGCTGGCAATTATGTTGCAAGAACTATGCCATCGTTGGCATGATAAAATCGCAAGATGAATACAGATGCTGTAGTGGTAGGGGGAGGGTTAGCTGGCAGCGAAGCGGCTTGGCAGCTGGCGAAGCGCGGTATCAGGGTTCGGCTTTATGAGATGCGACCTGATATCTCGACTGGAGCGCATCAGACGGGATCGCTTGCGGAGTTGGTGTGCTCCAATTCGCTCGGATCCAAACTGCCAGATCGCGCCTCTGGTGTTCTCATGACCGAGCTGAGAACTTTGGGCTCAATGGTATTGATCTGCGCAGAGCGGAACGCAGTTCCTGCAGGGGGCGCCTTAGCGGTAGATCGTGAGCGTTTTGCACGAGATGTAACAGAGCAAATTGAAAAGCATCCCCAAATCCAGATAGTGCGCACCGAAGTAAAGAGCATCCCTGAGGGGTTTGTAATCATCGCCTCCGGCCCTTTGACTTCAGATTCACTGGCGCAGGCGATTGGCGGTTTATCTGATCAGGATCATCTCTATTTCTTCGATGCCCTTGCGCCAATTATCGACGTTGAAAGCATCAACATGCAGGTCGCTTTCCGCGCTTCGCGATATGAGAGAGGAGAACGCGCGGAGGGGGATTACATCAACTGCCCCTTGAACAAAGAGGAATATGAAGCATTCATTGACAGCTTGCTCCGGGCGGAAAGGATCCCTCTCAGGAGCTTTGAAAAAGAAATCCAGGATGGGGTACGCGCTGGTGCGCATCATTACTTTGAAGGATGTTTACCGGTTGAAATTATTGCCGAGAGAGGCAGGGATAGTCTGGCTTTTGGACCTATGCGTCCTGTAGGGTTGATAGATCCTAGGAGCGGGAAGCGGCCGTACGCAGTTCTTCAACTCCGACAAGACAATTTAGCGGGGAGCCTCTACAACATGGTCGGTTTCCAAACTAACTTAAGGTACGAAGAGCAACGGGATGTCTTTCGGATGATTCCTGGTTTGGAAAATGCGCGTTTTCAACGTTATGGACAAATGCACCGGAACACGTTCTTGAATTCGCCGACGCAGCTAGGATCGAACTTGCAGCATCGAGGACGGAGCGATCTGTTCTTCGCCGGCCAACTTACTGGTGTGGAAGGTTATTTAGGGAATATCGCAACGGGGTTATTGGCAGGTATAAATCTCTCTCGATTAATTAAGCGTCACGAGCTTTTGGTAATTCCTAGAGAGACCATGCTTGGATCCTTAGCTCATTACATAGCGCATGCGGATCCAAAATTATTTCAGCCGATAAAAGCGAACTTCGGTTTGATGGTGCCGCTGGATGATGGCCGGAAACGGAATCGACGCGAACGCGCAAGCGCATATGCGGAACGGTCAGCGGTAGTATTAGCAGAATATCTTGAAAATATGCAGGAAAACTGCGCATAGCCATATGTGGTATAACAACGATACTTTACATTGCTCATTGATAATTACAAAGGCTATGCGCAGTTTAAGCGTGGTTTTGTTGTTTGCGCTCGCTTCGTGCTCTCAATCCGCTAAAGATAACCAATTTGACGGTCAGCGGGCACTGATATCTGTAGAACATCAAGTAGCGTTTGGCCCCCGTATTCCTGGAAGTAAAGCAAGCAGGAGAACGGCAGGCTGGATCATCGAACAACTGGAATCAGAGCGATGGGAAGTCGAAATCCAGCAATTCGAGTATCTTGGAACTCCGCTGATGAATATTGTTGCGAAATCGGAAGGTGATAACAGCAGTAAGCCAATTCTGCTTGGAGCGCATTACGATACCAGACCTTGCGCGGATCGGGATCCCACGAGTCAAGAGGCGCCAGTCCCGGGCGCAAACGATGGCGCATCGGGAGTCGCGATTCTGATAGAATTGGCCCACGTATTAGATGTCCGTCAGTTAAAACATCCGGTTTGGCTTGTGTTTTTTGATGCCGAAGACAGCGGAAATATTGGCGGGTGGGAATGGATCGTTGGGTCATCTTTCTTCGCTGATAATCTCACCCAAGACTTAGAAGCGGCAGTGATTGTCGACATGGTCGGGGATCGGGATCTCCAGCTATTTATCGAGAGATATTCTGACCCCAACCTTGTGCAAGAGATCTGGAATACAGCGAATCAGTTAGGTCACCAAGCATTTGTAGACGCTCCAAAATATTCAATAATCGATGATCATTTGCCCTTTCTTCGAATCGGTGTCCCCGCTGTTGATATCATAGATTTTGAGTACCCTTACTGGCACACGATCAGCGACACGGTTGATAAGGTATCGGCAGATAGCCTGGAGCAGGTCGGGCAAACGTTAGAGTATTGGCTGGAAAACCAACATTGAGTATGCGATAGATGTATCCATACTAATAAATCTGAGTAAACTTAATTGGTTTTGCGGAGATTTGGAGTGCATAATTTCGAATGATGAATACCCAATGATTAATACCGTTGAATTTTTCCTTAAGCACCGACAGGACTGGGTGGATGAATCTGGAAGGATGCTCGCGATTGATAGCAAGCACCCGGCGATTTCAATTAAGGAACTTGAAAACCTCCTCGATGCCATCCTTGATGCCATACTTACTGGTGAATTTAGTGTTCTAGAAAAACGTATCGATGGATTCCTTGATGCACCGATAGAATTTGATTCGGTTGAGCAAGCATTAAGCGCGTACCAAGAGCGAGGCATCGTCTCCGCGCTGCATGCCCTTCGGAATACAGCGTTTGCCTTGATCCAGAAGAATTTAGATGCTGAGATCGCGCTCCTATATCAAAACAATCTTGAGCCCCAATTTTGTCAAATTATTGAATACGCCGCTTATCGGGAATTCGCGGCGATTATTGAGAAGCTCACAACTAGTCAGAATGAGATCCAAGAGGCTTTTTCGCTGCTCGAAGATACTCGGTCGAATTTCGTGACTGTCGCAGCTCAAGAACTGAGGACTCCGCTAACACTTATCGAGGGTTATACAGAAATGCTCAAAGAACTCCTGATGGGCGGAGACTTGGAGAGCGGACCATTAGTGTCTGGCGTGGAGTCTGGTATTCAGAAATTGAGACACATAATAGACGAATTGGTTGATATCTCCATGGTTGATACAAAGATGTTATTGCTTCATTATCAACCTGTGCAGATTAAAAAACTTCTTGAAAAGGCAGAAGCAGAGATTGGAATTATTGCTGTTGAGCGTTCACAGAAGTTGGACGTAAACGCATTCCCTTCAGCGGAAAAAACAATATTCGTTGATCCCGAACGGCTTCTGCAGGCAATTATCATTGTGCTTGACAATGCCGTGAAGTTTACGCCAGAAGGGGGCTCGATCGTAGTGAATGGAAGAATGCTTCCGGGCTTTATCGAGCTTACGATTGCCGACACAGGTGTTGGTATAGACCCAAGCGCACAAGCGATGATTTTCGAGAAGTTCGGATCGGGGCGGCAATCAGAGCCTGTCAGAGATGATGGTGTGGTGCCCGGTCCGGGCCTTGGGCTGCATTTGGCAAAAGGTATTATCGAAGCGCATGGCGGCGCAATATGGGTCGAATCACAGGGTTTTGATAAGGAGCTTTGCCCAGGCAGCACCTTCCACCTGATGTTTCCCTCCAGAGAGTCACCACCGGATGATCTGACCGCGCGCTTACTTGGACATCGGCAGGGTGCGAGTGATGAGTAAGGTCGCAATACCAACAACCCATCCCCAGGAGCGAGCGTTCCTAGTCGGTCTTGCTATTAGAAATCAGCCCAGTTTGCTTACGATTGACGATTCTCTTCAAGAACTCGCACTTCTTGCGGAGACAGCTGGATTGGGTGTTGTGGGTCAAGCACGGCAAACTCTTGAGCATCCCAATCCGAAAACGTATCTGGGATCAGGGAAGATCAAGGAAATTAAAGCGCTTGCGGGGGACCTCGTCGCAGATATTGTGCTGTTCGATGATGAGCTCAATCCCAGGCATCAGAGAGAGCTAGAGAAGGAGTTTGGGGAAGCAGTCCAAATCGTCGATCGCACCGCGCTGATTCTTGATATCTTCGCTCAGCACGCACAAACGCGTGAGGGTGCTCTTCAAGTCGAGTTGGCGCAATATGAGTATCAATTACCAAGACTAACTCGGGCGTGGACCCACCTTGCCAGGCAGGCAGGTGGAGGCGGAGGACGATCCGGGTCTGTTGGCGGTGTGGGACTTCGTGGGCCAGGCGAGACCCAGCTTGAAGTTGACCGTCGCGTAATCCGACGTAGGATCGCCAGTTTGAAGCGCGAATTAGAGAAGGTCCGTGCACATCGTAGTCGCCACAGAGAGCGCAGGAGACAGTCTGCGATCCCCACGGTGGCGTTGGTCGGCTACACAAATGCAGGTAAATCAACGCTATTAAACTACCTATCAGATGCTGAAGTATATGTGGCCGACGAGTTATTCGCGACACTTGATCCGACAACCCGTCGTGTGACTTCTTCGAAAGGGCATCCTTTCCTCTTTACGGACACTGTGGGTTTCATTCAGAAGCTGCCTACGGCACTCATCGCTGCGTTCAGAGCAACCCTAGAGGAGATCCATGAAGCAGATTTACTGCTTCATGTCGTCGATATTACGCATTCAAATGCTGCTTCTCAAGCCGAGGCGGTCCAGGCGACGCTTGAGGAGATACAAGTTACGGGCATTCCAATGATTACTGCTCTAAATAAGATTGATCGGCTGCCTGATCATGAAAATGTATTCGACCAGGTAGATGCCTTCGAACGCGCCGTTCCAATTTCTGCTTTTACCGGGGAGGGCGTGGACACTTTATTGGGGGTCATAGAGCAAGAAATCTTCGATGACTCGTATGAAGTTACCGTTGAATTGCCGTATAAGGAGGGTCGCTTAATCAGCATTTTCCATGATTACGGTGAAATTGCTAGTATTTCCTACGATCGCGAACAAGTTGTGATAAATGGAAGGCTGCCACAGCGTCTTGAAAAAGAGTTCCGTCCGTATCTTCTGTCTGACAGCATTGAGTCGGAAGGACAGGATTACTCCGACTAGAACGGTTATAATCCCCTGCTAATTTTGTATCTGCAGACATTATTCAGACCCTAAGTTAAACCTGCGCATGGAAAAATTTTCAGAGAAGGTGCTTATCGAATTGCAGAGAGATCTTCAAGTGCGTCTTGAAGGTGAGGTGCAGTTTGATAAGTATTCGCGTGTTCTTTACAGCACTGACGCGTCGAATTTCCAGATCGAACCTCTTGGTGTTGTCCTGCCAAAGGATGAAGATGAAATTTGTGCTGTCGTAGAGATCGCAAAGGAATATGGCGTATCGGTAATTGCCAGGGGGGCAGGCACAAGTATGGCTGGGCAGTCACTCGGGTACGGACTAATCCTCGATTGTTCAAAATACTTGAATCACATCCACACGCTCTCTCCCGGGGATCCTTCGGTTGAAGTCGGTCCAGGAGTTGTATTGGCAACACTTAACCGTATAGCAGCTGAGCACGGTCTCATGTTCGGACCTGATCCAGCCTCCGCAGATCGAGCGACGGTTGGAGGAATGATCGGCAACAATGCCACAGGGGCACATTCGATAAGGTATGGGATGGCTAGCGATCATTTGCTTGAAGCCAAGGTGGTATTAAGTGACGGGTCGGTCGCCACGTTTGCACCACTCGAACCACACTCATTCAAAACGAAGCAAGCGAGCAAGAACCTCGAAGGAGAGATTTACCGCAAAGTATTTACAATCCTCGATACTCATCGCCAGGTCATCCGTGAACGGTGGCCACGGACATGGAGACGGGCATCCGGCTATAGCCTTAATTATCTCATCGATTACTCACCGGGGTCCCCAGCTGTGTGGTTTGATGAAGCGAATCCATACCCACCAACCGCGGGGTTAAATCTAGCTCCCTTACTCTGCAGCTCAGAAGGTACATTGGGTATTCTCCGACGGGCCAAGCTCAGGCTTGTCCCGAAACCAAGAGCGACGATTTTAAGAGTGTTGCCGTTCGATAGCGTCAGTGAAGCTGCCGATGTCACCCCGGAGATACTAGAGACACAACCCGATGCCGTTGAAATTCTCCCGCGGATGTTGCTGACACGCGCTCGCGAGATCCCCGCATATGCACGCAAAATCGATTTCGTAAATGGAGACCCTGCCGCATTGCTTGTTGTTGAGTACGCTGGTGAGAGCAAAAAGCAGGCGATTTCGTACGCGAAGAGACTTACCGGAGGTGTACTGCTGGAGCGCGAGGATGATCAGGCTGATCTTTGGGAAGTGCGGAAAGCAGGACTGGGGCTTCTAATGTCCATCCCCGGAGATACAAAACCGATCTCATTCATCGAAGATGTGGCTGTGCCGGTTGAGAAGTTGGGGGATTATGTGCGACAGGTGGACGCCATTCTACAAGAGCATGGAACAACAGGAGAATGGTATGCCCATGCCTCCGCCGGGTGCCTTCATCTTCGACCCATGGTTAATCTAAAAACAGAAGAGGGTGTGGAGAGAATGCGCAGCATCGCAGATGCTATCGTAGATTTGGTGATCGAAATGCAGGGCTCCATCTCGGGGGAACACGGGGATGGTCTCTCCCATACGGAGCATAACGAGCGCCTCTTTGGACAAGAGTTGGCATGCGCCTTCCGTCAAGTGAAAGAGGCATTCGACCCAGACGAAGTGTTAAACCCTGGAAAAGTCGTACCTGCTTCCAGCGGATTTGGAGGCGAAGGTTCCCTAACTTCAGATCTCCGTTATGGTGAAGCGTATCGAACTGACTCTCCGGTAACATACTTCTCATACTCTCGAGAGGGGGGCTTCGCATCTGCGGTAGAGAGTTGCACCGGCTCAGGCGTATGTCGAAAAGAGGACGGCCTGATGTGTCCGTCTTATCAGGTTACACGGGATGAAATGCACTCAACTCGCGGCAGAGCCAATGCACTCCGTGCCGCGATCAGTGGACAATTACCGTTTGAATCGCTCACAAGCCATCAGATGTATGAGATCCTTAACCTCTGCCTGGCTTGCAAAGGCTGCAAGGCGGAATGTCCCACCGCCGTGGATGTGGCTCGGTTGAAATCAGAGTTTCTGGCGCTTTATCATGCAGAACATGGATTACCTCTGCGTGATTTTCTTTTTGCTCATATTGCCAAGCTCTCGCGTATTGGAAGCGTATTTGCAGCAGTCCTTGATATCTCCGCCCGACTGAGGGGATTTCGGTGGATGCAAGAGAAATTGTTGGGGATTGCACGGCAACGGACTCTGCCGCGTTTTGCGAGAGTGACCTTCAGCGAGTGGTTCTCCAAGCATAGAGGACCAGATTTCAAAGAAGTCGTCGTCCTTTTCTTGGATACGTATACTCAATATCAGTATCCCGAAGTGGGCATCGCTGCGGTGGCGGTGCTGGAAGCTGCTGGCTATCGAGTTGAACTGGTCTCCGAGCAGGTATGTTGTGGGAGGCCGATGATCTCAAAGGGGCTATTGAGGGAGGCGAAAGCGCTTGCCGAGACAAACATCCGCGCTCTTACGCCCTATATAGAAGCAGGGGGTTCAGTTATTGGCCTGGAACCATCTTGTCTCATTACACTACGAGATGAGTACCTGGATTTCTTCCCGCACGATCCGCGCGCTAAACGACTTGCCGAGAATTCATTTACCTTTGAAGAATTCCTCGTCCGATCGTGTAGTTCAGATTCGCGCCCAATCGATAGAATTCAATTCCGGGAAGCGGATGCCTCGGTCTTATTCCACAATCATTGTTATGCGAAAGCTTTGATAGGCTCAGCGCCATCTGATGCGATGTTTGCAGCGGCCGGAATTGATGTCGAGGAGATAGATTCGGGATGCTGCGGGATGGCCGGGGCGTTCGGTTATGAAATTGAACATTACCCCATCTCAATGGAGATCGCGGAGGATAGATTATTGCCCGCAGTGCGTGAAGGTTTACGGCAAGGTGTGCAGATTTCTGCTTCAGGGCTCTCGTGCCGAACGCAAATTCATGATGGAGCGGGTGTCCAAGCGCTGCACCCTGCGCAGATCCTCGCTAAGCTTATCGTGAACAGCGAGCAGTTAATTCGATGATTCGATCCTGCAATTGCCACAATTCAGAATTGTTAGTTAAGTATATGCTTGGAAACTTAAATGTATATAATTAGCGCTTATATTTGTTGTTCTCAATCTAGAGGAAGGCACTGCAATTCATGCAAGCACGATTGAACGCACTCTTTGATGCTTTGTTGCCTGTGATCGCAACTTTGGCCGCCCTGGCCGTTGGTGCGTTAGTGCTCCTGTTGCTGAGGGTTAATCCGCTTGAGGCTTACGGGGCATTATGGGAAGGTGCTTTTGGGAATAGAAATGCTCTTGCAGAAACGCTCGTTAAAGCTACGCCTTTACTTCTGGTGGGTTTAGGAATCTGCATCGCTTTTCGAGGGGGTGTGATTAACATCGGTGGTGAAGGTCAGATGGTCGTCGGCGCTCTCTTGGGGACACTGATCGGTTTGAATTTTAATGATTGGCCGGGATGGATTGTCGTATTCTTGGCGTTGGTTGGGGGATTTATCGGGGGCGCCATTTGGGGAGGCATACCAGGATTACTGAAGGCATATTTCAACGTTAATGAAATCTTAAGCACGATCATGATGAATGCCATCGCTGTCCAAGGAATGAATTTCTTATTACGGGGTCCAATGATAGATCCTGCTCAAATGGAGCTTGCATCAAAAATACCCCAAACCGCCCGCCTCATTGATGCCTATCGTCTGCCGCGATTAGTTCCTACACGGTTACACCTCGGAGCTGGAATTGCGGTATTACTTGCGATTTTGGTTTATATCCTTTTATGGCATACAACATTGGGCTATCGTATTCGGGCGGTAGGTCAAAACCCTCATGCATCACGGTACGCCGGAATAAAGGTGCAAAGGTATGTTGTTCTAGCATTGTTTCTAAGCGGTGCTTTTGCTGGTCTGGCAGGAGCTACTCAGGTGTTTGGCGTTAACTACCGCATGATTACAGATGGATCAGCCACCGGCTTTACTGGAAGTGCAGGATTTAACGGAATTGTGGCTGCCTTGTTCGGACAATTACACCCTGTAGGTACGATTCCAGCTTCAATACTATTTGGCGCTTTGCTGGTTGGAGCTAACAAAATGCAACGGGTTGTTCAGGTGCCATCGGCCCTGATCACTGCTCTCAATGGTTTGGTTGTGATTTTTGTAGTTTCCAGCAGTATCTGGCGTCAGCGCCGGCAACGGCAACGGTTGCGCGATATCGGAACGGAGAGCGAGTTAACATCTTCGGTTGAGATCAATGCCTCATCTCGAAAATGGGAGGGGGATTCATGATAGCGGAACTATTTTCAGCTACGGTGCTGGTAGGAATCCTCGCTTCTGGTATTCGGCTTGCCACACCATATTTATACGCTGGTATCGGAGAGACATTCGGTCAGCGCAGTGGTGTGCTCAACTTGGGCGTCGAGGGCCAAATGCTCATTGGAGCCTTCTTCTCTTTTTATATAAGCCTCGTTACAGGAGACCTGTGGTTAGGGTTACTGGCAGCGGTCATCGCCGGTGCGATCATGGGATTGGCAATGGCATTCGTGACCGTAAATCTTCAAGCTGAGCAAGGAATCAGCGGTATTGGGTTTTACTTGTTTGGTCTTGGATTAAGTGATTTGTTATTCCAGAAACTTATGGGAACAGTGGAGACGGTTAGTGGCTTCTCCAAAGTTTACATTCCTTTTTTGAGTGATATACCGGTCATTGGTCAAATATTTTTTAGACAGAATATTCTTGTTTATGGGGCTTTTGCCCTTGTGCCGATTGGTTGGTTTGTATTGAACAAAACAACCTTAGGTCTAAAAATCCGAGCAGTGGGCGAAAATCCTGAAGCCGCAGACTCTCTAGGAGTAAGCGTGGCTCGTGTGCGTTATTTCACGATCATTTTGGGAGGAATCTTATCTGGGGTTGCAGGCGCTTCGCTCTCTATTGCATTGTTAAACGTGTTTCAACAAAATATGACCAGTGGTCTCGGTTTCATCGCAGTGGCATTGGTGTACTTTGGTGGCTGGCGTCCATGGGGAATTCTGGGTGGTGCGTTATTGTTCAGTATGGTTAACTCGTTGCAGTTATGGGTACAGGTTCTTGGTATACCGATCCCATCGGATATTGCAGTGATGATGCCTTACATACTGACCATTTTGGCATTAGTGGTAGCTGTATCGAGGGTGCGCGCTCCTTCTGCATTGACGAAACCCTTCGGACGTGGGGAATGATGGATTTAGTGAGTGCGACTTAATTAATCATTTTCGCGTTTTGAATGGAGGTGATGCTCTTCTTCCGAAGATATGCGCAAAAATCAAGAGGGCCATAATCAATCACAGAGTTGCAGTTTTAATCAGTATTAAGGAATAAGCACTTCATAATGATCTAAGGAGAAGAAAATGAAGCATTTTAAATGGGTAGTTCTATTCATGTTGTTGGCGCTGTTTGTGGGCGCATGTGGTGGAACCACCCCTGGAGATGAACCGTCCGTTGTGGAACCGGAAGAGCAAGAGCTTTTCCGAGTAGCTGTTGTCATGCCCAGCGCCATCACTGACCTGGCCTTCAGCCAGAGCATGTACGACGCCCTAGCTGGCATCCAGGAGGAAATGGGCGGTGCGGATAAGATGGAGTTGGTCTATTCCGATGGTATGTTTGTAGTGGACGATGCGGCTGCTGCGATCCGTGACTATGCCGCGGAGGGATTTGACCTTGTGATCGCCCACGGCTCGCAATACGGCAGCTCACTGCAAGAAATCGCGCCCGACTTCCCAGAGACTGCGTTTGCCTGGGGTACCACGTTAGACACCTTTGCCGATCAGGGCATCAACAACGTATTCGCATATGAGGCGGCGTCTGACCAG
>Ga0114922_10000955_pt1 | contig 27633 bp, 30 predicted proteins | sample AartaG_FD_100975 | JGI IMG/M metagenome (GOLD analysis project Ga0114922, IMG submission 100975) | Deep subsurface microbial communities from Aarhus Bay to uncover new lineages of life (NeLLi) - Aarhus_00045 metaG | ecosystem: Environmental > Aquatic > Marine > Oceanic > Sediment | place... | reverse complement strand
TGCTCAGCACGCTGCACACCAATGACTGTCCGGGCGGAGTAGCCCGGCTGCTGGACATGGGTATTGAACCCTACCTCATCTCCTCAAGTGTGCTGGGATTCGTGGCCCAGCGTCTGGCCCGAAAGGTCTGCTCCTCGTGCAAGACTTCCTACTATCCGCCGGCCCGGCTTCTGGAGTCGGTGGGCTGGGAACACCGCTCCAACGAACTGTTCAGCAAGGGCGAAGGATGCCGCGCCTGCCACAACACCGGCTTCAAGGGGCGCGTCGGCATCTACGAGGTCATGCTCATCGACGCGGAGATGAAGCGCTTGATCAACCGGGCGGCTCCAGAGCAGGAGGTCCGCGAATACCTGGCCCAGGCGGGGTGGCGGACACTACGGGAAAAGGCGCTGGATGTGGTGGAGCGCGGTGAGTCTAGCCTTGAGGAAGTGTTGCGGGTGACGCGGTCCGAGGCGCTTAACGTCTGCAACCCGTCGGGCATGGTATCGGAGGACGACCTGCCGTGAACCTGACCTACGAGGCCATCGACGGCTCGGGCCGCGCGGTGCGCGACCTGCTACAGGCCGACACGGTCAAGGCGGCGGTCGAGCAGCTTCGCCAGCGGGGCTTGATGGTCACCCACATCGAGACCGCTTCCGAGCAGGAAGTGGAGCGCGCCGTCCGGCAAGCCCAAGCCCAGACCTATAACGTCAGACTGCCGCTCAAGCAGTTGGTGGTTCTCACGCGCCAGATGGCCATGTTGCTGACCAGCGGCAGCGCGGTGGTTTCGGCCCTGGCGGCTGTCGCCCGACAGCTCAAGCATCCCGAACACGCCCGGCTGATCCAGCAGATCAAGCAGGACCTGGAGGAGGGGGCCACCTTGGCCGAGGCCTTGCGCAGGTGGCCGGCCACCTTCGATGCCACCTACTGCGCCGTGGTCGCCGCCGGGGAGTCGAGTGCGACGCTGCCGGCTATGTTCGATCGCCTGGCCAAGATCGTCCGCGGTCGGCGGGCCATGCGCAACAAGGTGATTGGGGCGCTGGCTTACCCCGCCCTGCTGTTGGTGTTCTGCACGGTCACCCTGGGCATCATGCTCTTCTTCGTGCTGCCCCGGTTCGGGGAGATGTTCGCCACGGTGGGCGTTCCCTTGCCGACTTTCACGCGGGCCATGCTGGGTCTTGCCGACAGTCTGCAGACCTACTGGCCGGTACTCCCCTTGGGGGCGGCCCTGCTCGGTGGGACCGTTGTCTTCCTGCTCCTCCACCAGGCCGGACGGCAATGGACTGCCAACGTGCAGATCAGGATACCGCTTATAGGCCGGGTCATGTCCGGGCTGATCCAGGGCCATGTTTTCCGGACCTTGGGGATGTTGCTCGAAGCCCGGGTCTCCCTGCTCGACGCCCTGGACCTGTCCCGGGCAGCGACGAAGAACAATCAGTTTCAGGGGCTGTTCGGCCTGATGGAGGATGCGGTCGCCGCGGGCAACACCCTGAGTGATGCCCTGGAGTCCTCCAGACTGATCGATCCGGCCGTCTGTCAGGCCGTGCGCACGGGTGAGGAGAGCGGAAACCTGGGCGGGGCCTTGAGCTACGCAGCCGACGTGCTCGACGAGGACAATGTGGAGCTGGTCAATGCGGTGACCAGACTGTTGGAGCCCATCATTCTGATCGTCATGGGCCTGATCGTTGGAGTCGTGGCGGTTTCGTTGTTCTTGCCGCTGTTCGACATGACCAGCATGGTGAACTAGGGGAGACTCAGAAGCGCTGAAAGGTGAACAGCCGACAACCGACGTGTACTCGTCGCCTTGTCGTCTTTTTTCGTCGCCCGCTTGGAGCTGGATGCAGAGATGGAGGCGACCACCCTGTCGAAGGCAGGACGCAAGACCCTTTCGCCGATCGGCCTGGACATCGGGCAGACCGGCGCCCGGGCGGTGCAGTTGCGCCGCAGCGGCGACAGGTGGAGTCTGGCCGCAGCCCAGCACTGGCCGCTGCGCAGGACCGAGGACCGGGCTGGGGGGGTGGCCGGCCTCGAGGACCGCCTGGGCAGGGCCCTGCGGCAGAAGGACTTTGCCGGACGGGCCATCGTGGTGGGCCTGTCCCAGCCCGACCTGGAACTCCACGCCCTGGAGCTGGCCGAGACGCCGGATTCGCAGGGCAAACACGACCAGCTCGACGCAGCCGCCCGCTGGGAGATCGAGCGCCTCAGCCGTTTCGAGGAGGGCGCCATCGAGACGGCACACTGGCGGTTGCCCAAAGGGCGGGGCACCCGAACCAGCGCCTTGGGCGTGGCGGCGCCCAAGGAGACCATTAGCGGTATCTGGGAGCTGTGCCGCAAGGCCGGGGGAGACTGCCGGCGGATCGATGCCCTGCCCTGTGCCCTGTCCCGGGCCGGGGCCGTGCTGCGCCCAGCCGAATCGCATGAGGTCTGGGGCGTTCTGGATCTCGGCGCCCGGGCGGTGCGGTTGGTCCTCTGCGTGAACGGGATTCCCGTGGTGGCCCGCTCGCTGCACAGTGGCGGCGCCAAATGGACCGAGAAGATCGCCGAGCTGCTCAAAGTCAGCCCGGAGAGCGCCGAACTCCACAAGTGCGACCACGGCATCCGCACGGGCACGACACAGCCACGCGGGTCGGGGCCGCCGGCGGCGGGCGTTTCCCCACAGCCGCCCGGAGACAACGGCCCGCTGGCTGAGCTGGCCGGGATGATCTTCGCGGCCCTGAGCAGCGATCTGGACCGCGTCACCCGAGAGGTGGAGCGTTCCTACGAATACGTGCTGCAATGCTACCCCGGTCGGAAGGCGGCCGACCTGATCCTGGCTGGAGGCAGTGCCGCCTTGCGAAATCTGGACACCTACCTTGCTGATCGGCTGGGGATTCCCGTTCTTCGCGCCGAGAAGTATGCGGAGCAAAGCGGATCTCTGCTTCGCGTGGATGGAGCGGCCAGTCAGCTTCGCCCGGCCGCAGGCGGGCTGGCCGCCTGTCTCGGGGCCGTGGGGCTGGCCATCGATCCGGAGAGTGGACCATGATCGGCGTAAACCTGATACCCCCGGGGGTCCTGGCTGCCCGGAAGCGAGGGCGGCGGATCAGGCAGTGGGTGGTGGTGACCGCGATCGTGGCTGCGGTCAGTGCCGTCCCGATACTGCTGGAGTGGCGGCAACAGGCCCGGCTGGTCGCTCTGCAGGAACGCAAGCAGCAAGCCGACGCCCGGCTCGGCGCGGTCCGCGCGGAACTGGCGGAGTTGACCCACTCCCTGACCGAACTCAACGAGCGCATCGAGCGGGCCGACAGGCTGCGGACCAAGAGACCCTGGGCCGCGTTGCTGTCGTTGATCGTCCGCCAGATGCCCGAAGAGGTCTGGCTCACCTCGCTGGGCACCGGTGAGCCCCAAGAGGCGGCGGGTGGCAAGCCGGGTCTCTCGGGGAGCGTCGCTGCGTCCGAACAAGGAGAGGTGGTAGTGATGGAGGGGGCGAGGAAGATCGATCTGGCGGGTTTCGCCGTGGATCACGAGCATCTCTACGACTTCATGACCCGCCTGAAGCAATCGCGTGCCTTCGCCCAGGTGGAGCTGGTCAAGGCCGGTAAGGAGCCGCTACTACGCTCCCGGGCGGTTCGCTTCGAGCTGACCTGCAGGTGGTGACCAAAGGGACGATGAAGCTTACCTCACTGTTGGTGATCGATGTCCTGGGCGCTGCGGTGGTGACGGCCTGTGCGGGTGTGGGCCTGTGGTACGGCCTGTTCAAGTTCAACAGCGCCCCGGCGCAAATCCGCGATCTGTCCGCTGAGGTCGAGGAGCTGGAGCAGACCCTGGGCAAGATGAGGGCGGCGCTCGACGGGCAACGGGCAACCTATCGCCAGCGCGAGGCGACACTGGGCGAACGAGACCTCCTGCCCGAGAACACGCCGGTGGAGCGCGACCTGCGGGCGATCAGCGACCTGGTCCGGCAGAACCGGCTCGAGCTGAACGACTTCACGCCGGTGGGCACCAAGCGTTACCCCGGCGTGCGGGAGGCGCGCTATCGCCTGCGAACCAGCGGACGGTTCGCCGACTACCTGGGCTTCCTGCGTGGCTTCCAGGCCGGTTCTTTCTGGGGCGACATTGCCCGCCTCAAGCTGGTCTCCGCCGGCGCCCAGACGCCGGAGAACAAATCAGGCGAGCTGGTGGTCACCCTGTACTCCGCGATCGAAGAGAACGCTGCCTCGGCGGAGTCACCGTAGCGGCCGACCTCCGAGTCGGCCGGTCGATGGAATAGCCGTGAACGCGAAGAAGAAGAAGACCTACGGCTGCGTCGTGCTTGCGGGCCTAGCTGCCTTGCTCGTTGATCGTCTTTTTCTTTCAGAGCCGGATCCGGTGGCGGCGGCCGATCCGGCTGCGGCGGAAGCGCCGCGGCCGGGCGCGCCCTTGATGAGCAAGACGACTACCGCCCGTGCCTCCTCGCCCGCCGTGGTGGTGGCCGCCGCCCCGTTTCCCCAGGACCTGCCCGAGTACGAGCCGCCCGGCACCGTACGCGACGCTTTTACGCTGACTCCGATAGCCCGCGACGCCATGCTGGGCCTCGGCGGCACCGGGGCCTCAGACGGCACGCTGCCGGCCAACGCCCGTTACGCCGGCCCGACCATCGCCCAATTCAAACAAAACCACCGGCTTTTCGCCGTGATGACCGGGGCCGGCGCCCGGCTGGCGATCGTGGACCAGCAACGTGTCAGGGTCGGTCAATCGGTGGACGGCTGCAAGCTGGTGGAAATTATGGGACAGAGCGCATTGTTCCAGTGCGCCGACGGGCTGGCGGAACTCAAGGTCTTCACTCTTGACAACGGCGGTTGATGCTAAAGCCGCCTCGCCAGGAGGACGATCATTCGGCTGGTTCAGGATAGTCCGGGACAAAGGCAAGTCACAGGGGGCATTGACCTATGTTACATCATCGCAAGAAGCGGGCCTTCAGTCTGGTCGAGCTGGTTATCGTCATCGTCATCATCGGGGTGATCGCGGCCATCGCGGTCCCGCGGATCAGCCGCGGAGCCAAGGGGGCCGCCGACTCCGCCATGAAAGGCGATCTGGCGGCCATGCGGAACGCCATCGACCTCTACGCGGCCGAGCACGGCGGGGCGTTCCCGGCGGTCACCAACGATCTGGAGGCCTTGACCGGGTATACCGAGGACGACGGCACCTACAGCGCCACCAAGACCGCCGACGCGATTTACGGGCCCTACCTTAAGGCCATCCCCCCTCTGCCGGTTGCCGGGGAGGGTGGATCGGCAGGGGCCAAGGGCGATACCGCCGTGGCGGCTGCGGCTGCTGCCGGCGTCGGCTGGCTCTACACCGCAGCCACCGGTGACATCGTGGCGAACACCGGCACCGCCGAGGACGACGCGGGCACGAAATACTCGGACTACTAGCCCCGTTGCGGACCCATAACCCGAACCGCATCCGGGCCGTCGGTTAGGGCCGCGAGGCTCGCCGGCGGCCTGTGCGTATACCCGCCGCGTATCTTATGTTGAAACCGTATGTGCCCCGGTGCGAGACTCACTGGCATTGAGCCGCGGGCTTCAGCCCGCGCGGCGCCGCACAGGCCAAAGCCGGCGGCCCGGACAGCCTTCAGCCTGCTCGAGCTGGTCGTCGTCGTAGTGATTATCGGCATCGTCTCGGCCATCGCGGTGCCGCGCTACGCGAATGCCCTCGCCCACCACAGAGTAGACGCCGCAGCCAGAAGGATCGTGGTGGACCTGTCACTGGCTCAACGCCAGGCCAGGATCTCCAGTACCAGCCAGGCGGTCGAGTTCGAGGTGGGTGTCGGTGAGAGTGCCTACCGGCTCTCCGGCATGCCGCACCTGGATCGCTCAGGCGAAGAGTATGCCGTCTTGCTGTATCAGGAGCCCTATCACGCCACCATCGTCTCGGCGGACTTCGGCGGGAATAAGGAGATCGTTTTTGACGGCTTCGGCGTTCCGGACAGCGGCGGTGTGGTCATCGTGCAGGTCGGGAATTATCAGAAAACGATCACCGTCGATGCCGAAACGGGTCAGGCGAGCGTGCCATGAGACCGTCTGGCAACAATAACACAGTGGTCCGAAACACGAATGCTCACAGCCGAGGCTTTTCGTTGGTAGAGCTGGTGCTGAGCATGGCTGTCATGACCATCGTTATGGCCGGGACGGCATCAGTTGTTCTTCTGGCCAGCCACGCTCTGCCCAGCGCCGAAAGTCCGGCCCGGGCACTGGCCCAGAGCAGCGATGTCGTGGGGGAAATCGCCGGCGAGCTTCTCTACGCCACCTCAATCACGGAGAAGTCGGCCACCGCGGTGACCTTCACGGTCGCTGACCGCGGCCACGGCGACCCGGGGCCGGAGACGATTCGCTACGCTTGGTCAGGCACCACGGGCCACGCGCTTACCCGACAGTACAACGGCGAAACTGTCCTAACCGTCGTCGAAGATGTCCGCGAGTTTGCCCTGACCTACGACCTGACGGTCGTCACAGAGGAGTTCCCGCCGGTCGAGAACGAGAGCGCGGAGACGCTTCTGGTCAGCCATGACACCTCTGTCGCCCTGACGGACTTGAGCCTCACCGACAAGAACTGGATCGGCCAATACTTCTTTCCGCCGCTGCCGGCCGATGCGATCGCCTGGAACGTGACGCGGGTCAAGTTCATGGCCCGCATTGAGGGGGCTGCCAAAGGCATCACTGCGGTTCAACTACGTCTGCCCACCGCCGGCAACCTCCCCGGTTCGACGGTTCTCGAAGAGGTCCTCATGTATGAGAGCGCACTGGACCCGTCCTATCTGTGGGAGGAGTTCTCGTTCGCCAGCGCATCCGGACTCTCTCCGACGCAGGGCCTGTGCTTGGTGCTGGCAATGAACAAGAAAGATACGCACCTGGCGGATGTCCAATATGACAGCGGCGCGGGCTCCGGACTGCTCCTGACGACCAACGGCGGCGGGTCATGGACCAACTACGGGTCCATGTCGATGCTCTACTACGTGTACGGCACGGTAACGACCACCAGCCTGCCGGATCCCGTCACCAGGCAATGGGTGCGCTCGGTCGGGATCACACTCCGCGTCGGACCAGCCCCATCGACACGCGTCGAGACTGCGGTCCAGGTTCTCAATATGCCGGAGGTAACCGGTTCATGAGCACCGCCCGGCCGATAGCACGCAGTCGGTACGTGGCCAGACGGTCGCTGACCATGGTTGAGTCGGTTGTCGCCATGGTCGTCGTCACCGTCATGCTCGTGGCCACGCTGAACACCGTCGGCGCCGCCCGGACGGGCGAGCGGAGGATGGGCGACCGGAGTCGGGGGGTACTGCTCGCCCAGCAGTTAATGTCCGAGATCCTCCGGCAAAGCTATGAGGAACCCGAAGACGTACCCGGGTTTGGTCGAGAGGCGTCCGAAGACTTCGGTGGCGGTCGGGCCAGATACGACGACGTGGATGACTACGACGGCTGGACCGCCATGCCACCCGAGTACAAGGATGGTACCGAGATCCCCAACCTGACCGCGTGGGAACGCACGGTCAGCGTCGTCTGGGCGGACCTCAATGACCTCACCCAGCAGTCCGTCTCGGCCACGGGGGTGAAGCGGATCACCGTGACGGTCCTGCGCAACGGTGTGCCGACGGCGGAGCTGGTGGCGATTCGGACGGGGGCGCTGCAACTGTTTGAAACCGAACCGAAGGTGATCGCGGAATGAGGTCGAACGCACATCGCCGCCGCGCCGCCATGTACGTGGCCATCTTGGGCACGGCGACGCTGGTCGCCGTCATCGGCCTGTCTGCGCTGACGCTGGCCCGCATTCAGCACCGCACCGGCCAGGGCACCAGCGATCAGGCCGAGGCCCGACTGTATGCCCGCTCGGCGATCGAGATGGGCCTGTTCTGGATGAACGGCGACCCGGACTGGCGGACCGGCTTCCCCAACGGCGCCTGGGCGACGAAGCAGCCCATCGGCAACGGCAGCTTCACCCTCGAGGGCATCGACCGGGTCGACGCCGACCTGGCCAACTCGGACTCAGACTCGCTGGACCTCGTCGGCACCGGGTTCAAGGGCGACGCCCAGTACAAGCTCCAGGTGACGCTGGAGGCCCAGGGCGGGGCATTGACCTGCCTGGAGACCTCGCTGCACGCCGGGACCGACCTGATCTTCGACGACGCGACCGTGAACGGGACCCAGGTCATCAGCGCCAACAACAACGTTGCGGCCACGTCGTCGAACATCTACCCAAATGTGGAAGCCGTGAACGCGATCGGCGGCAGCACGTTCTGGCGCTCGCGCACGCAGGGCGTCGCATCCAGGGCCATGCCCGAGCCGGCCACGGCCTTCGAGTCCTACAAGACGAATGGAAATTGGATTCCGATTTCGAGCATACCCACCGACAGTGGGATCCGCATAATATCAGAGACGGCGATCAGTCCCACGAACAATCCTTACGGTGACACCACTACCAACGATGAGGGCATCTATGTGATCGATTGCCTGAACCAGGATCTGCAGTTGCGCAATTGCCGCATCGTCGGGACGCTTGTTCTCCTCAATGCGGGAACCGGTTCTTCCATGTACGGTTCGATGAACTGGCAACCGGCCATAGCCAACTATCCCGCGCTCCTCGTCAGCGGCAGTTTCAGCTTCGACACGGAGGCCACGGCGCTGAGCGAGAGCAGCATAGGTGTGGACTTCAACGAGGACAGCGACATGGTGGACACGTACCCGTCCCTCATCACTGGTCTTGTATACGTGTCCGGCGACGTGGCTGTCACCAACACGGTCAATCTGCAGGGCACTCTCGTGGTCGGCGTCACCCTCACCGCCACCGGACCCAACGGGCCGCCTACTGCGGACCTCAATCTGACGTACAGCGACGTATTCCTGAACAACCCGCCGCCCGGGTTCGGGGAAGTAGCCCAGATGGTTATCTCGCCGGGTACCTGGCGGCAGGTCGTCGATTAATCCGCTGACCCCGAGGCGTCGGCGGCGGCGCGCGATACACGACCGTCAGGACTCCGCAAGGCCGGCGGGCCGGCGGGTGCCCCCACAGCTTCAGCCGTGGCGGCGCGAATACAAGCGCAAGCCGGGTCCCGCACGCCTAGGGCCTGATGCCACCCACCCTCGGTCGGCGTCCCGACACAATCGGGCGGGCGCTAACTCCAGCGTTGCCTTAGCCGGGATTATATCCACGTGCCCGCAACTCCTTGTTGACCGGATCATCAAAGTCGACGTAGATGTATATGTCGCTGTCACTCCACCCGCCTGCGTAGGTGATGTGCAGGGTTCCGTGCCCATGACTGTCCGTTTCGATGTCCGCCGTCGGAGAGAGTGGCTGATTCGGGCTGACGAACTCTGCGGTGTACGCGTCGAACCCTGTCCGATTCGGTTCGAAATCGCTGAGGATGATCTGGATGATGGTCTCGTCCTGGCCAGAGACGTAGTTGAGGATCGCCATCCCGTCGGCGTCTTGGTTGGGTTCGGCGATGTTGTCAAACCACCGGATCTTCACGGCCGCTCCGTACGCGACACCGACGACCGCACACACCACCAATACGAATGCAATCCGCTTCAACATGGTACTGTCCTCCTTCAAAAAGATGGCACCGCCTCGTTCCCAAACACACCCAGCCGCCGAGTTCCCGCACCCCGCAGCGATCATCCCCGACTCCTGGGGCTGGCCCCTCACCGGCCCAGCCCGCTCTTGGGAGGTGTACCTTATAACACCGCGTCCTGGGGATTGCAAAAGACCGTTCTGCTCAGAACGCCCTGGCCCGCGCGGCCCAGGGGGCGAACGACCAGGTTCAAGCCCGGCGATACGCCCAGTCGGCAATCGAGATCGGCTTCTTAGTGATGCGTATGGGTCCTGCTTGGCGGGACAATCCGGGACGTGGATTCTGGGCAGCTAAGCAGCCGATCGGCAACGGCACCAACGCGCTCCTGGCGGCCATCACGGATGACGGCGACGGGCAGGCGGACAACGACCCGGTGGTCCTGACGGGTATCGGCGTCAGCGGCCGAGCCCGACACGGGATGCAGGTGACGATCGTGCCCCAGAACGGCGGGATGATCGTCTCCCCCGGAACCTGGGAGCAGGTAACCGTTGACGACAAGGTGCTGGTCCTCGACCCGCTCGCTCCTGCTTTCAACAGTCTCTGATGGGGCCGGCGAACGGGGTACGGCGGATGAGATTACGATCCAGGGCAGAGTGGAAAAACGCCATCTCGCCTGGATCGGGGTGTGCGGGTCAGGCGGTCCGGCTCCGCCAGCGCCCGGCTTTACAGACTCGCCCCGGCGTCGCCGGGGGCTGCCGGTTCGACGAACTTCAGCTCGACGCCCACCTTAAAGGCGCCGACCGTGCCCGTGGAGTGCACGGTCTGGCCCGAGAGGGCGAAGGTCTGTTCGCTCAGGCGTAGGTCAATGGCCACCTGCGTCTCGGGCGGAATATCTTGCCGGCTGCGGAGCGTCAAGCCCTCGGCAGAGATCTGCAGCACATTACATATCGCGACGATCGGTTCCTCCGGAGAGCCGCCATCCGGCGTGAAGGTTACCCTGGCGGACCCGGGGGTATCGCCGCGGTGATGCCGCCGCCTGGTCAAAGGCTCCGGTAGCGGCGGCGTGTATTCGGCGACGACCTCCGCCCAGCGCTCGCGCGTTATCGGCTGTGGCTGGCTCTGCTGGGTTGTCTTCATGGCGCTGTGCCCCGTATTGGAACCGGCAAGACCCCTTCCCGGTACAATCGGCTCTGCGGTACTTGATCTTAAGAGAAACGCCCCGCCCATCGTTGCCCGGTCGCAACGCACACCCCGATTCGTCAACAGCGCCTGTCGAAACCCTACGACCGGCAGAATCGTTACTGCGCCGGCCGATGATGGCCTGACGGCCCTGCGCGGCTGAGAACAGGTCTCCTATCGGACCATCTGCGCCCGGCTCCCACCGGCGGCGGTTATGTCTCGGCCCGGTGTTGGCGGCGCGCAGTGTGCCCCACTGCACGGAGTCGAGGGCGGGTTTCCCCGGCGCTCGGCCGGGAAGCGGCATCCGCCAGAGGCGGACCGCGCCCGGAGGTCCTCGCCCGCGGAGGCGAGAGAGAGGCATGTTCGGTCCTCAGGAGGGGTTTCGGTCGGAGCCCGGCGCGCCCGACGCGCAGACACGCGACGCGGCAGACGGGTCAGATTCCAGAGGCGCCGTCGCCGCCGCTGCGCCGTCCGCGTATCGGCTACGCCGCTCGTGCGGTTCCTTATCGGCCTGTTGCGCCCTGCTCGTCATCTCGCTTGTGCTGGCCGGCTCACTGAGTCCGTTCTCGTTCCAACTTGAAACCGCCCGAGCCAACGCGGGCATCGGCCTCGGCGCCATCGGCTGGGCTCGGTCGGACCTCCACGACGTGCTCACCAACATTGCTGTCTACGTGCCGGTGGGCCTCGTTCTTTCCCTGTGGCTGCTCAGGAAACTCCGCGGCGTCTGGGCGATCCTGTTATCGACGGCGCTCGGGGGGACCATCAGCCTGCTGGCCGAGACCCTCCAAACCGGCATCCCGGTACGCACCGCATCCTGGGTGGACGTGTTTTTGAACGTGGAGGGCACGTTTTGCGGGGCGTTGGGCGCACCGCTGGCTTCGGCAATGGGCGGGTTCTTCGCTGCCCGGCTGCGTACGGTCATCGCCCGAAAACCGATGTCAACGATGGGCGCTGTCCTGGCCTTGGGCCTGTTTGTCCTTGGCTTGACCCCGTTCGACTTTGTTTCCTCCACCGAGGGCCTGCACCGGTCGTTGGCCGCGTCCCGCTGGCTCCCAACCTTAATGGGGGACGGAAGTGCTCCCGGCTTCGGTGCCGAACGGGCCGACCTTTCCGCGATCGGCGTGGCTGCTGCGTTCGCCGCCCTGGGGTTTTTCCTGGCCCTGGGCGAACGCGAACGAGGGCAGGCCCGTCGATCGTGCCTTGAGCTGGCCTTGGTTCATGCGGCTATCATCGCCTGCGTGATTGAGGCCATGCAGTTCTTCGTAGTCTCCCGCTCGTTCGATACCGTCGATGTCCTGTTCAACGCCGCGGGGGCTGCCCTGGGGGCTTATCTGGCCATCTACGCAGTTGATGCTCCCAGCCGGTCGCGCTGGCTGGGCCGACCCGGGGTCATCTTTGGCCCTCCGTTGATTACCGTGGTGCTGTTGCTGCAGATCGCCTATCACCTGGCGTGTGCGAGTTGGCAGCTCAAGCTTTGGGGCGTACAGCAGTCCGGGGCTACGGTGGTGTGGATTCCGTTTTCCGCGTACTACGGCCGGCCCTTGCCCGCGGTGCTGGGACACATCTCTACGGTCGGAGCGAGTGCGGCCGTCCTGGCCTTCACCGTGGCTTCGCTGGCGCACCGCCTGGGTCGGTGCAGCGGATGGTGGTTGACTGGCTTGGCCGCCCTGGCCGCCGTCGCCGTGGCTGCGTTCCGCGAAGCGGTCCAGGTTTTCAGTACGGTCCACACGGTGGACATCACCAATCCGCTGCTCGCCCTGGGGGCTGCGTTCCTGGTGGCCGTCCTGTGGCGGCAGCTTGAGCCGCGGACAGCGGTGGCGGCGTCCGAAAAACGGGGCCTTACCGCGAGCCAATCCCAGAAGCTCTAAGACTGGGGTGCACACCCACGTTTGCCCCGCCTCGTCATGCCCGGAACCGCTTTGGCCGATACTTGCGCAGTGGGACTCCCTTGGGGGGTCCGTCCGGCAGCGCCCGCAGCAGGTGAGCGGCGCCAGTGTCCGTCACGCAAAGAGTCGGGGACTACTTCAGTTTGACGCCGGCATCTGGCGCCCGGCAGCGCTGATTCCGGCGTCGGGTGGCGTTGGCTTGCACGGCAGGTCCGGTCCGGCGCTGCAGTGCACGACAGGAGTGCGTTCCCATGACCGCTTCCGCCCAGCTGCCGCGGGTGCTGGCTGTTGATGACGATGAGGCTTGCCTGCTCTTGCTCGAACGTACGCTGAGTACGGACGGGTTCCAGGTGACCTGCGCGACCTCTGGCGAAGAAGCGGTTTCCGCCGCCCAGTTCCAAGCCCCCGATGTCATTCTGCTGGACATCCTCATGAAGGGCATCGACGGTTTTCAGACCTGCCGACGGCTCAAAGCCGACACGCAGACCGCCGACATCCCGGTCATTTTCCTGACCGGCGAGCAGCGCAGCGAAGAGAACCTGGCCTGCGCCGTCGGCGCGGGCGGCTGCGATTACATCACCAAGCCGTTCTCGCGCGTAGAGGTCCTCTTCCGGGCCCGCAATGTCATCCGCCGCCAGCAGCAGCGGGCTTTACTCCAGAAGCTGGGGACATGCGATCCGGTCACCGGATTGCCGGAGCGAGGCTACCTGCGGGCCCGCATAGACGAGGAGCTGGTCGGCGCGGCCCACTACGATAGCGAATTGTCGGTGATCATGGCCGGAATCGACCAGCTCCCCCAGATCGCTGGCGAGCAGGGGCCTGAGGCAGCGGATCGGGCCATTCAGCGGCTGTCCCTGCTGTTGCAACTGGAAGCCTGCCACCACGACGTGGCGGGGCGTTGGGACCCGGAGCGGCTGGTCCTGCTGCTGCCCCGGGTGAGAAGCGAGGCGGCGACCGCGGCGGCCTCACGCATGTGCCGGATCTGGCGCCGGGCCCAGATCCCCTACGCCGATTCCACTCTCCGCTCCACCGCAACCTTCAGCGTCAGCACTCACAGCCCCGAAGACGCCTCGACCACCGTAGGGGCGCTGCTTCGCGACGCCGAACTTGCCCTCCGTCTCGCCTCCGGAGCGGGCGGGGATCGGGTGGTCTGCGCTGGCGAGCGACCTTCGTATGGGGAATCGTCACTCCCCGCCTGGGAAGGCATCGACTTGGCTGAAAGCTGCAATCCCTCCGAGACCCGGGCTGCCGCCGGTCCTTGACGGCGCCCGAGGCAGACGTTACCGTGCAGCTTTGACGATCCTAGCGACGGCAGGGCTTGCGGATTTCCGTGCCGGACCGATCGATCCAACATCACTGCGGCCTTTTCGGAGTCTTCGGTCATCCCGAAGCAGCTTACCTGGCCCAACTAGCGCTGTACGCCCAACAACACCGCGGGCAGGAGTCGGCGGGCATCTGTACCACCGACGGCGAGCAACTGAAGCGCCACGTGGGAATGGGGCTGGTGGGGGACGTCTTCGACCACCGCAAGACCGCGGAGCTGCGCAACCCGGCGGCCATCGGGCACGTCCGCTATTCCACGACCGGCTCGGACACGATCGCCAACAGCCAACCGCTGCTCTTTGAGTTTGCCGGCGGGCAGGTGGCCATCGCCCACAACGGCACCCTGACCAACGCCGCTCTGCTGCGCCGCAACTTCGAGAACGAAGGCCACATCTTTCAGACCACCTGCGATACCGAGGTGATTATTCATCTGCTGGCCAAATTCGCCCACTCCGCCGGGGGCGGACCGCCCGATCCGCTGGTGCGCGTGCTGGGCCACCTGCAAGGCGCCTACAGCCTGCTGCTGCTGTTCCCCGACCGGATCGTGGCGGTGCGCGACCCGATGGGGTTTCGTCCGCTCTCGCTGGGCCGCACCGCTGAGGGAGCCCAGGTAATCGTCTCGGAGACCTGCGCCCTGGACATGATCGATGCCGAGTACGTGCGGGACCTGGAGCCGGGCGAGATCGTGACCATCACCCGCGAAGGGACGTCGAGCCGGCGTTTCGGCAACGGAGATCGCCCTTCGGCGGACCCGCAGGCGGCGTGCATCTTCGAGATGATCTACTTCGCCGACCCCTCCAGCGACGTCTTTGGTGAAAATGTACACATGGTCCGCGAACGGATGGGCCGGCGCCTGGCCCGGGAGAATCCAGTTGAGGCGGATCTGGTCGTCCCGGTGCCCAACTGCGCCCGCTGCGCCGCGATCGGATACGCCCACGAGAGCGGGATCCGCCTGGAACGCGGCTTCACCACCAGCCACTACGCGGGCCGGTCCTTCATTATGCCCTCTCAGACCTCTCGCGACCTGGCCGTCAAGATGAAGTTGAACGTGATCAAACAGGTGGTCAACGGCAAACGCCTGGTCGTGGTGGAGGATTCGGTGGTCCGCGGGACAACCACCCGGGGCAAGATGGGGGCCCTGCGCCGGGCCGGGGCCAGGGAAATCCACCTCCGCGTCGCCAGCCCGCCGATCCGTCATCCCTGCTACTTCGGGATCGATTTTCCCGACCCGAACGAATTGGCCGCCTCCGGCAGGACGGTCGAGGAGATCCGCCAGTACCTGGGCGTGGATTCGCTGCACTATCTGTCACAAGAGGGGATGCTGGAGTGCGTGCGGATGTCCCCCTCGCAGTACTGCACAGCCTGCTTTTCGGGGGACTATCCGATTGATACGGAAGAGCCGGTGGAGAAATTCGCCCTCGAACGCCACCAGTTGCGCCTGTTTCCTTGACGCTGGTGTGCCCGGAGGGAGACGCCTTGAAGGCCAAGCGCCCGATCACCTACGCCGAAGCCGGCGTCAGCATCGACGCCAACGCCCGCTGGGTTGATTCGATTCGTTCGGCCATGGCCAGCACGTACAGCCCGCGGGTCTGCAGCCGTCACGGTGACTTTGCGGGCTGTTTTCGCCTGGATTACGACGAGGAGCTGTTCCGCAAGAACTACCGGTGTCCGCTGCTGGTCGGGTGTACGGACGGCGTGGGTACTAAGATGCTGTTGGGGATCGAGACGGGCCGGCTGCACGGTCTGGGCATCGACCTGGTGGCCATGAGCGTCAATGACCTGCTTACCTGCGGGGCCGAGCCGCTGTTCTTCCTTGATTACCTGGCGGTTCACAAGCTCGAGCCGTCAGCGTTGGCGGCCATCATCGAAGGTGTCGCCGACGGATGCCGCCAGGCCGGCTGCGCCCTGCTGGGCGGCGAGACCGCGGAGATGCCCGACCTGTACGCCAAAGGTCATTTCGACCTGGCTGGTTTCGCGGTCGGGGTGATCGAGTTCCGCCGACAGATCAACCCGTCGCGGGTAACGCCTGGCGACGCGCTGGTCGGCCTGCTCTCCAGCGGGCCGCACTCCAACGGCTACACCCTGATCCGCAAGCTCGTCGGCCGGCGAAATCTGGACAAGCACGCCCCCGAACTGGGCGAATCCCTGGCGGAGGCCCTAATGCGACCGACGCGTATCTACGTCGATGCCGTCCGGCGCATCCTGGGCCATTACCGCGTCAAACGTGTAATCACCGCCATGGCCCACATCACCGGTGGGGGCCTGCCGGAAAACGTCGGCCGAATCCTGCCGCCCAATTGCGATGCCCTCGTCGACACCCAATCCTGGACCCCGCCGCCGATCTTCTCCTATCTGCAGCGACGCGGCGTAGCCCGCCAGGAGATGTTCCGCGTCTTCAACATGGGCATCGGCTACGTCTTCGCCGTCCGCCCGGCCTTCGCCAACGGCGCCTGCCGCGTATTGCGCCGGGCCGGCGAAAAGCCCGTAGTCATCGGCCGGGTCACACGAGGCACTGGAAAAGTGGAGTTGCGGTAGGACTTGCCGGCGTCCCACTCGCCTGGCCCGGCCTGCCGGCTCCGCCCGAGCGCGGCAGCCTGCGGGTGTGGATTTCCTTCGAAACTCGATCCAGCCACTGGTCGATAACAAGCCCGCACGCCGAAAGAGCGGCCCAGAACTCGACGGAGTTGAATCCGATGAAAGTGCATCCCATCGACCATGGCCACAATGTCCACCGCCTCACAGCGCCTACCCGCACCCACCAGCAGGCAGCCCACGCCAGAAAAACCGACCTTGCATCGCCGTCGGCGTCGCCCGCCCCTGCACCGCCATCGGACACCGCGCCCGAACAGGTTACGCCGCCGACGCCGGATGAGCGGGATAGCCGGGCAGTGCCCGGCGTCGTACGCCTGCTGGAGGCGGGGCACTTCCGAGGTGTGGCTGACGTGCGGCTGCGAATCAATTTCTTCGATGAGCTTTCAGCCCGGACGATGGCGTCGGCTCAGCCGGTGATACAGGACCGGTCTCGTGAACTCATAGAAACCGTCAGCGGGGAACTGAACCAGTTGCTTGACGGGCTGGCGGTTGACGAGTCGGCACGCCGGGAGATCGACGAGTTGGTCGGCGCGTTCGAGGCCTCGGTACAGGCGGCCATCGAGGAGTTCACGGGTGACGGGGCGATCGACCGGGCGGCGCTGTCCGACGCGGCCCGCTCAGCTTTTGACGCCCTCGTTGAGCGGTTGGGCGAACTGCTCGCCACTCCGGTTCCCGAACCGGAGCCGCAACCCACCCCCGACGCTACGGCGGTCGCGGCGGGCAAGGACCCCTTTGCGGCGCCGGTGGTCGCGACGGCGGACCAGGCCCTTTCCGTGAAAGCGCCCGACTCGGCGGCGCTCGAAACGGCCAGCTCAGCCGACCTCACCCGGGCGAACACGCCCACGCAGGTTGTTCCAGGTCGTTCGGCGGACGCTCGGACCGATGATCCGGTGGACGAGCCGAACGCCACGTTCCAGGACGCCCTGGCCTCCCTGACTGAAGCCTTTGACGCGGCGCTCGCCAGCCTTTTGAAGTCAATCGAGTCGGCCATGCAGCTTCCCGACCCCTCCCCACCCAACGGCAACGGGGTGGCCTACGCCAAGTTCCTGGCCATTTACAACGAGCTGCGAGGGCTTGCTCGCGACAGCGTGGACGAACTCGCCTAGCCGAACTCGGCCAGTCCAAGGCCAGCCCCTTCTCATCTTCAACAACGCGCCTCAGCGGGCGACCGGCCAGACCGCCGCCGGCCTCGAAACACCCAAGCGCGGCAACCCTGGAACTGGACAGCAATACAGGCTTCTTTTTTCAACCTACACTGTGGCTGTCAAATCGGAAAAGATACGCCGACGCTTGCGAGTAACTCGTTCATCCGCCCGGTTATCGGTCATGTTCTGCGGATTGCCCGGCCGAAAAGGGATGAGACGGGAAGAGTTGTCCCCCCGGAGCCGTGGACGCGGAGTTCCGCAACCGTGGCTGGGCCTCGGTGGTACAACAACTGGCTGAAGGTCTCGGCGTGCGTCGTAGGGTCCTGGGCTTGTCCGCTGCACGGGGCGAGCGCGCGGACAGCGCGGCGCCGGCCTTAAGGGTATGCCGCCCAAGGGTAATGCCGCAGACAACGATGGTCGCTGCGCACCCATGGCGCGTTCGGCGACGGGCACGGCGACATGAAGCGTAGACAATTCCTGATTCTTGCTCTGTTCGCACTCGGGCTGGTTCCGGGGTCTGCATCGCTGGCAGCGGATGATCTTCCTTCCCTTGTGGCTACGCTTAGTTCGGGCAATCAGCATGTCTTGCCCGGACGTCCCATCTGGGTCGATTTCACGATCACCAACACCTCGGATGAACCGGTGGAGCTGACGGTCCCCGGCACCAGGGCGTTGCCGTCAGTCGGATTGGTGGGCTTGCCTCTTTCCCACGTTTTCAGCGGACCGGCCTTCTCTGGTCTCTCCATCCAGGGCGAATATGGGCAATCCTGGAAGGTCGCGGTTGGTTACCAGCCTCCAGCGACTGCGGAGAGGTTGGCGCTGGGCCCGCATGCCAGCGTCGGGATCGGGGTTGACGTGACGCAGTATTACCGCGTTCTGCGCGGCTCTGGTCGGTTCCGGCTGCGGTGGAGTCCTTACGGGGGGGCGATCACCTCCAACGAGCTGTTGCTCGAGGTAGCCACATCCAAGCAGGCCCTGATCCAGACCGACCACGGGACGATGGTCGTCCAATTCTTCTACGAGGAGGCCCCGAACCACATCGCAAACTTCCTCGAGCTATGCCGCTCAGGATTCTACGATGCCCTGCTATTTCACCGGATCATCCCGGGTTACTACATCCAGGGTGGTTGTCCGAACGGCGACGGCACGGGCATCCGTCCTGACGGGGTGAAGCTCCAGGCCGAGTTCTCCGACCAGCCGGTGCGGCGGGGCACGGTGTGCATGGCCCGGTTGGAGGACGCCCCGGACTCGGCCAGTTGCCAGTTCCTCATCTGTAACACGCGCGTTCCACAGTGGGATGGGAAGTACACGGTGTTCGGGGAACTGGTGGGGGATGAGTCGCTGGCTACGCTGGACAAGCTGATGGCCTGCCCGACAACGCCGGCTGGGGCGCCGAAAAAGAAGCTGCACCTGCGGGCGATCCGGATCGTGGACGCCCCGATGTCACCGTTGCCGCCTCCCACGCCATAGTCCCAAATGTAAAGACACGGGTATTTGAGACCCGGTTTACTGACGGGAGCGGCGTGAGCACTCCCTGGGGGCTCTGGCCCCAGACCCCCGAAGTTTATCGCTTTGGGCCAAGAACAGGGGAGATGATGTGATGCCAACGCAGGTTCGACGGCGCGAGATGGTAGCACCAAAGGGGCACCAAAGGTGTCAGGGACCCCTTTTTCGCGCTGGGTGCGTGGTCCCCCATCCATGCGGAGCATGGGTGTCCGTCGTCGTCGATCCGCCGCACCAGGTGCCCCAGCGCCAGGACCGAGGCGATGCGCCGGCCATCGGAGTTCGCCCCCTCGTGCAACGAAAGCAGGACCGGCAGCGCGCGGGCATCGCCGGTGGAGGCCAGAGCACGGGGCAGCGCCGAGCGGACCAGCTCGAGCAGGCCGGCATCCGCTGCCGGTCGCGCGGCCGGGTTAGACCTTCACGGCGGCCGAGCCGCACTTCGCTGGGCAGCTCGCGCACGGAGCGCGTCACCAGGGCGACGACGATCGAGTCGAGCGTGTCCAGTACGGCGTCGCGGGTGAGGATGACAACCGGCCGGGGACCGGCGGGGGCGGGAAGCTCGGCCCACCAGACCTCGTTACGCCTCCTCGTCGGCCGGCTCCGTGCTCCAGGGCGTCACGTCCAGCTCGCCGAGGAGCTCCTCCTGCGTGGCGGCGACTTCGGCGGGCGTGAGGTCGGTGATGGCGGCGTCTCCGAGGTAGCGTCGGAGGGCGTCCTCGACGACCGCACGCAGGTCGCGGCCCTGCTGGCTGGCCAGGTCCCGGAGCCGATGTTCGAGCTGTCCGGAGAGGTTGATGGTCATCGGACTTGTTCTACGCCCGGCGGCGGCCCGACACAACCGCGGGCCCACCGCGGCCCCGAATCCGAAATCCGCAATCCAAAATCCAAAATCGAAAGGCCAGGGCCCGGGCGATCTGGTCGGCGTTCAGGAACCGGTCGGTCGGGAAGCGGGTCGGCGGGATGGTCGCGGCCGCGGTCGATTTGCCCGCGCCATTCGGCCCGGCGATCACGAATATCCTGGGGTTGGGCATGGCTGTGGAGAATACCGCCTGAGGACGCCACAAGGCAATCGGCCCCCTCAAGCCTCAAGCCTTCCCAAATCCGCAATCCGAAATCCGAAATCCCAAATGGGGTGCGGCTACGCGTCGCCGAAGACCTCGTCCACCAGCGCCTTCGCGTCGGCCATCAGGAGATAGAGGTGCTGCTGATCGTCAACCAGCGCAGTGAAGCCGTAGTGCTCGTAGAACCGCCGCGCCGACTCGTCGATCGCGTCGACCTCGATCATCGCGGAGGCGACCTGCTCGGCAGTTTTAACGGCCAGGCGGAGGGCATGAATCAAGAGGTCCCCGCCCAGCCCTTGGCCCTGGAACGAGCGGTCCACGGCCAGCCGGCCGATCAGCGTCGTCGGCAGCGGCATCCGGGGCGGAAAGCCGTGACCGGCCGGGATCACGGTGATGGGCAGCTCGCCGGCCGAGAGCGTGACATAGCCGGCGATGCGGCCGTCGGCGTCGGCCAGGACGTACCCGACGGTGACCCCGCGCCGCATCTGCTGGTTGAGCCGGGTCTGGAGATACTCGTTCAGGGCGGGCTGGCCGCAGTCGAGCGCTTGCCGCTGGTGCCGCTTCTTGTCGAACCGCTCGAAACGCAGGTCGTCAGCCACCGTACCTTCCCCGGTAGCGGGTGGCGGCCCGGAGCAGGGCGGCGTTGGGACCGGTGGGGTTGGCGAGCAGGTCGAGCAGGGCCTGCTGGTCGCGCTCGGACAGCTCGCGGCGGCGGACCCGGCCGAGCGTGCGGTCGGCGGCCCGCTCAAGGATGCTGTTGATGAAGCTGGTCACGGTCATGCCGCGTTTGGCGGCGGCCTGCTCGATCTTCTGCTTGACCGCGACCGGCTGACGGATGGTGATTTTGGTGTGCGTGGCCATGAGCAATCGACTCCTTCAAAGGAGTATACGGCATAATGCCGTATCGAGTCAAGTGAAGGAAGCCCAGGAAAACCGCGAAAACCGGTGGAATCTGTGGATCAGAGCAGCCCCATTTCGGATTGCGGCATGCGGACTACGGGGTCAAGGGCCGGGTTTGGGCGTGCTCAAGCCTCAAGTCTCAAGGCTCAAGCCTGCTTTCGCGCCCCAACTTGGCCTTGCCGCCCAGTCAACCGCTACGCAGTCCGCATACCGGTGGTACGCGGGTACGCGGCCCGGAGTCAACTTAGGTCGGGGCCTGAGTCAACTTGACCTCGGCGCGAGGTCAACTTGACCTGAGCCCAGAGCCAACTTGGGTTGCCCGGCGAGCCAACTTGGCTCGGCCGTCAGGTCAACTTGGGTAAGGATTGTGGTGAACTTGGACTGGAAATCTGCAATCCGCAATCCAAAATCCAAAATCGGGCTGGGTTGGCCGCCGAGCCAACTTGGCCTGGAAGCGCACCCAACTTGGATGCGGCTTGGAGCCCGTAAGGGCGTATGTTACCGGGCGTCTGTGTCCGGTTGAAAGCTAAAGGAGCACTGGAAATGAATCCGTCGATCGACCGCGAGCGTAGCGAGCCGTGTCCGTCTGTTCCGACATCCGAAATCCGACATCCGAAATGGGCGGCGGCCCTGTGGGGTCTCGTCCTGGCAATTGCGCTCCCCGCCGCCGCCGTCGCCGGTGCCCGGGGGCCAGCGGGGGTCTCTATGTTCCCGTGGGCGATGCCGACAGCGTCGTCCAGTACGACGGCGTGAGCGGGGCGTACGTGGGCGACTTCGTCACCTCCGGCAGCGGCGGGCTGGGCGATCCGATCGGCGCGGCCTTCGACGCCGGGGGGAACCTTTTGTGGCCAGCTACGCCACCGACGAGGTGCTCGAATACGACGGCGCCACCGGCGACCTGATCGGCACGTTCGCCAGCGGCGGCGACCTGGACGGGCCGATGGGCTTGACCTTCGGCCCGGGCGGCAACCTCTTCGTCAGCAGTTACGGCACCAACAAGGTCATCGAATACGACGGCACCAGCGGTGCCCTGATCGGCACCTTCGCCAGTGGCGGGGGGTTGAACAACCCGAGGGACCTGACCTTCGGCCCTAACGGCAATCTCTTCGTCAGCAGTCACACCAAGAACAAGGTGTTCGAATTCGACGGGACTACCGGTGCGGCGGTGGGCGTCTTTGTCAGCACCGGGGGGCCCCAGGGTCTGACCTTCGGCCCCAACGGCAACCTGCTGCTCTGCAGTAGCGCCACCGACACGGTGATCGAATACGACGGCACCACCGGGGCCCCGGTCGGCGAGTTCGCCAGCGAGGGCCTGGACAGCCCCTGGGGGCTGGTCTTCGGCCCCGATGGCAGCCTCTTCGTCTGCAATAAATCCGGCGGCGACGTCACCGAATACTACGCCAACAGCGGGGCCCTGGTCCGGCAGTTCGCCGGCGGGCTGAGCTACCCCACGTATCTGACCTTCAAGCCGCTGGCCGGTCCGTTTCCGCAGCCCGGCATCAGCGGCGTTGCCCCCTCTGGGGCGGACAACTGCCAGCCACTGACCGAGGCGACGCTCACGCGGTCCGGGCAGCCGGACATCCCCGGGGCCATCACCGCCCTCGCCCCCGACGGCACGGAGCTCACGGTCAGCTTCGACGTGACCGGGGCCCTTCCGGACTTCTGGGATCTGGTGGTGGCCTATCCCGACGGGCACACGGCCACGCTGGCGGATGCCCTGGAGATCACGCCCTGCGCGGCGCGGGTGGTGACCGGCTTTGACCCGGCCCAGACCGAGAACTGTGGCTCGCTGGGCGCGACCGTCACCGGCACCAACTTCCTGGACACGGCGTCGGTTAAGCTGGTCCGAGCGGGCGAGTTCGACATCGTCGGCCTCTACGTGGACGTGCAGTCGTCCACCACCATCACGGCGAGCTTCCGCGTGGGGGCGGCCCTGCCAGGGCTGTGGGTTCCGGTCCCACTGCTGGGCAGAAGCCGATGCCCACGCGGACGTCGCCCTGGTATTCGGCGTCGATCAGGGCCTGGCCCGAGCGCTCCGCGACGTCGGGGTGGCGACAGCTGGCGAGTTGATGGAGCGCTTCAACGAGAGTTCACTCGCTAGCTTCAGCCGCCCGTACGGCCGAGGCATGCGGCGGGTTGGCAAATCCGCTGGGCCGATTCTGCGGCAGGCGCGGGCGGTGGCCGAAGGGCGCGAGATTGTACTCGCCCAACCGGTCGTGCCGGTTTCGGACAACTACGTGATGTTCGACCTGGAGGGGATGCCGCCCCATTTGGACGAGTTGGACAAGGTTTACCTGCGGGGCAAGCAGGTCTTTGGTGCGGAGCCAAGCGACTACCAGGCCGCCGTCGCCAGCTTTGGCCCCGACGGCGACCGACAGGGCTGGTTCGACTTCGTCGCTCAGTGCCGCGTGATCTTCGAGGCTCACGGTGACATCCCGTTCATCCACTGGCACCACTACGAAACCGGGAAGCTGCGGGCGTACCTGGATAGGTATGGCGACGTGGACGGCATCGCCGAGCGAGTTCGCCAGCGTGCTTCCGGCGGGCATGCGTAATCACGGTTGAGGGGCCGGGCGGCGTCAGATGCGGCCGATTCGGCGTGGGATCAGCGGCAATCAGCCGCGGGCGGCGTCCGAGGGCGAGGCGGCTGGCTTGAGCTTCTCACTGTAGTTCCAGGGCATTCACACCTCAGGTGTTCCAGCGCTCCCGAAGGGGGGTCAAATGGGCACGAAACACGGTGAGAGAAGCCGTTCTGACTTGAACCAGGCAGCCTGCCTGAGTGCGATAGCGGCTTGAGGTTTGATAAGCGGAAAACGTCGGGTGGAATCGTACGGGTGCGCGCTGGCGCGGAGACTGGCCAACCCGGATCGGCTGGCGTCTGGCAGGGTCGTCGTCCGCCGAACCCGGTTCACGGGGGCGATGTTGATCGTGCTCAACGCCCGGCGGCACAGGTGACGCGCCATGCCCGTGCCGCTCGGCGATTGGAGGGAGCACGGCCAACGTGGGAACCGGAAAGGCACAATGACCAGGCGGCCAATCCATCTCACCGGCGACACGTCCAAAGACGTGTCCGCGTTGGCGACTCGGCTTGGAGACGACGTTCAGGAGAGCGCCGAGGTTTGTCGAATCCTCTCGGAGTTCGGCACCGACGAATCGCTGGAGGCTCTCGTCGCTAGCGCGGCCAACCCTGATCAGTGGCATCGTCGCCTAGCGATCGAGGCTATCGGCGATCACAAACTCGGCCGGCAAGCTTCGGCAGTGGTCCGTCGTTCTCTCTCGGACCAGTCCCCGTATGTCGTCCGGACTGCATGCCAGGCCGTGGCTAACTTGAAGCTGAAGGATGCTCGTCAGGATATTCTACCGCTTCTTAAAGCGGATGATCCGTCCACGGGAACGGTGGTTGTCGAGGCGCTGGGTGCCATCTCCGATGATTCCGACTTTGACACGCTGCTGAAGATCATCGACTACGACGATCATCCTGACGTGCAAGCTAGCGCTGAGGGGGCCCTGAAACAACTAGTCGGTGCCCACAACTGGAGGATCCTGTTCGACCGCTGGCGCGGCCACGCGGAGCAAGATAGCCGTCGCTGGGTGTGCGAGCTCGCAGGCCAATACGGTGATGTGCGTGACATACGCAAGCTCGAAGGGCTGACTCATGATCAGAGCCTTCACGTACGGGTAGCCGTCCGTCGTGCCATACACAAGCTTCGAGGTGAACCCGAGGACGTTCCCCAGCCCCTGCCGCACGGGAAGCGACGGCCACGCGGCGTACCCGAGCCACCAAAACAGGATGGCTGGCAGGAGATCGAGTACGAGCTCAGTGAGAACGCCGAGCTTAACGATCGCGTGTCGCTGATCCTGAACGAAGCTTGCCACGTGTTCCGTCATCATGCGGAGGGCGTCTGGCGGTCTCACGACAAAGATGCTTATGCAAGCCTGCTGGCAGAGGAGCTGAAAGCGAATCCATGGCTCGCGCGTTCGCTGCTCAACATCGGCGATCGGGTCATCTCGATGCTGACGTATCGCGCGATCGAACTGAGGAAGATGAAGACCAGCAATGACAAACCTGAACAGCGAGGATGAAGCTACGTCTAGGCAGATCGTGAAGAACAAGTCGTCAAGCTACTGCGGTGTTTCGTACGCTGCTCCTGTCACTGTGCTAATACTCGGCGCGGTCGAGGGCCGATCAGTCCTTGCCGTGCTCGTCCTTCTGGTTTTCGACCTGGCCTTCACGGCCGCTGTTCCGGCGAGCGTGGTGGCGTAGCCGTGCGGCGAGCGGCGCAGGCGACTAATCTCCCTCCTGAGACGTGGGTCGCTGCAAAACAGATGGCGACTCTCGCCGGGGGTTATGTCCTTGGAGCTTAGAATCATGGTCGCTCTCCGTCGGCTGCCGGCACGCGGGCCGGCAGCGTTTGGTTGGAGGTGAATGCTGCTCTGATGAGGGTCAGCACTCCTGGTCGGTCGGTGGCTTGTTGTCGCGATCAGCCGGCAGGGGGTATTGGGATCTGGTCGCTAGATGCTCCTGCGAGGCCGGTGCTTGACCGGGCAGGGCGAACCGCTCGGCCGCCTCGATGATCTCGGTCGGGTCGAGGTCGCTGTGGGCCGACGCTCGCCAGATCAGCAGGGCGACAACCAGGGGCACCGACACTCCGACAACGATGGCCACCAAGCGAAAACGCCCGGTCCACAGCACGGCGGACTCATCGCTCGACCCGGCTTCGCGGGCGAGCTGGACTGCCTCTCGCGCGGTCCGGGCCAGCTCGGTGTTGGGATCAACCGGCGTCTCCGTCGGTCGGCTGTCCTGACCCATGAGGGCATCGCGTGCCAACCGCTCGCGCGGCGGTGCCGGTGGCCACTGAAGTGCACGAGCCTGTAGGACGAATCGAAGCCTCGGTGTACCGGGGCGTGGGGCACCTCAGCAGGTTTGGCAACATTGCCGGGGACTGCCAATCCTTCAAAAACTCTAGCGCAATCGTTATACTGGAGACAGTCCCACTGGTGGCGGGGGGGTGGTGCGGGACGGCACCTGACCACGACTCGACGCAGGAAGGAATGCCATGAAGCCTCCACGGGGGTTCTTACCGTTCGTCGCCGTGCTGCTTCTCCCCATAGCAGTCTACGGCGCCGATTTCGATCACGACGGCGACGGCGACGTTGATCTGGCCGACGCCGCGGATTTCATTGCCTGTCTGGATGGACCGGGCATAGACGTCACGCCGGAATGCGCTGGCAACCACGACGCCGATCGCGACCTCGACGTGGACCTGGCGGATTTCAAGGCCTTGCAGAAGGCCTTCGGGCGTATCGGCGCGGTACAGGTCGCCAGGCTGACCTTCACCGGAACTTCGTTCCACAGCGTAGCCATCGACTGCCCCACGGGCGACTGCTCGTACTATGAAACCCCCCACTGGCTCGACCAGAACCTCGACGGCGATGCCGAGGATCCGGGCGACCACAAGTATCCCGTTGCCTACATCCGCAACACGTACGTTGGGATCAGCGGTCTGGAATTCGACGTCGTGCCTGCCAGTCTTGAGTTGGAGGACGTCCCCGTTGTAGGCACCGGCCCGGATGGCCTGCTTTGGGAAGGTACAGGAACCGTATCGAGTGGCGAACTGGTCGTGACGGGCACTCTGACGTCGGACTCTCCCCTGCCCAACACCGTCGTCTTCTACGACACCCTGGACATCGACTGGCAGGTCGCCCTGGACGGCGCCAGCTTCCACCCCGCAGGCACGAGCCGCAATCCTGTCTACGTGACCTATGCCGACCCGATGGGCGACCGGCTGGAGAGCTACTTCTATATCAGCACCCACGCCGCCCACGGCAAGGACGAGGAGCAGATCGTCATCGACGCCATCTGGGACGAGTTCGCCGACCTCTACGTCGTCAACGTGCGCGCTGAGCGTCTGGGCTACTATCGCGACATCCTCTGCGCCATGGACTGCACGTACTACACCGCCAAGAAGCTGGTGTACTACACCTACTCGCAGTGCGGCGGTTGGGCCGATCTGATGATTCAATGCATCCGAACCCAGGGCATCGGCGGGGCCCAGTTCATCATGGTCGCGCCGCGTTCTGCGCCGACGCTCCCGCTCGACTGCAGATACTCGCCCGCCCCGGCCGCGGGCTTTTTGGTGAAGAACTACCAGTTCGTCAGCGGCGAGCCGGGGCCGTGTCCCAGCTATCCCTACCGATTCAACGATCCCTGCGATGTCTACTATGGACAATGGCCGCCGGCAGACGTGCTGGTGCTGGACCTGGACGGCATACCGGGACAGCACGAGAGCAATCCGGCCAGTTGGTTCGCCTGCCATTTCATCGTCAAGATCAACCTCAAGTACTACGACCCGTCCTACGGCGCCGGGCCGTTCACCGGAACGACGGATGAAGCCACCATGGCCTGGGAACTGGGGGCGATGTTCGGGTACTGGGGGGTCGCTGAACCGGCCGCCTACCGCCTCGGGGTCCGCCAGGACAAGCCTCTGCTCCGCGAGACATTCTTTGACCAATAGGAGTCCGACCCATGGTCATGTGCC